>Ga0058704_10000519_pt1 | contig 19693 bp, 21 predicted proteins | sample AgamicMgSfe_FD_71363 | JGI IMG/M metagenome (GOLD analysis project Ga0058704, IMG submission 71363) | Agave microbial communities from Guanajuato, Mexico - Mg.Sf.e | ecosystem: Host-associated > Plants > Phyllosphere > Phylloplane/Leaf | place: Guanajuato, Mexico | collected 2012-05-30
CAGCAACATACCGTATTACGATACCTGCAAGCGGTATCGCTCGCACGCTTTACGATCTCGATGGTCAGAACACTCGACTTGGGCCCACTCGCATTTGTTATGCGCAATGATGCGGGGGGCCTATAGCGGCAACGAGGCCTTTAGGGCTATTGAAGCATTGTGAGGGTGTCGTCACAAGGCGATGAGCACAGAGGCAACAGTGGGCGACGGTGAATTGCTCCATGTCCGTGTCAATGATGTTGGGAGACTTGGCGGGTCGCACACGCCAGCTACTCATTCATCTCTGGTGAGTGACCAGCAGCGAGATTGTATACGGTATCGTCTAGCAAGAAATTATGGCCCAGCCGACAACATTCGCGGACTACCAATGTGTAGTGACCGACATCGACCGGAAGAAGTATGGCCGACGCGTGACACCCATGAAGGTGCTCATGCTGGGGATGTGTAGAACAGCGACAGAATGTACGACCACAAGCCCTTCGCCTGGTTGAGCGAGACTGACGGGGCGAGCAGCGACCAGTAACGCGCTCCGACATCTCGGGATCAACGAGTGCTATCATGGCTGGCAACCGCTTTTCAATAATCCCCGCGACAACGAGATGTGGTTGGAAGCGATCGAAGCCAAGTTCGACGGTCAAGGCAAGCCGTACGGACGCGCCGAGTTCGACAAGCTGCTCGGACATTGTCAAGGCGTCTCGGACATACCTGCCATCTTGTTCGCCGAAGAATTGATCCAGGCGTATCCTCACGCCAAAGTCATTCTCACGCACCGGAACTTCGATACATGGTATAAGTAAGTCGACCGTGAGCTTCGTTTCAGGTTGGTCCGCTGACGCTGAGCAGATCATGTCTGGAGACTTGCGAGCGACGGTTCGCTCACCCGCTGACCAAAGGTCTGATTCCGGTCGGGTATGCGTTGAGGATGCACTCCCGCTGGACCCGACCGGCGTTCAAGCGCTCATGGGAGATCCTCTTCGACGGCGACTTTGAGCGCAATGCCAAAATGGGCTACGAACGACATTACGATCACGTGCGGTCTCTGGTGCCACCAGAAAGATTGCTCGAGTACCACGTGAAGGACGGATGGGAACCGTTGTGCAAATTCCTCGGCGTGCCCGAACCCGACGTCCAATTCCCCAAGGGGAACGATCAGGAAACGCTGAACCGACGCTTCGAGGCCGCGTTGAAGATGACGTTGGTGGCGATCGTGAAGCAGCTTGGTTTGATGGTGTTGACCGCGTGCGCCGTTGGGTATGGCGTTGTTTTGTTGTATAACAGGGCACCTAGGCGGTTTTGGTAGTTCGTGATGTGATGACGGGTCATAATAAAGAACTACCGGCCCCACGGGTCGATAATTGCAAACACATATAAGAAGTACAATGTACGTAGTTGTCGGCTAGCAAAATCCTAAGCTCCAGAGGAGACACTACGGGATCCTTATAGTGCGTAGCCCGGCGTAGGTGTAGCGAAAGCCTGTGGGGTCTTGGTGGAGTGGGGAAGTTTCGTATAGTCGGGCCCAAAAGCCCAACATCTCTCTCACCACCACATGCACCTGCACCGATGTCGTGCAGCGTCTGCACGTCATCCGGACGAATTGCAAGTATTTCACCGCAGCGGACAGCCGATATCTAGATACAGACCAGGGTCAAAGAGACACCTGTAAGAATAATGACCCAGTCCAGCTGTGCGCTCTCGACTGTCCGCTTGAGGTGAAAAGCCTCTTATTTCGAGGTTGTACCACTCGCCCGACTTCCGCACTCACTGGTCAACACAGGCAGCCCGCCGCGATGTCGGGGGAACAATACTCCATTCGCGTCATCCGCATGCCCCGGCAAACCCCGCAAAGGGTGGCTCGGTACGCGACGATCTTCCGGCAGCTTCGTCTGCAAGCCTTACGAGAAAGCGTCGAGTCGTTCACGGAACGGTACGACGAAGCGGCGGCACGACCACTGTCGCAATGGGAAGACGCGATCGCCAACAAGAACGGTCTGATTCACATCGGTTTCGGCCTCCCTGTCGCTCGCGTCGCCGATATGCCAGCCGACTCGGTCGAAGAGCAGGAAGACTGGATTGCGGAGCATGGTGTACCTCTGGGTATGGCCATCAACACGGGGCCCGTGCCGAGAGAGCACTTTCTCTGCCCGCGAGGTTCCCGGATCCCGTCGACGCGGTCGGATGACGAAGAGGTGCGGATTCACAGCAACATGCTGTATGTAGTTGCCGGGCTCCGCGGATCTCGAAACCGTGGCGTGCTGTTCGAGGCTCTGACGCTGGACCGCGATCGCTGGATCTTGGATGTCCTGACGTCGGTTCGTGTCGACCCGCCGCCTGTGGCGCGGTTCAGGGGCACGGCGAGGGCTGGTCAGAACCAGGAGAAATTGATTGACTTTTATGTAGATGCGGGTTGGTACGTAGCGGGGACGATGACTTGGAGGCAGTCCGTGCTGGCTGAGGAGGGTGAGGAGGGAGTGCGGGCGGCGGAGGCGCGTGGGGATGATATGGAGCGGGTTTCCGTGGTCGTGGAGAAGATCATGACGGTGGCTCACCTCGAGAGGCAGGTTGTGAGGAACCAGAGGCGGTTGGCGGGGTTTGGGAAACAGAATCGACGTGGGAAGGCACGGCTGTAGTGTCGAGGGCTGTTGAGTTCTGCCATCGGAGTGTTAGAGACAAAAGAACATCTCATGTTCAACAAGCGAGGGCGTGTCCAGCTATGTTGGAGATCAGCTCGATCACGAAAAAGCTGCAGTGGAAAAACAATGAGCCCTGCAGATCCTACGTCCCCAAAATTCACTGGTATTGGAGTCTCAATTGAACGAAGGGAAGAAGCCATCGACAACGACGATCGCCAGAAACGGGATCAACGTGCTCCAGAACTTCGCACTTCGAGTTTGCTGGGCCACCGCCATCGTGAGCAGCAACATCGCCGGCAGTGTTGCCCATGCGGCTAGCATTACCTTTCTTTCTTCGTGCCCATTCTCACCTACCTCATGCGGCAATGTCGATCTCATGCAAGTCTACCCCCTGACCAGACGAAGCTGGGCAATCGGGATCCAGCGCGCGCGTTCCTCTATACCACGAATGATATCAGCCTATACCCACCTATAATTCCCAATGAACAGTATAGCTGATCAGCTGCACAGGTCGATCCCAGTGTCCCGTAATGTGGAGCGCCCTCCATTACGGTCAGGCGCGTTGGAGTGCATGATCCAACCCCACCGAGAAGAGGGATATAAGATAGCATCCCGGCCACTGCTCCGTCTCCTCATCTCATCACTTCTTCCACCACCAACCTCCACGCCCTCAAACATCCCATCAATTTTCCCTCGGTTGCATAGTCATCATGCACGCCGCGTCCGTCGTCCTCGCGCTCGGCCTCTCCGGCCTTGCGACAGCCGTGCCTACATCATCCAGTAGCCAGAAGGTGGTCTCCTACGTGGCGAAATTCGAAGACGCCCAAGCCGGTCTGGTTGCCGACCTTCCCGTCCGGGGCGTTACGGCCCTGGGCGCATACGAGGGCCTCTACTACGACCATTTGGGTGAGTCGTGATCTGATATCGATGACTGTCGAAAGCGTAGAATGCTGAACCCGGTCTGCAGGCGTTATCGCTGACGATGTGACTTTGGTCGGCGTGAAGGCGCAATCTCCAACCCATGTCATTGGCTATGTGAGTACATGTCGGCGACTTTCATACGCGCCATAGGGTAGCTAATCCTTCACCACCAGGACATCGCAGCCGCGGTCATCGGGCAACAGGCGATCTACGCCAACTACACCGGCAGCACCACGGACCACTTCAACCTCAAATCGCTGTTTTTCGGTTGCGGAGTCGACTCCCAAGAGTCCCTGGCATCCCCAGGCATCGGCTGCACGGTCACCTTCAAGGGTTTCCGCAACGGAAAGCAGGTGGCCGATCAGAAGGCCTCCTTCACGCCTAGCTTGACGGTGTCCAACATGGCGGCTGTGAAGTTTGGAGGTGGTTTCTCGAATGTCGACAAGGTCACCATCGACACCACCAGTGGACTGACCAGTGCGGTGACGGTTCCGATCTTCGACAACGTGGCGTACGATGTGTACCAGAAGAAGAAGTAAAGTAACAGGTTCCGTCGCAGGAGGTTAAAAATCCCCGGTATTGTGGATGACGGAGAGTCGATGAACCGCAGAGTGTAAAGTGGGAGTTCGAAGGATGGTATACGAAGGCTTGAAGATGCTTTGTTGATCACTTGGAGTCTTCAAGTGGCTTTGCATGTGCTGAACACCTTAGTATAGCCACTCGTTCATTGCACAGTATGTATATGCCGGAAAGCACTTGCACCACGGTGACTCGCCTGGAGGAAAGACCACGCGTGCTGTATGGTGATGCTGTGTTTTTATTGTTCGTCCCATGATAGTGTGGAAACCATTGCCACACCATGCATGAACAATCGAGGCTGAGACTCGGCGTACAGGCGTCACCGTCATCAGCAGCGAGCTGTCCTGGAATCTTGACACCTAGTGAGATATGTCTCAAATGAAGATGTGCTGAGCTGCTGTCGCAGTGGTGATTGAGGTTCGCACTGGTTACAAGCAGTGCATGGTGTTAGGAATCCACGAACCGAAGCATGGCCTCGGCGTGGCACTCGCATCCATCCAGAATATCGCGCAGCGTCGTCCTGCGGAGTACGATGTCGAAGCATGTGAAGTCCAGCAAGCTTGCCTGACGTTCGACCGGTTGCGACGGAAGCGAGATGTGGCTTGCAGCAGCATGAGGTCAGCGGCTTCATGGCTGCCGCAGCCTTGGACACCTTAATACTACCTCATCTCAAACGCAGTCGTGCTCGACTCGGCGCGACCTTCTTCGACGACTCGTCCAAATGTGTATCGGTTGTTCGCCGTCTCTATGTGGTCTCACACGGTGATTTGGCGCGGGCCTGAGCCTGCTCCCTGCCGGCGCCATCGCGACAAGGAAGAAGACGAATCTTGAGCTTGACGCACGCACGACAGACAATATCCACGAGTCCTGTGGATGGATGGATCATCCTGTGTCAGACGGTTGACAGTATGCAAGTGAAGAAGAGCGGACGGATGAAGTGTGGAAAGATGCGATGAGCGTCGAAGAGCTCGATGGCCTCAGGCATCATTCGGTCAATGATAACGACACGATTACTCCGCGCCCGGCTGTCGGCCCGATCCCCGAGCTCGGCACATGTACATGTGTTGTACCGTTCATTCATCACGTAAGTATCTCATCACTTCACCCATTCCTGAATCTAACATCACTCTCTCACACCGTCCGAGTTCCAAACAGTTGGAATGTATTCCGATTCTCCGGTGAGGACCATCATGTTACATAGTACCTCCCAATCATCATTAGACCGCCTCGCTTCCGACCACCGATGCTCGGATTAGGAAGGTGTTCACGCCTTCATCAACCTGACCCATCCACGACGTCAGCGCGTGGGATCCATATCGCTCAAGCTTTCAAACGCCAGAGACTAAACTGTCTCCCCGCCCGGCGACGTCCTATGATCGCGGCGCGATTGGGCGCGGAGACCATGGATGTTCATGTCGATTCTAAGACTACGGACCAAAGAGGAAGGCCGTTACTGTAGGTGACGATGCCAGGGGAGTACAGTATAAACATCGGCCGCCGCCTCTTTTCAATTTCTTCTTTTCGTTCCTGAACCTCGTTTGCATTGTTTTTGGATAACACTTCTCTTCGTGAAATGCATTTCTCTCCGCTTCTCGCCGCGCTCTTGGGAGCTACGAGCGTAGCAGCTCTCCAGAGTCCACACAGAAAGGCACCTGTGAAGCCGAAACGAGCCCTGCCTGTCCACCATGGAGCGAAGCAGCCTCATCAGACGCGCCAGTCCAATTATCTGAACTCAAACACCACCAGTGAGTGGCACGAACAAACTATATCTCATACAGTCATTCGCGCCTCACCTACTGACACGCTGCCCAGAGTTCGCAGTAAACGGCTCGGCCATCCCCCAAGTCGACTTCGACGTCGGCGAGTCGTACGCGGGCACGCTCCCCATCAGCTCCAACGCTTCCGACGAAAACCAGCTGTGGTTCTGGTTCTTCCCTTCCGAGAACCCAGCCGCCGACGATGAGATTGTCATCTGGTTGAACGGTGGTCCCGGCTGCTCCTCACTAGACGGATTCCTCCAAGAGAATGGGCCGATCTCGTGGCAGTCGGGGACGTACAGACCCATACAGAACCCTTACTCATGGACAAACCTCACCAACATGGTGTGGATCGATCAGCCGATTGGTACAGGCTTCTCGCCGTTCGCGCCAGGCGCTCCGAAGAAGATCGTCAACGAGGACATTGTGGCACAAGAGTTTATGGGTTTCTGGAAGAACTTCATGGAGACCTTCGGCCTCGTGGGCAGGAAGGTTTACATCACGGGTGAAAGCTATGCCGGCCAGTACATCCCGTACATTGCGTACCACATGCTCGAGACCAACAACACGGACTACTACAACGTGAGCGGGATCCAGATCAACGATCCCAGCATCAACGAGGACGACACTCTCATTTACGGTGCGTCATAATCCATGTCGCACAAGTAGACTCCCGACTAACAGCAACAGCACCTTCCGTCTGGCACCTGAACGACTACGCCAACATCTTCGGCCTGAACGAGACCTTCATGGCCGACATCAACGCTCGCGCCGAGAGGTGCGGGTACTTCGATTTCATGGAAAAGGCGCTCACCTTCCCACCCGCGGGCAAGCTCCCGAACGCACCCAACAGCTCCGAGCCCGGCTGCGCCGTCTGGGACGACATCGTCGCCGCCGCCGTTTACGTCAACCCGTGCTTCAACATCTACCACCTCATCGACTACTGCCCGTACCTATGGGACGAGCTCGGCTTCCCGAGTCTCGCCCCCGGCCCGAACAACTACTTCAACCAATCCGAAGTCCAGCAAGCCCTCCACGCCCCACCCACCGACTACTCCATCTGCGGCGACGCCACCCTCGGTCTCCGCCGGCCCGGCGACAAGAGCGTCCCTTCCTCCCTGGGTCCCCTCCCGCACGTCATCGAGCGCACGAACAACGTCCTGATCGGGCACGGCTGGCTGGACTTCCTCCTCTTCGCCAACGGCACCCTGGCCTCGATCAACAACATGACGTGGAACGGCGCGCAGGGCTTCCGCACCGCCCCGAGCACCGCGAACAACTTCTTCGTCCCTTACCACCGCGGCCTGGCCGAGATCCTTTACGAAATCGACTACCAGCCCTTCCCCTCCACGCCCGCGACCGATGTCGCCGGCGCCGGTCTCCTCGGACAGACGCACACCGAGCGCGGGCTGACGTTCGTCACGGTCAATCACGCCGGGCATGAGATTCCGCAGTATGTGCCTGGGGCGGGTTACCGGCAATTGGAGTTTTTGTTGGGGAGGATCCCGAGTTTGACGGCGAGGGGGGATTTCACGACGCAACATGGGAATTATACGGGGAGGACGCCGCCGTCGAAGTAGGCACTTTGATGTATCTAGTAGCTGCAGTCGAATCTGATGAGATGCACCCGCTTTCCACGGCTATAAGCACCGTGATCTTTGCTCTTGCTCGTTGTCGCCAGGGATTCGAAAGCGCACAGGGCGACAGTAGCTTTAACAACGTAGCAAGAACATGGTCAGTCTACTGGATGCCGGAACAAGGCTAACAGGTCGGTGATGATCGGGGCGCGTTGGAGTAGCTCACAAAGTACTCGATCAAGTTGATCGTTTGTGGGCGCAGGTAGCATACCGACCGACCCACTGCCTCTGCTGACTCTCTGACCAGGCTGTCTGCAGACGCTAGGTAGATGTCTCTCGCTGGTTCCTTCTCGCAACCTTTGAGAACCATGCCGGGGATAGTTTCTGGTGCAGACCTCGTGCTGCCGATGATGTAATTACCATATTGAATCCATAACGCTGTACAGCATCTTTGCCATCCAGGAAGTCTTTTTCTCGTCTGTCCGCTTCTGCTGCCCGCGCACTCCACGTGATCGCAGACCTGCGCTGTGCCCTCGCTTGTCGCTCCGTCACTCTGAAGAAGCCATTAGTCCTTCTTCACCCTAGCCTTGAGCCTCTCCGCACCGTCGCCAACCATGTAGGAAGTCCAGAGCGGCTCTTGTGCCTTGCGCTGTACGCCGCGCCAGAACGGTAGGAATCGGTCTCTCTTTTCATCGCCGTCTTCGTATTGTACCTTCGCAGCAATCAGGTCGCCGATGAACTTTGTAGCCCCGAATTCTTCGAAAACCACCTCGAGCTCATCCGCGTCCCACCACCCGAAGGCTTCTTCAGCCATGAGCATTCTGGTTGCGGACCCCGGAGGCGCAGACACGAAAGCTTCTCTGATCACATCTGGAAACGCCGAGGAAATTGCGATGTCGTTTAGCAGATCGAACATGACATCGTCTTGGAACCTCGAGATGCCATACTTGTCGCCCAAAACCCAACACTTGACGGCCAATAGCTGCTCGACGCCCTCGTCCTCATCAAGAACGCGGCCGTTGAAAAGCCAATCCATAAGAACGTCCCACGCCAAGATGTCATCTTCTGGGAAGAAGAGGCACCCTTCTTGTCCTTCTTTGAAACGATCAGGTTTCAGGGCGTTCACGAAGTACTCCGAGACTGTCTCGAGCAGCGTCTGCTGCACGAGGAAGGGTTCACAGTCTTCAGTGCCCACGTAAACGCGAATGAGGCGGTCCGTCGATAGTCGCTGGATCATGTCTGGTCGAGCAATGGCCATTGCTGCGTTAGATAGATCCCGTGCGGCTGGATGGTACCGTAGGCGGCGATTTCGGGCTGCGGCGTGTTGAAAATTGGCTGCGCCGTGACTGAAATTCAGCTGCGTCGTGCTTGAAGGTCAGCCGTGCCGTGCTTGAAGGTCAGCCGCGGTGTGTCTGAAGGTTGGCTTCGACGTGTTTGAATGTGGCGGTGGCTTCGACGTATTTGGGGATGTCGAAGTGGTACTTTGTGGTTGAAGATGAATCTAGGTGGGCGACAGTTTGCGTCGCACGTGAAAGCGTGGCGTGCCCGGCTAAGCTAGCACGTGTTCGAAGATCTCGCCTTCACCAAGTGACATTTCAGAACATCACTTCGCCTTGCTCTCCCGCCCCTTCAACCTCGCCACAAGCCCGTTCAGCTCTTCATCCCCCTTTGCACCGCCCTTCACCTTCTTCCCCCCTTTCACTCCCTCCACCACTTCCTCCAAATCCTCCCGCTTTCTCTTCTTCCTCCCCTCCTCAAGCAACGCCTTCATGCCCTCCGTCCCTTTGTACTTCGGGTTCGTCGGATCGATCGCGTACTCATGACTTTCGAACAACGCCTTGAACCTCGGGTCCTCCGTCTCCACCTTGAACTGATTGGCGACGTCATCGACGACCGTCGTTTGCTGCTTGCTCTTGCTCTTTTTGTCCTTGCCCTTCTTGCCTTTCCGCTTGGCCTCCTTCTCTGCCTTCTCAATCTCGCGCATATCGAAGTGCCGAACCTCGTCACCCTTGTCCGCGGCCATAAGGAGCTCGAGTTCCGCTCGCCTGGCGTTTGCTTCGTCTTCTTTAGCGTTCTTCTCCTCTCGCTTGCGTAGCCGCTCAGCTTTCTTGGCCTTCTTCTCGACTGAAGCGGCTGCGGTGGGGTCAGTAAAGAAGGGATCGTCAAAGCCTGCATCATCCACTTCCGCAGACTCCGGCGCGTCTTGGACATTCTCTTCCTCTCCGCCAGCCTCATCAACACCGGTGCCGGATCGTCCGGCCTTCATCTTTTCCTTACGCTTCTGCTTCCGGTCACGTTCCTTGCGAATATACCGGTCACGCGTACTCTCCTCGTCTTGGGGCTCATTCTCGAATACTCCGGCCTTTCCATCTTTGGCAGCGTTGTTGGCCAACCCAGAAGTAAAAGTAATCTGCATGTCACCGACAGGCTCGTCTTTCGCAGACTTAGACTTGGTCGGCTGATCAGCCAGGCCCAGCGCAGCTCGCATCTTCATGCGTTCGGCTTCCTTCTTGTTCGCCTTTCTGTCCTCCGCTGCAGACTTACGGGAGGCGATGCTCTCAGCATCAGAGGAATCGCTGCCAATATACGCCTGCAAGTCGTTCTCGTCAAGCTCAGCACGGGAGAACGCGCGTTTCTGCACCTCCTTCCGGGTGGTATCGTCGTCATCCCAGGTCAGTCGCACCTTGGAATGCGTGAGCGCTTCCGTACGAAAGTCATTTGGCTTGTATCCGGTCGGCAGCTCGTTGCAAGCGTCTCTCGGCTGGTCGTCATCGAAGGATGTTTCGTCAGGAATGAAGCGCAGGTCGAAGAAGTTGGCCGTAGAGAGATATTCCCGCCCGTCCATAGCATCGTAAAGTGCCTTCGCCGTAGGCTTACTGTCGCAGGAGATGACGGCGTAGTAATAACGGAGGCGCTCCAACTGATACTCGCGCAGCTTGGCCGTATCAAATTCATTGCCCTCGTCAGCCTGCTCCTGAAGAAGCTGCTTCTTGATTCTCTCGTCCTCGTCACCACTCTTATCCTCCTCACCTGAAGCGACGCTGTCATCGTCACTCGCGGCAACATTCTTCGAACTTGCGAATATCTCTCTTGGCGGTCCTTCGATTTCCTCCCGCTGCAACCGCTCACGTCCAAACTCGCTAGGGTACACAACCACATCTTCCACTCTGCCGCTGGTTGGTAAGAAACTCGACGCCACCTTCATGATATCCATTGCACGTATGTGATCCCAATCAAGATTCACAACGGCAATGCGCTTGGTCACTTCTCCCATCGGGATATCCTCCGTCTGCTCCTGTCCCGCCGTCTCATCTGCCAGTTCTAGTTCCTCGTCGCTTTCTTCTTCCGCTGAAGTACTCTCCTCTTCAGACTCCGACCCTGAGAATCCACCATCGCGCGCCGGATCCTTCTTCTTTACCATTTCCTCCTCGACCTCCTCTTCGTCCTCCTCATTTTCGCTCTCGTCATCACTGCCGACAACCTTACGCTCTACTTTTGTTTTCCGTTCCGGCTTTTCAAGTCGGTACAGCCGTTCCAACTCTTTCTTGCCATTCTGCGGCTTGACCTTCCGTCCAAATCGGTCAACGCTCGCTTTCCTCTGAAAATCCGGGTCCTGGAACAACCGTCCAAACCGCGGGTCGACAGCCGTGCGTGCTTCCTTGCGACTAGGCAGCCGATACCGCGGATCGCGTGACAGAGCACTGAACCGTTCGTCGCTCATCGTGAATTTACTCGGGAGTCCGCAAAAGAAAAGGCAATGAATATACCTTGTCACATTTACTTGCCAAAAAAAGTTCAAGTGGGAGTTCGCAGAGCGGAAACAGCCCGCCGTACCAAGCGAAGTGGCTATGGGCCAAAAGTCGTGGCATCTTGTCCTTTTCCATCCGCCGTAAACCGCACCACAACGACATCGGATCTTTGTGGGAGACTGGCGTTAGGCACACATGAATCTGTAGCAGGATGCCTCTTGTTCTGATAGTAGCCTTCAATAAAGCTACATCACTGCCAGGATGGTGAGGCTTAAACATCGATACCTACTCGTCAACATCCTCTACCCCGACCCAACGTCCACTTCCACCAGGTTGCCAGGGGTCGACGGTGTTCCCTACAGCGTGCAGTTTCAGCAGCCGAGTTCAGACAAACTGGACGCGCGATTATTGCTACGCGTGATTCGAGATGGCGTAGCAGAGCTCTTTGGCGATTATGGCTCGGGGAAGACATCAGCGAGTTTACAGAGTAAGCTGACTCTAAGCTGCAGCAATGGTTTCTTCGAAACTGACAGTTCATCCAGTCAAATACTTGTCAACAGCGACCAGTACAGCAATTGTTCGCGTCTCGCGCGATCATTACAGACTAGTCTGGGCAGCATTGACATTCGCCACCAAGCTCCCAAAACCGATTGACCAGCGCTGCGTGATGCAAGTCGTGCGCGTGTCCGGCACGATCAAGAAGGCTGAAGAAGAAGCTATTCGACGCGCACGCCTGAGCATCGTACGTGCCAGGCGCGCCGCTGCCGGTGGCCAGACGATCCCGGGTACTGGAGCTGACGCTACCAATGGTGCAATGGATGTAGAGGACGAACTTGGCATGGCCGAAGGAATCGAAGACGCTGACGAGCCTGGAGATGTGGATGAAGACAGTGACTGAACCAGGAGGGGCTTGACCGCCATTGGTCAACGATGCACCTGCGAAATTGCGGCCTTCTCCAGATTGGCGCCAAGTTGCATAGTCCGGTTTGCCAGCGCTCCCATCACCACAACAGTGGCCTGGATCCCGCTAGGAAGACACGGTCCTTGTCACCTCGGCCACTTTACTCCACCGAGACCCTCCTGGCATGCTCTCCTGACTTCACACCCAGGCGCATGCCGCTGACGGGCGTATCCGAATCACACCACCGACCTTCCACTTCGTTTCTCCTTCGCGCGGTGGGTGAGCGGAGATCTTCATCGCTCGGCCGACTCAGTGTTTCGCTCGGCGCAACGTTGTTACGCGGTGATCCAGACCGTCCCATTCATATCGGACTGTCCTGTGGACCGAGTGGTTTCCTTGGTGTCCGCATCCACCACAAACGCAGACCGGGATCCCATCTGATTCGATTTCTGACCTGTCCAATGGCGACCGCGGGGTAGCAAGAGACTTCGCATGGTCGAGTCCTTGGCTAGGCAACCTCCTCGAAATTGCTGTCGCGACGTGTTGATGATGGAAAGATGCTGTTCCGACCGACCGACACCATGTGGTCGTGCCTCCGCCGTTACCTCAACTCGTGTGGCGACTTGTTGTCCGACTCGACATCATGTGAAAATGTACAAAGCGGCATACGCCAGGACCACGATCGGAATGAGCGGCAACATTTCGTTCAGAGCGTATCGTTCTGTCTGGCGGCTGGACCTGTAGCACTCTCTCCGGCGACTGTTATGGATCTCGTAACAGTAAGTCTCGTCGTCGGGGGGCGTGGGCAAGTCGATGGATCAAAGATGTAGCCAACTAGCTCGAGGTCTTCAGAGGTCAGCAGAAACATTCAAGAAAAGAAACCATACATCTCCTCAACCGACTGATATATCTTCCTTACTCCGCGCCCTTACAGCAGAGGAATTGCCGAACACGCGCGTTGTCGGCCTTACGTGCATGGCATCCGGTAGTGCATGCATGTGCGAAGATCAATAAGGTTGGGACGATAATACAGGCAGGGGGCTAGCAATATCAGCTGCATAAAAGCTTGTATTGGGTCCACGACATTGCGCGAAGAAGAACGACTGCACCGTCGTCGAGTCACACATACGCTATGTACGGTAGAACATGTACCGCACACATGCATGCAAGAGAGTAGTGGGATAGATAGTAGGCCTCAAAAGCACGTGACGACAAGCCGAGGTGGACCGATTGGGAAGCAGCGAGAACGGAAATCTGCTGGACCTCACCCGATGAAATGCTGTACGACCATGTACTCCGACACCTCCATTTCATCGGGAGTCAGTTTTTGGATCCGGAGACTGTGGTGTAATTAATGCCATCGTCCGCTCTTAAAATTCTCGATTGATCAATGATGAGAGCGACGCTAACAACAGTATATGACTGCGGCTGTAATTGTGATTGGGTTCGTTGTTCTGCTCTCGCAGAACTAGTTGACGAATCGTCTACTGGCTTGAAGGAAACCCGCAGTTGGTATGCTCGGCTTTTCCTTACCCTTCGAAGTTCTCGGCCTGACTTTGTTACGTCGCGGTGCAACAATGACGGGGTTCCTGACCCGAATGGAGCGACTCGCCTGCGGTGCCGTACGACTCCGACCACGATGGAGCCCATTGGGTGAGAAGCCAGGACGTATCGTGCTTTCGCCCGCCGACAACCAGCTAGCTTGCTGCACGTGCCGAAGATTACAACAGTGCTTCCTGCAATGGATTTCAGCCCGCTGTAGCTTCGTCTGCCTTCGCTTCCACCTCCTCCCCGTCCTCCAGATTTTCTTCCTGTTTCCGCCTTGGTGGTCTCTTGCGCCTCCGGTTTGGACTCTCCCTCCTCGGCGCACTGATGGCGTCCAGATACTGGTCTGCATCCATCCCGCTCTGCAACCTTGGCGCAGCATGCACATCCGTCACGAACATCCTCTCCCGCCACATCTCAAACGCCTCGTCCTCATCTTCGTCCACGTACTCCAACGGAACCCACTCCTCCGCCTCGGCCGCTTGCATCATCATCCGCGTCCGGTTCTCCAACTTATCCTTTTCCGCCTCCTCGCCTTGCTTCTGGTTCTTCTGCAGCAGAGCACGGGCGTCACCCTGCGGATGTCCAGCCTCGCCATCCCTCGACCGCTGTGCCGCGATGCGCGCCCGCTGCTCTTCGGCGTCCACGTGATGGAACTGCGGCCGCATCTGCACCGTCCCGTCGACTTTCGTCAAGTGCAGCTCACTGCCTCGGAACGCGCCGATGAAGTACATCGGCCTGCTGCCGCTCGCCTCGCTCGTGCTGTCGTGTTTGATGATCTGCCCGCCCAACGTCTGCGTATGCATGACCTTGTTCTGTGCCTCCGATTCGTGAAATCCCATCATATCGTTCGAGATGTCCAGCTCGCGATCCGCCCTGTCCTTCAGCGGCACCTGCGCCCGCCTCGCTCTGGCGCCCTGAAACCCGGCCGCGGCACCGAACGTCGAAGTCTCATTCTGCAGCTCGCGTGCCGTGCTCAAAGCGTCGCCCCATTTCAGTCCCTGGTATTTGTTGAAGTTGTAGCCCGTATTGAGCCGGACGTCCGTTTCCAGATAGCCGCTCTCGGGTTTGATGCGCATGCCTTCCGGGGCAGCGCCGGAGCGGATATTGTACGGTCGTTCGCGGACTCGGTTGGGGTACTGCACGAGGTAGATCTGCTCTTGCAGACCGGGCGTGATGTAGACATCGTACTCTGCCGTCACCGGATCGTCGTCGTCGCCGAGTGAAGCGGCTGACGTGGTGTTTTAGCGGTGATACATTCTCTTGGTTGATGGCAGAGCGAGCCGATGGTGGTAAGGAGGACTTACAGGCCATATCGAGAGTAAAGCTATGTATCGCCTCCGGGTCGTTGGCCTCGACCAACAAACGATGCGGATGTAAATCTATAGCAGCTTCACAAATTCACGTCGAACGCGGAGCTCGGGCCTGATTGACGCGCCCCGCGTCCGGCGTCATTGGAGGTACAGCTCCATCAAATGGACGGCGTAATTGATTAAAGACTCCATCAATTGCCTCGACATCAGCCTTCTTTCACTCCATCTTGTCACATCAGACAGCTGAAGGCCTGACCTCGATATCCTGTACCCTATGCTGTAGTGATGAGAGTAGCAAATTGACGGTTCAGTCCAACTGCCACCGGTGATCACAGCCTACCTCATCCCCTAAGACACTCCACCACGACGAACGAAGAACCATGGCATATCTCGCACCAATCCATCGACCGTCGAGCGTCCGCCACGCAATCAAGCTCTCGTTCCTGTCCCCAGACTCGGACGACTTGATCATCGCGAAAGCGAACCGCATCGAGATCTACAGCCCAAACGAACAACAGCCGGACCAGCTCACCCTTCAACACACGCGATCCCTCTACGGCAAGATCACCCTCCTACACAAGCTCCGACCGGCCACGTCTCGCACCGACCATCTCTTCGTCGGCACCGACCGCTACCACTACTTCACCCTGAGCTGGGATGCCGAGACCAAGCAGCTCAAGACGGAGAAGGCGTACCAGGACATCGCGGAGAAGGCGGCGCGAGACAGCCAGACCGGCGACCGAGTGGCCATAGACCCGACGAGTCGCTTCATGGCGCTGGAATGCTACGAGGGCGTTGTCAACGTCCTGCCCATCGCACACGCCGGGAAGGGCAAACGGAGAGCAGCGGACAACGAGATTGGGGAAATTGGCGACCCAATCCCGGTGAGAGTTCCGGAACTGTTTGTGCGGAGTAGCTGCTTCGTACACAAGAGGCAAGCCGGAGCAAGACCGGCGAACCCGGAGTTTGCGCTCTTGTACGAAGACAGCACGAACAAAGTGCGGCTAAAGGTGCGGGAATTGGACTTCCAGCCTTCGTTACGACCACAGGAAGAGCCGCACTCGGTGGAGCTGGAAAAGGGGCGGGATGCGCAGGGAGGAGAGTTGGAGCTGGGCGCGAGTCATCTCATCCCGCTTCCGGCACCGATGTACGGCATGCTGGTCGTGGGCGAGACGAGCGTGTCGTACATTGACGAATGGGATTACAAGATCACGGACACGCAACCTTTGGACGAAGCGACGGTCTTTGTGGCATGGTGTGCCGTGGACGACCAACGGTACGTTTTGGCGGACGACTACGGCAAGTTATACTTGCTCTTCGTCGAACAGAACTCGCAGGGTGAGTACGTCAGTCATCGGATCGATATGCTCGGCGAGACGTCCCGAGCCAGCATGCTGGTCTATCTGGACGCGGGGCGGATTTTTGTGGGCAGCCACCAAGGCGACAGCCAGGTGATACAAATCGCGCAACAAAGTCTGGAAGTGGTGCAAACTTTCCCCAACATTGCGCCCATACTGGATTTTACCGTGATGGATATGGGCAACCGGAGTTCGGACGCGCCTGTGAACGAGTTTTCGAGCGGACAGGCGAGGATCGTTACGGGCTCGGGAGCGTTCAAGGACGGCAGCTTACGGAGCGTACGGTCGGGCGTCGGTCTGGAGGATCTGGGGAGCATATGCGAGCTGGGCGCGCCTGTATCGGCCATCTTCAGCTTACGGGGCACGGCTTCCGCGCCATCGGCAGATACACTGATCGTTAGCTTCGTGTCGCACACGCGGATCTTCCGGTTCTCGGCCGACGGCGAGGTGGAAGAAGTCGAGGTGTTTGGTGGGTATGAGCTCGGCGAAAGCACGCTGTACGCCGGCAATCTCGCGGACGGGAGGGCGGTGCAGGTCACGGGCTCGGCTGTGCTGCTCACGGATGCAGACGACAGCATGGTCGCTGGTAGCTGGCGGCCTCCGGGGAGCGGTAATTCCATCACCGCGGTTGCTGCTGAGGGTGACAATGTGCTTGTCTCGCTGGGCGGTGCCATGCTGGTCGCGTTGGACATCAGTGGTGGCAAGGTGACGGTGCGAGCACAGAAAGCATTTGAGGGCAGTAGTCAGGTCTCTTGCATTGCCTTGGCGGGAGCGATACGAGGTGCTTGTGTTGCAGGGTTTTGGCAAGACAGCAAGGTTTCTGTCCTCGACCTGCGGACGCTGGAACCCATCGCATCGGAAAAGGTGGCCGACGACGACAGCCCGGCCGTACCGCGTTCGTTGATCGTCGCGAACATCCTCCGAGACCAGCCGGCGACGCTCTTCGTCGGGCTCGCGGACGGCAACGTGATAACCTACACAGTCGAATCCGCGCAACGGCCCTTCACCGCCCGCAAGAGCATCATCCTCGGCACGCAGCAAGCCAACTTCGCCCTGCTCCCCAAAAGCGACGGGCTGGAGAACGTGTTCGCGACCTGCGAGCACCCATCCCTGATCTACGGCTCCGAGGGCCGCATGGTCTACTCGGCCGTCACGGCCGAGAGCGCGTCGAGCATCTGCTCCTTCGACAGCGAAGCCTACCCCAACGCCATCGCCATCGCGGCCAACGACGAGCTCAAGCTGGCCGAAGTCGACGAGGAGCGGACGACGCACGTCCAGACCTTACCTGTGCACGAGACTGTTCGTCGGATTGCGTATAGCACCGAGTTGAAGGCCTTCGGGCTCGGCACGATCAAACGCACGCTCGTCGCGGGGCAGGAAGAGGTCGTGTCGCACTTCAAGCTCGTGGATGAGGTGGCGTTTCAGGAACTGCATACGTTCGCGTTGAATCAGGATGAGTTGGTCGAGAGCGTGATGAGGTGTCGACTCGACGACGGGTCGGGCGACGAGGCGGAACGGTTCGTCGTTGGGACGGCGTATCTGGACGATCAGGAGCCCGACACGCCGCGAGGGCGGATCTTGGTGTTTGAGGTTACGGAGTCGAGGCAGCTTAAGCTGGTCACGGAGTTGGAGCTGAGAGGCGCGTGTCGGTGTTTGGCGATGTGTCGAGGGAGGATTGTGGCGGCGTTGATTAAGACGGTACGTCTTGCTCGCAGATATTCTCATTATGATGTTGTGCTAATTATTTCAGGTGGTCGTCTACTCATTCGAATACGAAACCCCCAGCTCACCGTTCCTGGTGAAGAAGGCCTCCTACCGCACCGCCACCGCCCCCATCGACGTCACCGTCAGCGACACCATCATCGCCGTCACGGACCTGATGAAATCCGTCTCCCTCGTCGAATACACCCCCGGGCGCAGCGGGATCCCAGACACCCTGGCCGAAGTCGGCCGACACTTCGAAACGCTGTGGGGCACGGCGGTCGCCAACGTGGGCGAGAACACCTACCTCGAATCCGACGCCGAGGGCAACCTGGTCGTGCTCCAACACGACGTGAACGGGTACTCGGCCGACGACCGCCGGCGGCTGCGCGTGACCTCCGAAATGCAGCTGGGGGAGATGGTGAACCGGATCCGGCGCATCGACGTGCAACCCACGGCCGGCGCGATCGCCATCCCGCGGGCCTTCCTCGCCACCGTCGAGGGAAGTATCTACCTCTTCGCGCTCATCGGGCCGGGGAAACAGGATTTGTTGATGCGCATGCAGGCGAAGATGGCCGAGATGGTGGCGAGTCCCGGGTCCGTGCCGTTTGCGAAGTTCCGGGGGTTCCGCAGTCAGGTCAGGGATATGGGGGAGGAAGGCCCCAGTCGGTTTGTGGATGGGGAGTTGATCGAGCGGTTTTTGGATTGTGGGATACAGGTGCAGGAGGAGATTGTGAGGGAGCTGGGGGTGGGCGTGGAGGAGGTCAGGGGGATGGTGGAGAGTTTGAGGCGGATGCGGTGATGTGCGGCTGATGTCGAGGAGGGAGGGATGTAGGTTATCATGCTATCCTGGCCACATATTGAGACGTCTGTTCCGCCCTATCCAAATCTGCATCCAGATGCCAACCTATTGTCCATGCCATATTGTACTTTCAGGGGTTCGTTGGTCAATGTGTCGGTGAAAGTCTGAAGAGATGTTAGGATTAGCGGCTTGGGGTGTAAGCCAGGCTCACCCGCGCTGAAACTCATCGAAGCTCCACAGCTGTTCGGTGAAGCTCCGGTCACCATTCAAGATATATAACAATAGATAAAAGCAACCGTCGATATCCTGAGTTTATTAGTGTAGTGGTTATCACTCCGGATTTTGATTACATAATCAACCCTTCCGGGTATGTAACCACCCCAAGACATCCATCGTTATAGGGAAAGTCGGACTAATCTTTGCAAAGCAACCACGGTTGTGAGTTTCACCTGAACGGACCTTTGCACCAAGTAGTTACTAATTTCATGCGAAGCGACTCCGTGATAGACTAGCGAATGTTTTGAACGAATTTTTGAACGTGGTAGTTCAGTCTTTGAGACTCCCTCGGCAAAGATCTGCTTCCGTCTGGTCGACAGCTGGAACCTACGCAGAACAGCCTACTTCTCGTCGCACGATTCCCGCAATGGCAGCGCTGTTTCTTTGTCAAGCCAACAAAATGTGACGGTCATCGAGATATGAAAACCAATGTCGGTATGTACGTACGGAAGCGAAGCACACGAAGGATCTCAAAAGGCAAAGTGCTCGAACTTGGTCTCAAGGGTTGCCTCCCGAATCCGCCCGATCAACATATTCACATCTCTCATCCCCTCATAAAACCCACTCCTCCTCCCCCAAAACCC
>Ga0058704_10000520_pt1 | contig 19690 bp, 21 predicted proteins | sample AgamicMgSfe_FD_71363 | JGI IMG/M metagenome (GOLD analysis project Ga0058704, IMG submission 71363) | Agave microbial communities from Guanajuato, Mexico - Mg.Sf.e | ecosystem: Host-associated > Plants > Phyllosphere > Phylloplane/Leaf | place: Guanajuato, Mexico | collected 2012-05-30
GTCTTGCACGGCGGGAAGATGCCGGCGTCGACATGAACGGCATGCGGTTGTGAAAGGAAATGGGCGTGAGGATCGCGACTCATGGGCAGCTCGACTCTCAAAGTGCTTCCTACTCGCCGCTCAAAGCGACAGTTGTCGATTTCCCAATAGAGTGTTTCGAATGATGACAGGCTCGGCGTGACGGACGGCTAGAATAGCTTCCTATCTAGCAGGTTTGCACACTTCGGACCTTTTTGAACCTTTTCCGACTTCCATTGTCAAAAGTGGGTGAGTGCCTGTGGCATTGCTTCTGGAGCCCAGCCGAATTGGTTTAATCGCTGGTGCGTGGGTGTTGCCTTCTGGTTACCTTATCTCGTCGAATGGTCGTGGGCTACAAGTGATGAGTGGGAGACACAAGACGTAAGTACTTTTTTAGATATAAGAGTGAAGAAGCGAGTGCTGCTTTTGTACAAGTAGTAGTAGTGGTAGGAGGGAGGAGGGAGCTCTTATGGCCCTGGACGGCGATGTGGTTGTAAAGGATGAACGTGCGAGGTTATCCACGTTCATTGAAAGTACCATGTTTACGTCCTGACACTCTCGTCATGAGAAGCTTGTTTCTTCCTCATCCCCCGCCAACACTCTTGGGACCAGCAGTTGCTACTCGCGTGCGTGTTTCGGGATCTGGACAGACGCTCATCTCGTGGGACGGTGTCGCCAAAGCGTATAATCTCGTTGACCGCACGAGCGGCGTGCTTGACAATAGTAAGCTCGAGTCGGTCCTGTGCTTTTCACCGAGACACCAGTGACCGGTATCGGCTTTGACGGTGTTGGTACGCTCTCCACCACGCAACAACGCGACGGTTCATCCTTTCGCGTTGCAGCTTGAACCGAACGCGCTATTTGAACGCATGACTTGCATCGACACTCAGGCCAAATGCACCAAAGTCGTATGCCTCGCCCCAAATCTCAAACCCCACCCTCCAGCATCCCACTCTCCCTCAACTGCCTCAAGAGATCCGGCTCCAAGAACTTCCCCACCGAGACATCCTCACTCAAACCCTTCCGCCTCCTCGTCTTGAGCACGAAGTCCCTCGCCGTCGCCTGCGCGTTCGCCGGCTCCAGCGCGCGCAACTTGATGCTCTTATCCAAGGGGTCGCCGGGCACGATGCTCCACCGGTCGAACACCAGCGACACAGTGGCCTGGCCCTGGGTGTGGATCCGCAGATCGGTCTCGAAGCCGAAGCTGTCGATCACCGGGATCAGGCCCTTGACGGAGTACAGCGGGGTTCCCGGCACCGGCGCATCGCTGAGCACGTGGCCTCGTCGTCGGGCCAGGACGGTATAGAGCGAGCTCACCGCGTTCGCGGGCCCGAGCATGGTACAGCTGTACACCGGCTCCATTAACCTCGGACTCGCCATCAAGAAACTGGAGTAGCACGCCCTTCGCGCCGTCGGGATGATTTGCCCTCCGCCTCGGAAAATCGCTTCGGACGCCAGCTCTACGTCGGTAATCTTGAATTTCGTGTTCCGAATCGGCTCCTCGCACAACGGACCCTCTCTTGTCCCCCACGCGAAACCCTGCCGGATCGTATCGCGCACCGAGCGCAGCGTTTTCGGATCCACATCGGACGGGAGCGTGTCGTTCTGCAGGATGTTAGGGCTCATGTCGTCCGGGCCGAAAGCCCAGATGTTGCGCGATGCGAGCAGATCGTAACCGTAGCTTTCTTCGAAGAACTTGCCGACCTTGCGCACAGGATCCTTGATGCTGACCTTGCCGCCTTCAATGTCCTCCGCGATGCCTTCGTCCAACGGCTCGGCTACGAATGTGAGCCTGTTCTTCTTGTTCGGCGTGACAGCAAAGCACTTGATCGCGCTTTGATCGACGCACGTCTCTGCGAATCTCGTCACCGGGTCCGAGACCTTGATCTCCATCTGCGCGTACAGTCGGCGCAGGTCGTGCATGACGCAATCCATGTAGAGCTCTCCGGTGCCAAGAACGATATGCTCACCCGACTCCTCGACCTTGGTTGTGATGAGAGGGTACGACTTATTGATCTTGCGTAGACCATCAAGCATCTTAGGTAGTTCGGAGGGTGATATGGGCTCGACAGCCACTTTGAACACACTCTCAAAATAGTGCGTAACGGGCTTGAAGATATACGCGTCCTCCTCATCAGGTAGTTTCGGCGCGACGATCGTGGCGGTTTTGACGATGCTGTTATCCACCCCACCCAACAATACCAAATTGCCTGCTGGCACGCCGGAAACAGGCATGTTGTACCTGCTCTCCGCAATCCAGACATCCGAGATGGTGGCATTGACCATGTCTTCCTCGTCGTCGATGCTGTAGTTCTCGCCCAGGACTCGCACTTGCTGCCCCGAGCGCGCGGTCCCGCTCATCACTCGTCCGAAAGCGTTAAAGCCCTGCGCATCTTGCGTGTTGAATAGCTTCGTGATGTGCACAACCAGCGGCCCATCGGAGTCGCAGTCTAGCATGCTGACCGCCGTTTTGCTGTCCCGATCGCCGGTGTAGAAGTTCTCCAGCATTCTCTTTGCACCGTCCTTCGGACTGGCAATATGCTGGACCACCATATCCACCAACCCGGTCGCAGGACCAAAGAATTGCTCGCATACAAGCTTCAGCAAGTCCTTCGCGTTCGCTTTCAATTGTGAGGGCGTAAGCGAAATGCCGAGCTCTGCAAGAGTATTCTTAAGGTCCTGCGGAGAGTCCGATATGGTATTCGAATACAGCTTGTAGATGGGCTCCAGCACGAAATGCACAAAGCTCCTCTTCGCTCCCTCCTCGACAGCCTTGCGCGTGAATTTCCGCGAAGTTGGGTTGAAGAAGATGTCACCCCACAATCTTCTGCTGAACTCGGTAGAGTCGAAGGGAGAGTTCGGATAGCTCTCGGCATACATCTTTGCGAAAGAAGGTAATGTGAAGCACCAGCCCATGCTGCCGCAGGCGAAACCGACGTTGCCTTTCTCCGGGCTTACGCGAAATTGTTCGCCGCGGCCAGGTATCACCGATTCAATGTATGTGTTGACTTCCTCGACCACATGCTTCAACTTGAAATAAGCGTCTGTAGGAGGGAGCTTGAGTTCGAGCATCAATCGGTCCATCTTGCTGACCAGGAGAACCATGGGCAGGCCGGAAAGTACGGCATGTTTAATAGCAAGCTCGGTCTGGACTTGTACGCCCTCGACAATATCCACGACCAGCACTACACCATCCACGAGTCGCAACGAGGCAGCTACTTCGTCTGCGAAATTGACATGGCCGGGAGTGTCGAGGATGTTGAAGAGATAGCTCTTGCCTTTCGTCCCTTGCAGCACCAAACTCATCGGCCCGGTCTTGACACTCAAGCCTCGCTCTCGCTCGAGTACATGCGTATCTGTATACCGCAAATGTGCATCCCTCGCCCTCCCAGTTTTGCCTTCCAGGTACTTGCCCACGTCGTGCGTCTGCGCAACCAGCATGTCCATCAGTGAAGTCTTACCGTGATGTAAGTGTCCAACGAGCGCAATGTTTCGAATTTGTTCAGGAAAGCTCATCAGATCGGATAGAAAGCCCCGATCGAAGTACACAGGCGGCAGGTCCGCTTCCTCCACCGTGAATTTCTTGTGATCGACGGGTTGCACGATGGGCTGCTGCAAGGTTTGCGTGTCTTCCTCCTGCACCAGCGTCTCGACATCCGGGCCGTAGATTTGGGAGGCGGAAGGATAGTATTGTTTGTCCTCATGTAGTACCACGGCGTTCGAAGGACCCTCGTCGTCGACCTCCATCAGCTCCTGGCCCGCAGCTGCAGCATCCTCTGCCTCCTCCTCATCGTCGAGATACTGTGCGCCAGTGTCCGCGGCGGTCTGCTCTTCCTCCTCGCTCTCCTCCGGCTCGCCGATGTAGTTACCGAACTCATCATAGAGGTCGTCCATCTTGCGCGATACCGACAAAGTCAAGCATACGAGGTAACAGAAGCTCTCCGTTCAGGCGCGTGGATGAGCAGTCTTCGTGTGCTTCGCTATCCATGCGTGAAGTACATGTAACTTGAAGTTTTCTACCATGCCTCTTTCGGAAGGATGCGAACTATGAACCGGGACGGACGGGAAGACGGGAACTTGCGCAGGGACAGAAAACCTCCGAAACCTCCCCCGCAGTGGTTCGATGGCACATGCGCTGAAATGAAGGTTCTCGAGAAATGAAATAATCAATAAATAATAATTCCCACTTCCAGCCATACGTCCGTCAAGAATCCGCACCTCTTCGCTACCTCCCTTCACACTCTCCGCCCCCATACCGTCCACCATGGCGCCTCCAAAACCCGTCTACATCCTCTCCGCCGCGCGCACGCCCGTCGGCATGTTCCAGGGTTCCCTCTCCAGCCTGACCGCCATCCAACTCGGCTCTCACGCGATCAAGGCTGCCGTCGAGCGCGCCGGTCTCAAGCCGGAAGAGGTCGAGGAGGTCTACTTCGGCAACGTCCTACAAGCCAATCTGGGCCAGAATCCCGCCAGACAGTGCACCATCGGCGCCGGCCTCCCTGAAAGTACCGTGGCCACCACGGTCAACAAAGTATGCGCGAGCTCCGTCAAGGCGATGGCGCTCGGTGCGCAAACGATCCTGACCGGCACGGCGGATGTCGTTGTCGCAGGTGGCGCAGAGTCCATGTCAAACGCCCCGCACTATCTGCCCAACATGCGGACAGGAGCTAAGTTTGGCGATCAGACGCTCGTCGATGGTGTACTCAAGGACGGTCTGATGGATGCGTATAAGAAGGAGCATATGGGTCTGCAGGGTGAGGAGTGCGCGGACGATCATGGCTTCAACCGGGAACAATCAGACGACTACTGTATTCGCAGCTACAAGAAGGCGCAATGGGCACAAGAGTCAGGTTGGTTCGGCGAAGAGATCATGCCTGTCACTATTCCAGGTGCAAGAGGGAAGCCAGACACGACGGTGGACAAGGACGACGAGCCCAAGAACTTCAACGAAGCCAAGACCAAATCACTGAAATCAGTTTTCAAGAAGGACGGCACCGTGACTCCAGCTAACGCCTCTCCGCTCTCTGACGGCGCAGCGGCAGTCGTGCTCGCGAGCGAAGAGTACGTCTACCAGCATAACCTCAAACCCATCGCCCGCATTCTCGGCTGGGGCGACGCAGCCCAGAACCCCAGCAAATTCACCACCGCGCCCGCCCTCGCCATCCCCAAAGCACTGAAGCACGCTGGTGTCAAGCAAGACGATGTCGACGCCTTCGAGATCAACGAGGCTTTCTCCGTCGTCGCGCTCGCCAACATGAAGTTACTGGGCATCAGCGAAGACAAGGTCAACCTGCACGGCGGTGCGGTGGCGTTGGGACACCCGCTCGGTGCGTCCGGTGCACGCATTGTGACGACTCTGTTGGGCGTACTGAGGGAGAAGAAGGGCAAGATCGGGTGCGCGGGGATCTGCAATGGCGGTGGTGGTGCGAGTGCGATCGTGGTGGAGAGGTTAGAAGGCGGGGCTGTTGCGAATGGGGCCAACGGGTCTGCTTAGCGATTCTTCGAGCGAGAGTGGCAGGCTTGCAGTCAGTGAAATCGCTTTTATCAATTAGCGTTCAGCATCTGAGTATGGCTTTATTCGGAAGGAGCAGGTGGATGTATGGGGAGGATTGCAGGTATGAGCGTTGGCGTTCTGTTTGCCATCTAGAGTTAACCACTCTTGAGCATCTATGCTTGTCATCGTACAGTCCGCCAACAAGCAAATTCCAGCCATCCTTTTCCACTACAGATCACGGAGAACCACGAACATCCATTTCTTCTTTCGCTGGGATGCGTTATTTCTTCATTGGCATCCTCCTCGAGCAGCTCTAAACATCGCTGGCTTTGCACTCGATCTTTTCCGACCCTGTCCCATAGCGTCCTGCTGTTGAGAGCCGGTCGTCCATCAAATCGCTTCCGGTATGGTTGACCGAGTGGCGCTTACCGTATCGTGTACAAAGCAAAACGGACATCTCGCTCGAATGCGTAACATATTTGATCGACAGCCTCGTCGATCCGCCCTGAACACTGATTGCATTGCACCTGACTTTCTCCGGCCTGCTATTGCAATACTCCACATCCTTCGACCGCTCGGCTGGTCCAGGCTGGAACCAAGGCCAGCGACAGAGGACAGAGCCCAGGGTGGCTGAGGTGATAACGTGGTGCGCCGCACCAACCGAACAGAAGGGAGGGGCGTAAGAAGATGAAGGTAGACTGGTCTGAGAATGTCGAATTCTTGTGTAGATGTCTCTATAGAAAGAACAAGTATCAACGCGTCGAATATATATCCTTCCTGATCGATGGAATCCTGAGAAACTTGTTTACATTCATATGCAAGGCATGCACAACACAAGCGATACCACAAGGGTCATGGCATGGAGCTGCTGGCTGACGAGCCCAAAATGTCTGCGATGCTCGGTGATGATGCCGACAAGAGTGACGACGACGATGACGGGTCGTGCGCACCTGTGTTGTCGGAGCCGAGAGTGTCAAAAAAGACTTCGGCACCCCTGGCATGCCCGTGTTTCTTCTGGCAGTGCTCTTTCATCTTGTCTCTTCGGTTGGTGGCATGGTTGCAGTATTGCTATGAAGCAACACACCGATAGCGACCGGCGCACCCTGAGTGCTGGGTATCTCGATGCCGGATGAGGTCCAATGGTCGCGTGAAGCCGGATGTTGAACCTGGACAAGTGGTGTCTTCGCAGAGGTATATCGCCAGTCTGCGTCCACGAGAGCTGTTCGAATGAGTCGTGCGGTTCGATGACAGCAGCCTCGGGATGGCTCTCCTGTCCGGAGACGTAGTGAATACGTCTCTGGGCAGCGTTGTGGGATCGTGCAGCAATGCCCGTATTGATCGATTCGTGACTTGATCAGCATTCGCCGAGTGACTCGGCACAACGGTGTCAATCGCTCTAACAGGGTCTGCAGCCAGGAGTTGCTCTATCGCCTGCATGAAGTAGGGATCGTGGCTAGAAGCCGGGTCGAAGTTATCGAAGTAAAGTTGTGGATTCACAGCTGCTTCGGGTGGAAGTCGATGGTCGAGAACAGGCCAAGTGTGCAAGGCGTCTAGTTGCCAGGGTCCTAGCTGTAGTCAGACAGCCACTCTCGTAGCAACCCGATTGTCTGTTACTTACCCTCGGCTGTGGTTCTTTCCAGTGCAAAGTACGTGTCGTAGTGCTGCGACGGATGTCCCCAGGACTCGTCCGGCCTGCTGGATAAGAACTGGTCGCCGAAGCTAAGGAGGGTATCACCGGCCGCGGAAAGATGTCCATCAGCGCTTGAGTGCGTGAAAGCGTCCAGATGTCCAGAGGAGAAGTCGTTATTCCTGCTGATCACGTAAGGCCACGTTTGAGAGCGCCTTGAGGTAACATCTCGTTTGGCGAAGGTGCGATGGGAAGTTGTGTCACATATTCACGCTATAGTAATCAAACGAACGCGGTTAACTTACCTCTGTGCTTGACACGCGTCAACGGTATTGGGTGTCTCGTGAAGTGTGTCTTGAGGGATATATTCTGTGAAATTATCTGCACGACCACAGGGGGGCATAGTAGGAACTGAAAGAGCTGCCTTGAGATTGGAGAAAGAAGGGGCTTGCAGGTCTCCTGCTGGGTGAGCGTTGTGTGGAACCTGATAAGACGCAATCCAGCTGGAAGGTATATATACCCAGGCAAGAGGGCGCGCCCTCTGCGCGCGGTAGGGCGTTCACTCCGAGATGTCAAGTGTGTTTGCTCTGTATGACGATGAGGCCTCGAGGTTGGCTTGGAGGGCACCCAACAGCAGAGGCAGAGGGCAGAGCCTGACCAAAAGAGGTGCTGTGGCATTGTCGTCGAGGGCACTGCACGGTGACGAATCGTACGGGATGTCATGTGACGAAAAAAGGGCGGAGCCTGACCAGACGAGGTGCTGTGGGATTTTTGTCGTCGAGGGCACTGCATGCAGGCCAATCGTATACGTACTGCCACGTGACGAAGCAAAGGGCGCCCAATGAAGTGTGGTATTGCCATGGGCGGCCTTTGGACATGGTTGCGTGGGTCTTGAAAGGCTCCAAGTGCGGGCTGAGCAACCTGGCTGTGCGCATGCTCGTCTGAATTGACTCTCTTTCGCCGGCCAACTCAGCCATTGACTCCGTTCTTGCACGCCCGAATATTCAGTCGTGCATCCTCAGGCATCCTTACGAGCCCGCAAGCGGATTTGCGAGGCTATAGAAGTGGGTCAGCGAGTCTATCGAAATTGTGCTCATTCGCGGGCATGAGTATACCATCTTGCTACTGCACGCTGGAGTGTTTTGGCCACGGTGGGAGCTCAAGTCGTGTGTGCTGCTATTCGTGCTCCTACACCAACTTGTCGGCCTGCGTAGTGGGCGTAGCCCTAGGTCTTCTCGGCCGCAAGAGATTGTCAGTGGCCAGTATGTGAGGGCCAGGTCAGCAAAGTCAGGGGTCGAACCTTTGCTTTGCGCAGTATTGCTGCAGCGGTAGAAATGCTTTCTTATCTTCCTTGAAAAACAAGAAAACTTTGCAAACGCGACCCATGACAGCCGTGCATTCAACGCGTCTCGCGATGCTTCAGGAGGCTCTTCTGTCGACGAGCTTGTACCGGCAGCTCGATGAAGCCGACTAAGGCGCCCATCATGCGAGTCGTCGTCGACTGACGCAAAGGGCAGGACTTCCTCCCACGACCATCGGTGGCGACGTAGCCTTACCCCGCGCGTGTTGCCCTTAGCGTGTTATGTATAAAGTAGGAAGGATAGAAGCTGAGCGTTTCGAGTCGCATCTCTGGTGGTACGCTTGGCTCGTGAACGAGACGGAAGACGCGCAGAGGCACAGCTTGCGCATAGATGTGTTGTGGAGATGGGCATCAGAGTGGCATATATAGATGTATTGTTCTTGGTGCTGAGCGCTCCTAAGGCCCAAGCCAGCTGAGTGCCACGCAGTCTTGTCGATCTTGGACTCCTTTTGAGTAGCCGTGATGCAGTGTCTGGAGCTGTGGGGCTGGAAATCCAGCCCCGGAATGAAGGCGGCCTCAATAGTTGCAACCCTTGTCAACATAAGGCGCTTCTTATGAACCGGTGAATGTTGCAACTCTGTCGGTTCGGAACCGGTGTATAGTTTCAGCCGATCAAAGGGTTGTATGTGCTGCGCGGAGCGTTAGGCTGCAGACACATGAGGCTGAGCACTGCACGTTGACTTCGGAGTGGCCGACGCGCAGGTAACAAGGCTTCCGGTATATTTGCGCCCTCGACGCCCCATATCGCATAATCTCAGAGCTGACCGCAAGGATTTATGTTCATCGTACGTCAACCCGTTCTACTGAACCAAGGTCGTCTTGCAACGCCTATCATATCATAGTCCCATTGATTTCACTTGTGACCTTGACCATAGCACAGCTATGCGAGAGCTCGCGCGCCCAGAAGATCCTTCTTGGTTCGGATCAGCGGGAGCCTTGAATCCTTTCCAAGGGCTGGAGCAAAAGAGGGACGTCGGATCCTCGACGCCTTACTGTGAGCCGAGGACTGTATGAGTTTCTCGTGGCTGGCTGCTGCAATGTCAGGCGAGGCTTGTAGCAATGGCATCATAGCGTCCGCCTTAGAGTTGCGAAGTGGTGGATAAGTACAGCGGACATATAGAAGGTCAGTGCTGTGTAGCGGTTCGTCAGCAAACGTGAAGCGCGGTCGCGATTTTACGCTGCTCGAGTTATTAGCTGACTACCCCTCACTGTCGGCGCATTGCGCATGAACTGGGTCCCTCGTGGAAACGCCGAACACCATCGCTTCCAAACAGACAGCCCACGTCTCTGAGATCTACCTCTCCCCCAGGGTACCCGCGATCTGCAAACACAAGTCGAGGATGGTCAAGTGCTCGTCACTCCCGTCCACCAGTCTCTTGTCCACCTCGGAGAAGCACAGCACGATCCGTCCTTTCTGCCAGTCTCCTGTCGCCTCATCAGATAAGATGACTTTGTCGTACAGCTGCATGACGATCTGCGTCGCGCTCCAGCCCTCGGCAACCAGATCTTCTACCGCTTTCGCCACTCGACTGTAAGGCGTGCCTTTTGAGCTCGGCTGCATTGCTGTTACGAGATTGTCAATGGTCGATATTGGGATAACACCGGCGATGTCTTCGATGCTGCGGACTGAGACCGCCCTGCCCGTTGATGAAGCTTGGTCGACATCCATTGCCTGATCATCCTCATCTTCAATCTTTGCACGCTTGCGCTTCTTTTCCGGAGGTGCCTGCATCACGACCGCCCCGACTAGTCTTGCAGCAGACTGTAGGAAGGTAATGGCTTTTCGCAGATCACCTTCACTACATCTCAACAACGTCTCGACCACGCCGTCCTCCAACTTTACCCCTTCCAACTTCGCGATGTCCTCCAGTCTGCGCCCCGCATTCTCCTCGTCTAGACTCTTGAACCGGAACTTGCTGCATCGACTCGCGAGCGGGTCAATGATCCTTGTCACGTAGTTGCAAATCAAGCAGAATCGCGTGATCTTGCTGTAGGTTTCCATCGTTCTCCTCAACGCCGACTGCGCATCTTGCGTCATACTGTCCGCCTCATCGAGCACAATAATCTTGTACGGGGGACAGGGGTACTTCTTCCTGTACTCTTCACCCGCAGGTCCAGAAGGAGGATTAGAGAGCTGCATGCGTGCAAAGTTCTTCACTTTCTCCCGGACGATGCTGATACCGCGTTCGTCGGAGGCGTTCAGTTCGAGCACGCGAGATTTGATGAGGTCCGGACCGTAGAGCTGTTTGGCAAGGGCGAGCACAGTGGAAGTCTTGCCGGTTCCCGGCGGGCCGTAGAAGAGCATGTGTGGGAGATTGGCGGACTGCAGTGTCCGGCGGAGTACGGTGACGGTGTGATCTTGGGCTGTGACATCGTCGAGAGACTTGGGTCGGCTAGAAGAGATTTCAGCAAGGCATCTCTTTCCATGGGTGGATGGTGGAACGTACTATTTCTCGACCCATGGCTGAAGTTTGTTGTTTTCGGTCGACGCTTGCTGCTTGGATGAAGAAGATGAGGTAGCGGCTGCAGCGGCAGCCTGCCGTGCGCGTATGTCAAAGAAGCTGGCCATTGGCTTTGTACAGCCCCAGACAGGAGGAGGTGGTGGTAGTGGGAAGGGTTGGTGATGTTGGAAAACGCGCGAGCATAAACGCGTCAAGAGTACGCGAACCACTTCCGATCCGGCTTCTGCCTCCCGAGTCCCGTCTCCCGGCTGCTGCTCGGCTTTCACCGTCGGTTCGGCTCTCTCGACGTACCGAACCTTATCGGCTAGCCCTCGCGTAAAGAGAACGTCCTTTCGTAAATCGTGTGTACCTAGGTAGAGAACTGCGAGAGAAAACAAACCCTGCAACTTCGCGATCTGACATCAACAATTCATCATGAAGAAGGCCTTCTCCACACGTAAAGTGCCACGCAGGGTCGGCGCCGACGAGGACGTGCCTTCAAAGAGCAACGCCGACGGCAGCGTATCTTCAGGTATTTCCAATCGGCCTACCAAATTTCGCGCGACTTGCTCTCTGACACGCGTACATAGTCCTCGACGTTCGCTGACCGATCATGTCATAGAATCCACGCTCAGACGTCCTTCTAGCAAACCACGCAAGTCCTCCTCACTCCGTACATCCTTCGGTCCGTCCACGGTCGAGGATCAAGAGGCAGACGAGTCGGGCGGCGTGATCACACCCAAGCGCTCCAACCTCTCGCGCATTACCATCCAGCGCAACGCCTCCAAGCGCACCTCCCTCCTCGCCTCAAGCTTACCTGCGCGCGATCCACATGACGACGATGATCGGCCGAGCTATAGCGCATCTTCTCTGCAGGAACTCAAGGACAGCACACCCTCCACCCCTCGTGACCTCGGCACTTCCGAGATCAGCAATCCGGACGTTGACGATGCAGCGTCGCGGACGCAAGCACTCGATCTTTCCTCCAAATTTGGCGCCTCCCTCGCACGTTATCAGCAGCAATCACCCTCCTCAGCCATCCCTTCTGGGGCAGAGATAGCGGAAAAGAAAGCTCGTCGCGCTCGTCTCGCCAGAGAGCAAGCAGCGGACGAGTACATCTCCCTCGACCCGGACGATCCCAATCTCGATAACGACGATGACGGAGACGACAACGTCACACGAGACGAGCACGGTCGCCTCATTCTCAAGCCTAAGGAAGACAAATATGGCATGTCGGAAAGCCGACTTGTACGAGAAGATGAGGACATCATGGAGAACTTCGACGAGTTCACCGAAGACGGGAAAATACATCTAGGTCGCAAAGCCGAGGCCGAAGCTGCCAAGCGCAGGAAGCAGGAAATGGCCGCCCAGATCGCGGAAGCTGAAGGTCTACACGCCGATGATAACGATGAGGTGGACTCCGACTCCAACGCAAGCGAAAAGGAGCGCAACGCGGCGTTTGAAGCCGCGCAGACGCGTCATGGGACGTACGGCGCCAGTCATACTACCTCTTCAAAAGATACATATGCGGACATGCGACCGAAGACCCCTCCGATCATCTCACCTATTCCGACGCTGGACAGCGTACTGGAGAGGTTGCGCAAGCAGGTGGCCGACATGCAGAGCTCGCGGCTGCGAAAACTGCAGGAGATGGAGGCCCTGCAGCGCGAGAAGGTGCGCTTGGGCGAGGAGGAGGTGCGGATTCAGCGGGCTTTGCGGGAGACGGCGGAGAAGTTTCGCGAGCTGAGACGGGAGAAGGGGATTGCTGTTGAGGAGCTGGGTAATGGGGGTCCTGCGGTTGTAGCGTTCGAGGCTGGGGGTGAAGATGAGGCTGACGGGATGGATGCAGAGTTGGCTGGTGCGAACGGCGAGGGAGAGAGCAATGCACTTGGTGGAGAACACACTGGGCTTGGGTTCGCTGGTTTAGGAGCGAGAGGGCTTGGGAGTACGCCGGGTATGGGCGTGCCGCAGGGTGAAGGGGGCGACGACGAGTGGTAATGTGTACTCTGGTAGCCGAAAGAGCATCGATTGTGCACTAAACTCCGCCGAACGGACTGCTGTTTCCTGCATGTGCAAGCTTCTCCTGATATGGATATTCGGCAGCTATCCACTGCGCTACGATCCAGTCCACCAAATCGTGATTGCATGGTAGATTCTACAGTGTTGCGCAGTCCACATGCGTTTGCTTCTTCCGCTCCTCTCAAGAGAGATTACTTATACACTAGACTGTGGCACGGAAAATAACGGTGTCGCCTGTTCGCTCTCATCCCGCAATGTAGCAACGCCATCAGCAACGAGATATGCCATAACCGCCACGCCGAGAGCGCAGCCGGGTCCGAATTCGCGACCAGGCGTAAGAGTCCGGCCTTCTCGCGACCATCATCGTCTGATCGCCATCTGACACCTCTATCAGATGTTCCGACTCTGCAGCCTCGCCAATTGCACATCTGGCCACTTCCACTTCTGAAGAATCCCGCACGCGTCCCGAGTGCAGTCCTTCCCAATCCTTGCCTCATGCCGGTGTGGGTATGGATCTTGATGGTCGTAGAAACACCCTTCCCTGGAGCCAACCCTCCCGCACACACCCGACTGTTCAGCATCCTTTCATCCTGTTTCTTATTGTCCAGAAACTCGCTGTAGCTCTTCAAACGCTACCAAGTGGTCCAAGCCCGGTCTCCTCGGCGCATGACCGCCGACACGACGGGGCCCAGCTTCCTAGGCGAACGCGCGGCTCTGCCATCGCACCCCGTCGTGCCATCACACTGAACTTCAGGATACCATCGATCCGCCATCTCCTTTCAAGAATTGGCATCAATCTCCGCCCACACCGCCTGGATCTTCTCCCTCTTGGCCTTTGCCTGCTCCCGGTTGTGCGCCGTGCGCTCCAAACGCTCGGCTCGCAGGCACTTGTTCACTTCGACCTTGATGCTGCTGCACATGCCCATCGCTTTCCAGAGGAAACCGCGGGCGTGGCACTCGTCCAGGGCCGTCATGATTTCTTCGCATCCTAGTGTGGCGTGTTAGCCATAGGCTGGTCGTAGAGTGTGGCGGGGAGCGCAGGGGGGCGTGACATGCCTGTATTGTCTTTTGTGTGGAGATGAGGATGCATCGTGTCTGATGCTCACTCGGGCTTTCAAGATTCCAGACAGGGGAACGCTGTTTGATGAGATCAAGCAAGTAGAGATGTGAAGCTCGCAGGATCCACCTGGGCAGGACTGAGGTTGACACCCGCCCAACCTACATCTCGCTTAGTCAGTCGCTTTTGCCTCGAGCGACGGTCCCGTCCATGAGTACTATGTACATACGTACAGACCAAATTGAATCAACATCATTGCTACAACTTCCAAAATGGCACAGCAAGCGCTCTCGGCGAAGAAGCAGCAGGGTAAGTATTCATCCTCCAAATGTCAATTCGCGCAGATGCTGATGTGTTCACAGAGCTACAAGTGCAATATTCGAATTACAAGGATACTCTCCAGGCCATTGCTGGGAAAATTGGCGACGTCGAACAAGAAGCCGAAGAGCACAAGTACGTCCGATCGGCGTTTCCTTCCATCGTTCGCATCGGCAAGAGAGCGGTGACAGCACGGCGTCGTTGACCGTCTCATATCAATTGGTGGCGGGTCTCGCGTAAAGCCCTTCACTCACCGCCATCGTCGGACCTCCCCCTGCAACCAGCGAGGTCATGGATCACGAGTCGCGCTGTCTGCGATTGGCCATGCGATCGGTCACTCGCGCCGATGCGCAACCCTCCCGGCCTACGTTGCTACAAGGTCGCGCGATTCACGGATCATCTTTTTCCGTCCGACGTGGCGTCGGCGTCTCGAGTGATGAACGGAACGGCACACCGCTGACAACCCTTTGCGCTTCCAGGCTTGTGCTGGAAACACTGACGCCGTTACCGGGCGCCCGGAAGTGCTTCCGTATGATCAACGGCGTGCTTGTCGAGCGGACCGTCGGTGACATCCTGCCCGCATTACAAACGAACGCAGACGGCCTGAAGAAGGTCCTGGAGGATCTGCTGAAGCAATACCGATCGAAGCAGGATGATATGGAGAAGTGGAAGGTACGAGCCCCATCCATCCACTCATACTGACCCTTACATTTCGTGTGCGAGAGACTGACGTTTCCCGCAGAAGAAGAACAATGTGCAAGTCGTTCAGCAATAATCACATGATTGCCACTGCTTTCACAGTCACGCCGCGCATGAAAGCTCAAATGCGAACGGCACGTCGTACACGCACAGCGCTAGGATGGAATGTTACGTGGTGTGACCAATAAGTCGTTGGATTGCGCAACCAGTTCCGAACGGCGTTATTTTCACGGTCCCGACACCACGGCAACGGTATCTCGACGTCTGTCAATTTTCGGCATTTAATTATTAAAGGGAACCGAATGGGAGTGCTCGCATTGCTGCGAGTACTCAATCTGGGAGGTGACTAGTGATCCCTCAAAAGGAGGATGAGAAAGTCACGAAAAAGGTCCATTGAGAGTCTGCGACCACTATCTCGGAGCACTGGTCTCAGTCACGCCACCGAGTCGATATCGTTCACTGTCAGACAAGCGCTGGCTGTGCTGCAGGCATTGAGTGCACGTGTGCATCGGTTGTTCAACTGTTGCATAATCTGTGGAAAGCAAGCCGGCTTATGCGACCAAGTGAGAAATTGAGAATGTCATCTGATTGCCATGGCGTGCCTGGCATCAATGCACGTCGATCTAAAAGATGTGTTGTGCTGTCAGTCTCCATCGTTATGATCTACCACCACTTGTCCGCGCGTCCAAAGCGAACCGAGACCGGATGTTCACCGCCGATGTCCTGTACCCTGCCACGCCTGCAACCACAATGAGCTGTCTCCGAGGGCCCGCAGTAGTCCACCGGTTCCCTCTTCTTCCTACGGTCGACTCCTATCCAATGCTTTGGGCAAGGATCTCATCCATTGGGTACCGCGCGCAATAGACCTCGGGGGAAAGTCAGGTCCAGCTCAACGGTCACTGGCTGGCTGTTTACACTTCAGGGTTAATGGTACAGGAACAGGGCTGAAGAAAGGAACCGAGATGGTTCAAGGCGATACAGCTTGCAAGCGACGACACGACTCATCTCGTCTCCTCGTGCATGTCGATCGTGCGAAGAAACCGTGACAGCGCATTGTCTGCAGCTAGAGGATAAGTGGGTTGGGTTGCTGTGTAGGGCTGAGTTGGGCCTCAAGACTGACTTGCCTGCAGCACTGAGAGCCCCGGGGCTCTGCATATGGATACAAACCGTACAGTGGTAGTAGTAATATCAATCCGTTTCATCCGTTTCATGTTCTTGAATATGTTTGTGGTATTCGCCGGCGTCAATATGCTGGTTGTTGTTGGCGGGCGGGACGGGTGACTGACGTATCAGATGGCAAGGGAGCCGCTTAGCGCTGTGATTGGCATGGCCTGGTTTTGTTGTTCAGTTATTATCCCACCACGTAATGAACGGATATAGGTGTGCCGTCCAATCAATGGTGCCCTCACCGCTATACCGAGGGCCGACAGGGTCTAGTCCAATTTACCGTACCGTACTGGTCCGTACAGTCAGGTGCAATTATTACCCACCGGACAATTCAGACCAGAATGAACCTCCATTCGAGGAAAGTGAAGACTTCAACCTGAACCCGGCACTGTCTGGACATCAAGAAGGCTGGCCGGTCTTTCGCGTCGTACATCATTCACACACCGCTATCCTCTTTGCTGGGCTCCAGTGGCTACTGCAACCTAGCCCGCTCGCGTACACCTGCATCATCAACTCACTACCTACTTCCCCGACGTCGCACCGCGTCTCCCCCCTCGCCCCATCGCCGCGCTGCTGCAGCAGGGTTCACCATCGGGTCGCGATTCCAACGGCCGTGAAGACGGTCAGGCCGGCGGCCCAAAGTGCAATCCACACTGTCGACTCAAGTGTGAAGAGTCGTGACGTGTCGGCCAACGAATCGATCTGCTGTCAGTCAGGAACTGACGACAGTCTCCCCCAGTCGCCTGCGTGCGGCCGAAAAGTACAATAATGTCTCCAAGCGCGAGCCCTCAAGAGTCCACGGACGACCTTGTCCAACAACAACACTTACGGGCCCCACCCTCGCCCGACGAAAATGATCCGCAACAGCACGACGGCGACATGAACCGACCCGACGACCCAGGCGACCACGGTCTCGGATACGACTTCGAAGTCAAGGAGCAGGACAGATGGCTGCCCATAGCCAATGGTGAGTACTGACTTTGGCACAACATACTGTACCACCGCATCCCCGTCGCACATTCGTCACATCCCCCGTCCCACCCCCGCCGGCCCTCCCGGGACTTGTGCGATGTTGGCTGCTTTTGACACCTGCACGTCGACGAATGCTGTGCCCGGCCGAGCTTCCCCCTTCCCACATATAACGCCGCGTCGCGCGTCTCGTCTGCACGCCTCGTCGAATCAGAGGCTCCTCCGCACGCCCTGCGACCTATTGCGGCTTCCGACTCGCGCGCGCGAGCGCCGCCGACTGGACGAATAACGAGATGCCTTCGTCCTCATCCCCGCACTCGTCGCCCAACCAGCGACCGCTCCACCGCAATGACCGCCCCAAGGACCCCAACAGCAACAACAACAACAACAACAACAACAAGTCGAAAAAGGACGAGGACAGTGACGCTAACATTCGCAACTTTGCTCCAGTCGCCCGGATCATGAAGACGGCTCTGCCGGAAAACGCCAAGATCGCGAAAGAGGCCAAAGAATGCATGCAAGAGTGCGTCAGCGAGTTCATCTCCTTCATCACCAGCGAAGGTACGTACCCTCCTCCGCGTCCGGCTCGCGGCATGCGCTAATAACGTCGTGGGTACAAACAGCGTCGGAGAAGTGCCAGCAGGAGAAGCGCAAGACGGTCAACGGCGAGGACATCCTGTTCGCCATGACTTCGCTCGGCTTCGAAAACTACGGCGAAGCACTCAAGATCTATCTCGCCCGATACCGTGAGGTAAGCAGATCATATATTCTCTTTGCCATTGTCCTATCAATATCCACCCTGAAACCTGCGCTGACCGAACGGAAAGAACCTTGTCGCACGCGGTGAGCCAAAGCCAGCGGCCGCAAGCGGCAGCGGAGGCGCTGTCGCCCCTTCGCCCCCGTACGACGACACCAACCAGAATATTCTGGCCAATCCCATGGACCCTTCGGTAGAAGGCAACGCCGACTTCGCATACTCCGTGAGCCATCCTGGGGGATATTAAGCGGCGCTCTCGCGACACCTCTGCTCGCACTTCTTGGCCTTCCCTTTCCCCTTCTATTATGCTGCAACATTAAGGCGATGTTGGAAATGGCAGCCGATGCGTTACACATTTACCGCCACGCGCCCTAATACCGATGTACTGGGCGCGAAGGATTACATTCCGACCTGCTGGCGAACTCGGCCTCGTACCACTCGGGGTTGGGAGAGGCTGGACATCAGCCGGCAGCCGGACCGGTAATCGTCGAAGCTGGCTGTTGAAATAAGTACGCGGTGTCAAGGGGCACCAGACACATCTACTCCGGCGTGTGGTCCAGCCACGTGCGACATCACCTCTGACCGGCTTTTCATTGAGGAGCTGAGGCAGAAGATGAATGCAGCAACGGCCGAGCATACCAAAGCCGGAAAGATTTACAACTCACCCCCGTTCGTCATGCGCATACCTTAATGCCACGTCTCTCCCTCGCCAAACCCCGGCATGTCGAATCCGCGAAGGCCGCACGCGGAACCACGCAACATTACGCTGTACCTTATGACCCCATATTCGGCAAGAATTGCCGCTGCTTTTCATGGCTTCCGGCGCAAGCGCCTGTGGATGGATTCCTTCTTTTCGTCTATTTCTGCTTCTTACACACGCTATACAACGCGCGATACCTCGGAGCATCGACATCATTAGCCCTTCGTTTCCGGACAACAGCCTGAGGACCGAATGGAGAGGATGGATCGATGGGTGCTGAACGGGATGTACATTTTCGGGAGGGGTTCGGCGAAAAGGGACTGACTTTTTGCGGGACATTGCTGAGCCATGAGTGTGGGCGTAATCAATGTCGTGGGTATTACTGATAGACCGGTTCACGTCTGCACGCGCAGAGGTTAATCGTTCTTGTTCTTTTGATGTTTGGGATGTATGATAGAGTGCATGGGGGAACATGTGTTTCTGACGGGCGACCATGTAATCAAACTCCTGTTATGGCATCTTCTGGTGAAATGCGAGATCCGCTACCGTAGTAGGTTTCTCAACCGCCTCTGGTCAGAATAATTGCCAACGATGGCTCAAAGTGTGACTGTGTGACAGGTCGGGATTCGATTTGATGTGTGTTCGGGATATTGCCCGGCCCAGAGAATCTCGCCAAGGCTCGCACCGAGTTCGACTCGGAGAACAAGGGGCCCTCCGGGCATCTCAATCCTGTACAATTCTTTCGGTTTCATGGTGCGTATGGACACCTCGCAAGTGCCAAAGCGACGGGCAGTGCTCACTCCTCGACTTCTGGGTCCGCGTGATTTCACGCGTATAGTGGACCGCCAGCCGGTCGGCTTCTGCGTCCAGTGCAAAGCGATCGGAACGCGGGATCTTGTCGCGAGCGCGGGCGTCAAGGAAACCCCAGTCACCATTTCCATCCCTCGGCTTTCGCAGTGAGTCTGTGGTGGATGGATCTGCTTCAGGAAGAAAGATTGCGCTCGTGTTTCTCGCTTCTTCTCGCGAAGGCGACTTTCTGGACGAAGATTTCCGACTACTCTCTC
>Ga0058704_10000521_pt1 | contig 19683 bp, 27 predicted proteins | sample AgamicMgSfe_FD_71363 | JGI IMG/M metagenome (GOLD analysis project Ga0058704, IMG submission 71363) | Agave microbial communities from Guanajuato, Mexico - Mg.Sf.e | ecosystem: Host-associated > Plants > Phyllosphere > Phylloplane/Leaf | place: Guanajuato, Mexico | collected 2012-05-30
TTATTCCACCCAGAGGCGTCCGGTGTCGCCACCAACGAAGTTCACTTCATACCGCAAACGCTAGACCACATTCAGACCACACCAGCACACAATGCATCATTCTCTTCAGTACAAAAGCTTATTCATTCTCATACTCGTTCGCTTATGCAGAAAGACAACTTCTTTTCGCGAATATATCTTCTTTAACAAACGAACCCTCAGGAAGTATATATATACTACGATACCATCGACCGGCACACCAACCACAACCACCATCTACAATGGATCCCAGCACCTCACCATGCGGCGACAAATCCCACCAACACCCCGATCCTACGATCAAGCGTACAACACGTATCAACTGCGCCGCACCGAAACTCACTGTGCCGCACCGCGACGACAGCTATTACACTATTCATAAGCGCACCCTCGACGGTACAACTACGCTGATTTCACCACCATCCACCCCTGGGACACCTACAAGGTCGACAGCGCAAACAGAGCTCAACAGACAAACCTACCTTTTTGTCGACAAGCTTGCGCGAAAAGCCGGCGTACGCGGTACGAGTAAATCTACAGCAGCCGAGAGCGCTGGGAAGGAGAGTGATAGGATGCAATTGTCTGCTGCTGGACCGTATCAGTCGTATCTCGCTGAGAACAGGTTGGAGGGTGGAGCAGCTGTAGGCGGCGGCAGTAGGCCAAGAGCGGCGGAGATGGACAAGAGAACACCTACCACCCAGCCTTCAACGCCGAGCCCAACATCACCACTATTTCCGGCGTCGCCTCAGCATCTCCACAGCAACCCATACCCCGAAGCCGCGGTAAGTCCTAATAGCTTGCCAACAGGCGTCGAGACAGGTGAGGCGAAAGCCGTGGAACTATCTCCGCCTCGAGCTAAGCCGAGGATACGGCTTGTCAAGCCGAAGGAGGATGCGTGGGTGATGGTTGATGGGGATGGGGTGGAGAGGGAGGAGTGGCATATGGCGGAGACGGAGGGTATGAGTGGTTGGGAGGTTCGTTAGACACATTGCCGCAACTCAAAGTGGCAGATCAGAGGTTGGTGGCGACTACGGATTGGGATGCAGAGGTCGGAGAGATTGCGTCGACATTGGCGCGTGGCGCTTGAAGTGACTGCTGTTCCTGCGTAGGTGAGTCCATGTAGCTGCCGCTGGTTGGCGAGCATACCGGCATGGAGCATACAAAGGGAAAAGCGGAGAAGAGTTCAGTAAGCTTGACCAAAGCTTGGGACTTTCTGATCGTACCTCATAACACCAGCAAATGGATCCATAATCATGCAGTCATCACCGTCTTCCACTTCCCTTGGCTTTCTTCCGAACCCCATCATATGCGCGTAGCCTAATAATCATCCCCACGACTAATCACCTCCTTCACATTCGGCCGTAGCAGGATAGTGTGCTCGGACTGGGCCGTGTAGCTGCCCTTGATATCGCACAGCGGCGGGTAGTCCTGCACGATCCCACTTTGCACGAGGTTGTTCAAGCCCAGAAGGTACTTGTCATGCCCAAGTCTATCGAGGTACCGTCTGCAGAACGGCAGAGTGCCAAAGTTCTTGTCGATGCTCCTCAGCAACGTCTTGGCGCTGGCGACGCGTAGGGCGACTTTCGGAGCGTCGGCAACCTTGGCGTAGTGGCTTGTCTCCATATCGTCGCGGACAATACCCTTGCCCGTAGAGCCGAAGGTCTCGATGGCGTAGACTTCGCCTTCCTCCATCTTCTCATTGCTGCCGCCTTTCACGATCGGGACGGACTTGCCGGCACTTCCGCCGTGGATGCTATATTGAGTGATGGTGTGCCCGTTCAAATTTCGAATCGCTTTGATGGGGTAGGTGGTGCCGTTGATTGTGCATTCGTAGGACTCCATGGCCTCCTGGATCGCTTCGCCGATCTCCGACATCCGAGCGTCGATGCCGGCAGTGCGGATGCCGGTGTTGGTCGCGTCTTTAACTGCAGCGATGAGGTTATCGTATTGAGGTTCGAAGTGGACGGTAAATGCGGAATCGACTATGCGCCCGTTGATGTGCACGCCGAAGTCGACTTTCATGACGTCCTCTTGCTTCAGGACCATCTTGTTGCCGGCGTTGGGCGAGTAATGCGCGGCGCAGTTGTTGAGGTTGACACCCGTGGGGAAAGCGACACCGCCGAGGATGTTGTCGCCTTCCTCCAGCCCCATATGGCCCGTCAAGTTCCTTGTGCCATCCTCAATCGTCTCGCAGATCTCCGTCAAGCTCATGCCCGGCTTGATAACTTTCTGCGCATACTTCCGCACCTCGCGATGCACCTCAGCAGCCTGGCGGTACTCGGTAAGGAAGTCCTGGTTCATGCGGTCAAGATGTCGCTTTTCCTCGCTCGTCGTCCTATATGCATTGTCGTTCTTGTACTCCACCTCCTCGCCCACTGGGTATGAGCCGTCCGGGAAGAGCTGCGCGACCGGTATCCTCGGCGGCGCACTCTGAGCCTTTACCCCTCCGCCTGATGCACCCGCGCCAGCACCAGCCTTCTTCTTCTTTCGCGGCTTTCTCTTCTTCTTTTTCTTCGCTGCCCCGTCTGTCCCGCCATTCGCTTGTTGCTGTTCGTCTCCTTCGTCGGCTTCATCGTCGTCCGAGTCGCCAGCTTCTAAGTCGCCGTTGGTGCCATTTGTTGCTGCTGCGCCGTTCGCTTGCGGGGCCTGGCCTTTGCCGCCGTTGAGGCTCAGGTTCGCCATTTCTGGCTCGGGACTGACGGCCGACATCTTGACCAGTGTTTGGAGTGATATACTCTCGGCCTGAGCGAAAGTCGAAACACGAGAAGGAAAGCTAGAGCGGTCTCGCGAGTCGCGACACTGAAAAGCTGCCCCGCCAATCCGCTAATTTACGCCCTACGCCTACGCCCTGTGAGTGGCACGTGCTTTTACTGTGCCTCCCTCCCAGCGCATCAAAATGAACGTGGATTCCGTACGACCTCACCACCAGGATGCTGAAGTAGGCGGCAATCAAGACGTGGCTTTCGGCCCTTGCGATCGCCAGATCACTCCCGGTCTCTCAACTATGTTGCACGACTACGGACCTGCTATAGGCAATACACCAGACAGAGGGTAGGAATCCTACGTCTCTATCAACGGTGTCCACGACGCATCATGTGCGGATAGTGGTTCTCCCAAGTTCCATTATCACCTCCTCATCTCACTCAGGGAATGGACTCGCAGCACGAGAATAGCAGGCAACATCATGCCTCCCTACATGACAGACAGTGTGTCCTCACAGCAGTACCACTAAAGCGCTTCTGTATAGCAATCCGTAATACCAAAGGACGACATTCTCGTCACTTCACTGCAGGACGACGCCCATGGCATCGCTTGCTGAGACTATAGGATGCGTTCCGACGCCTCGACCTCCAACACAACCAAAGGCGCAGTACCCTCGAAGGCCGCCTCTACATCGCGCCCACTCCCGACCTTGTAACACTCGGCTACGGAACCTTGGACGTAGGCACCAGCACCGGTGTCTGGGCTATAGAGTTCGGCGGATGAACATTCCAATACTAGCGTCACAGATGTAGATCTCTCGCCTGTGCAACCAGCTTTCGTCCTGCCTGGTTGGCAGTCCGTCGTCAATGAACATCGAGATACGACTGGGCCTACAGCCAGCGATCCGAATAGGTTCACGGTCGCTTCCTCAGTATAGGCTTTTCAGGAGCCAGAGTTCCAAAGAATATGCTAGAGGAGCTGAACCAGCTGAACATGCTGAACGGTATCGAGTGCCTTAGCTTAGCCTACCCGGTACGCAGACCTGGCGACAAGCCAGAGGCGGTAAGCGAAAGGTTGAGAATGTGAACGCGGAAGTGCGGGATCCCAAGCTGTGGCAGTGGATGAGGTTGTTGGTGCGTCTGACGCAGAAGCCCATGCAATGAGGGCGCACCGATAGTGTACGCACATGCTGAATGTATGCATCTTCTTGGATCGCTGTCTCTGCAAAGGGAGTCGTGCGTCTAGATGTGCCGATTGTTGCAATGGCAAAGAACCGGCGCTTGTGGCTCTATATCGCATTATTAGCTGGTGGAAAGTTAGTGGAGAAGTGTCGTTTCACAAGCTGCTTTAAGTGAGCTATCTGTATATATGTCCGTGCATGGATGACGTGCGTCGTGCATGCCAAATCGGGATTCAGCTGCAGGGATCTCAACCAAGGAAGCTTGTCCGACTATACGCACCTGTCAATCCCAACCTTCCGGTACAGATCTTCTGGGCATCTCCGCTTCCTGGGTAGAGCATCCTTCCGATGAGTGCGCTTCTTCTGCGACTGTTGCTGTGTTCGCTGCTGTCGTGCTCGCTAGCTTGTAGGTGCACGCAACAACCCCGCGCGAATTGAAGCTCACCTAACAGCGGTACTATTCAGTCGCTAGCGGCAGCCCATCGCCACCTAGTCCAGGATCGAATAGCGTATCGTCGACACAACTACAGTCGCGAAAGATCGACGATGGCATTCAACTCAAGATCTTACCTTTAGGCGCGTCCATCGTCTGGGGTCAAGACTCGACGGATGGCAATGGCTTTCGCGAACATCTGCGCCAAATGTTGGAATCGCATGGCAACAAGAACGTTACTTATGTCGGCACCCTCTTCCACGGCGAGATGAGCAACAATGCCGTTGAAGCCTACCCGGGACATAGGATTCAAGAAGTGGCGAACCTGGCCTTGCAGACTCATGTGTATGACTACTTGCCGAACGTGATCATCGTAAGTAGACACGAAGTCGGCACAGGTTCACAGCCCAGCTCTGACAATACATCAGGTCCACCTCGGAACAAACGACTGCGAACCCATCGCCAACGAAACAGCGCAATACGCCTCAGAGAAGTTCGCTTGGCTACTGAGAAGCATCAAAGACAATGTCCCCAATGCACTCGTCGTCGCTTCCGACCTCATCCACAACTTGAAGCCAGTGGTAGACGACTGTATTACGGACTTCAATGCTCGCTTACCTGCTGTCGTGCGAGACGCACGGAACGGAGGGCAGAAGGTAGTGCTTGTGAATATGCACGATGCGGTGCCTACGAGCGATATCAATACGACAGATGCGACGCACCCGAATGATGCCGGGTATGAGATCATGGCGAAGGTGTGGTACCAGGGGTTGGTGAATGCTTCGAGTATGATTTCTGCGCCGAATGCAGGGGGAAAGGAGGCGCCGGTGTCGTCGTCGGGTACTGGAAGGGTGATGGTGTGGCAGGTGCCGTGGGTGATTGCAGTGCTGGTGGTGTGGTTGATGTGCAGCTGAGCAGGGCGTCATCATCAACTTGGGCGTGCAGGTGGCATTGCGCTTCGGAGACGGTTTGCAGGAGATGGGCTTGGCTCTTTTGTACCGAAGAACCAGAATGCAGCACGATTAGCCTCAGACTTGCTTTCCTCCCCTCGTACTGGCGCAGTGGTGCTCGCATACTGGTCGTGTATACGAAGGCCTAGATCCCGAGTGCGGTTTCCGAGCGCCGAATGTTTCGCAAATTCTGGTGGCGTGGTGAGGTCCGTTGCGCTTGTCGTTTCGATCGGCCGGACTTGCGCATAACCTCTGTCATCGCATACACGAGCTCGACGCCGTACAGGATTGCGGAAGAGGTGGTTCAATGGCGGTCGGTGCGAAGCAGGTCAACACCTGGTCAGGCATAGACAGAACAAGGCAGATAGATAGCAGAAGCCTCGTGCGCAATCTGATTGGTTGCGTCTCTTCGAGTATGTCCAACCTAGCTTGATACTGCATATGGCAGGGGTCTCGCATGCTCGCAGCCGTGCGTTGCTCGCGGGCCGCATTTTTTGCCACCGGGAAGGTGCGCGCTGCAGCCGCGCCTCTTGGACTTTGACCTCGCGTCGTGGTCTTCGAAATCCACACTCTTCGCCATGGAACCAAACATCACCCCAGGACCACCTGCGGTCTCCTGAGAAGACTACCGTCGTGTCAACAATGGTAATCGATGCCGCTCTGATCATGCCGGACATATAACCTGACCTCCACCGTCAACGAGCGCCTCGAGCCCTGGTACCAGAAAGAATACTGCTATATACCGCTATATACGCCGGGCCGGATAAGTAGCCATATCTTTACTGGAGTACTGGGCGAGTATTTGTCCTTTGCATAATGTTGGTAGTACTGAACGCAGATCAGATTTCAACTCCCGATAAGCCCTGATCGACTTACCTCCTTCTGCTACCTCTACAGCGTTATTTTTTAGGAGCAAAAGGCATAGGTAAAGAAGCATGACAGCTCGTCATTCGAAAATATCTCGGCTATAGTCCTCTCGCTCCGTTCTACCCCGATATCCGAAATTCTCACGTCAACGCCCACTTAAGCTCCAAAACTCCTTCGGGACCAAAACGCAGCCACAGATGACGCAAAAAGATGGTGAACAGAGTGGGATTCGAACTGATGCATTGTTAGTAGCTGGATATGTTGGATTGAGCGGTTTACATACCCCACGCCCTTTCGGACCAGCGACTTAAGTCTCCTTAAGCTGGCGCCTTACTATATGAGTAATCAGCAGGCTGCAAATTGACGGACTGATGGGTAGAACGTACGACCGCTCGGCCATCTGTCCATATTTCGTTGTCGAAGACTGTACGCTTCTCAATGACGACAATACCGGCAAATTTAATTATAATCTTTTAACCACATGACCCGGACTTTACCCGTTGTTACGCGCACCCCGCACGCCTTGACGCCTTCTACTCGATCATGGACGACACAATGGATAGCTAGTACGGTCACTTGAACCTTTATGGGTCGTCCGCAGCACCTACACCTCAAGAGATGGGATCACAAGCGTCCGGGCGGTCTGCGGCAGTGTTGCAAGAAGAGCACGATATCAGAGCTCCGTCCAGCGTCTAGTTGCCGAGATGGGCAGCTGATACCATCGTCCGATCGTGCCGGACTCATCTACGGATTGTATGTCTACTCGAGGCAACACCTCATCCACTGCTCGAAATGCACAAAGCCATAGCGCGTGATCGTCAGCATGCTCGGCACTGTCTTCTAGACTTCGTCGCAGCTAATAGGAGGTCGAGATGGGAGTGGTAGGCTGCGCGGCGGACAGTACTCTCGTGATGGCCTTGCCTTCCCACTCCGATCCCGATTTTTCAATCACGGCGCATCCGATCATACACCAGACGGTTCTCTCGACTTCTGCCAGACATCTGCCTTCGACAGTGCCGTGTTATGCGTAGGCGCAAAACGAGACGGAGGGTTCATCCGTGCAATAGCTCACGCCCGAACGACTGCCGGATGACCACATTCCCGTATTCATACAATAAGACATTTTAGCGATGGTGTTGGCTGTATTATGGCCCCGCTTGAGATCACCTACGAGCCGGTTCTTGGTTGGCCAATAGCCCTCGTCGACACCACTACTGGCTCTTCTGAATCACTGCAAAAGTTTCTCAGACTTCAATGTCCCAGAGGCTGGCTATCCGAGAAGTCATCTCGGCGACCGCTGTACGTACGCCAGGGCCTATGTCTTCCACTCACATACACCTCAACGAGCTCTTCTGCCTCGTATGCCTGGTACTTGAGCATACGTCCAGCGTAAAAGCGTGACTGTACATCTGTCGATCGATTTGTTTGCAACCTCTTCGGCGACAAGCTGCGGAGCACTGTGTTCGAAATCTACCGTAGTGTGAGACAGATGAGGTACGCAGGGCGGCGTGTCATGGGCGGCACCAGAATTGTTTAGGATGACACTACGAAATATTACAATGTACGAACGCCTAAGAGCCACATGCAGAGCCTCTGTTGGCCTGTCGTTGGTCGATGTATCTCAACGCCACACCATGGTAATACAACCCGCAGGAAATGCCACCCTGGCTGGTCAGCTGTCACTGGCAAGTTAGTTTGCTTCATTGGCCGCCATGGCAGTCCGAGTTCACTGTTTGAACATGGCAGTTCCAGGCTCATACACGGCGCAGGGCGAGCTTTTTCCAGTCAAGGACATCGTCGTGAAGTGAACGGCAACGCTCCGAGATGTTCGCTCTCGTTCCTTCAAAACCACAGCAATACTCCGCTACCAAAAGGGACTCAGGCAACTCGGTCATCGTAGAAGCCGCAAGAATCTCGAAGATCATGATGCCTTCCTACTGCCCAACAGTCAGTTCGACGGTCCGACCGACTGGCTGCCCCTCTGACTAGAAGAGTCTCCACTGGATCCAACGGGACGGACATGTATCTCAGCTGTAAGAAGTAGGTTGGTCGTCCCAATGCTGTACTCTTGTCCGGTGGCGAAGAATGGACGTTCGGGACGCTGTCGGATGTAACGGCTCAACAGCTGTCACTCATGCGTTTCACTGCTATGCTGAGCCTTGCACTGAACTTTCCGCATTGCCTGAGCGTGGTCGGCACGGCAGCATGAGAAAAGTCTAAGAAGGCTACGGCGGATTGGCTTCCTGGGAGTCCAAGCCGAGTCAACCTGGACTTTGACAGCAGACATCATTGTTTAGACGTTCAGATTTCAATAATGTTAGAGCCTGTGGCATGTATACAACAATAATACCAAACATTCACCTCGGCTCAATTTGTAACGTGATCTGTATAATGCATCTTCATGGTCAGTGCACTTACGAGGCCAACCAAGTGGAGACGGTTCAGCCGCGGGTCGTCTGACATCGCCTCACTCGTACGAACTTGATATCTTCACCTTCGCTCATATGCAACTGCTTTGAACTTGATCGCTTCCAAGACCGTACTCCCAAAGAGTTGTGCGTACCGTTGCAGCTCATGGAGAATGCAGAGTGGCCCTCACAACCAATCCCGGCTCCCGTGAAACAGCTCATTGCCCGCTTCTATTCGCTCGTGGACTCTACTGAAGCGAACTGCAGCCAAGAGTTAGCAGATACCGTCTTCACACCAGATGGCGAGTTCGTGATCAACAAGCGCAAGATGAAGGGTGCGGGACGTAGGTTATCTCCTATGCCAGAATGTTCCTCAGCTTTCTACTCACTTCGCCGCCAGAGATTGCGAAGTGGCGTACGGGCGGCAACTCGATCACATTACGACAACACGAGGTACACAAAGTCTACACTTGTAATGATCTAGGTGATGATGTACTCATGACTGGTACCCTCACGCTGGGCTCCAGCAGTGGATTGACCGCTGAAGGGCCGTACTGCGCGAGGTGTGTAGTAGATGATGCCAGTTCACCGTCACCGAAGATCAAACACTGGCAAGGATGGGTGGTAAGTTGTTGGCCGACATGGCACATGCGATATATGCTGATGTGCTACTTTAAGGACAACACGCCTTTCGCCGATCTGGGCATACAACGGACACCCGTCACTAGGACGATGAACGGCATCCTTGACACCATTGGCGGACGATGACACCGCAGATTGCTCGTCCACGACAAAATGTCTTCGGTCCTTCGTAGGTCTGTTCGGCCTTGGCGACTCTTGCCAGATTTGGCGCAGGTTGTTGAAGACTTCTTACATAACAACGAAACGTTCCTAGCTATGGCACGTGCTAGGGTCATCGAACAGGTCCTTCTCCAGACTCGGATCTAGTCCTCGAGAGCACGTAAGGCAATATATAGGCGCAAGACTCTATTGATATTGGCGAGGGTAGCTAGATCCGAACAGACTCACGAAGTACCGAAGGTATATGGTATTCTCGAATGATTCCTTGCCTTGTATGACATAACGTTCTCTACCTAGCTGCGAAGGCCGGCGCCGGAGGATGGCCTGGCAGGTAACCTGCGCCAACCATGTCTCATTTGCCCTTCGAGCAAAACATTGACTCAATTACCACCTACGCTAACCTCGCACTACGCACTCGTTCCGGTACGTCTCTAACGCAATCACCCTGTCTCGAAACTCTGCCTATACTGCTCATCCGTCCATTTCGCAAGGGCCCTGTCCACCTTCGTATACCCCTACTCCGAGACATATACCTCCTGCGGCAGAGCCATATCTAGCTGCTTGGGGAGTTCTGGGATCTCCGCAAATCGCTCTTCTTCGCTAGGGTCTGAGCGGACTTCCCAACCATCACCCAGCTGCTTCCTTCGCTTGGCGGACATCCCACGTACATTCTTGACCATGAAGTCGTGCTCGTGCCGCAAGGCTCTGGCGCCACCTCTGATACGTGCCGTGCGAAGACCCTCCAGAATATCGTGCAGGTCCGCCGAAGCGTCGCCGCTTGTCAGCAGCCTTTTGATAGCTTTGATGGTGTGTGGGGTGCCGTCCAAGACACTGGTATATGGCTGGAAGGCGCGGTAATCCGCGACTGCCTGGGAACTATTAACAAGGTCATGGAGCTCCACTGTAGGATCCTCCATCGGACCAGTGTCGTACCCATCGAAGAACACCTGCACCGATAAGTGCTTGCCGTTTTGGCTTTTGCGAACGGCGCGGATGGGATCGCAGAGGAAGCCTGCAATGTGATGGCGAGAGACGTCACCAGGATGAAGCTTGCTTGCGAATCCACTTCTCATCCCATTCGGGCTTTGGCCTTCGTAATAGTCATAGAGCAGCATGTGCGTCGTGATCCACACAGAGAGCTTTTCGAGCCTGTGGCCGGTGCGCAAAGAGTCCGACTATAGAGCGAACAACCTATCACGCACCGCGCACACGTCTTCCGAACTGCAGTCCGTATAGACATTGATGTGTAGCAGCTTGATGTAGAGCAAGGCATCAAAGCAGCCCGTCTGTCCGCTCCTGAACTCCTCGATGTCCAAACACTGATCAAGAAAGTACACCGTGGTCACAGTACCTGATCCACGTATGCTTATCTCGAAGTAGTCGGCACCGTACATGATCTCGCAGGCCTCGCCGTAGATTTGGCGACAAGTTCGCATGGAGGCCGTCTTGCAACATGTAAACCCGCGCAGTTCTTCCACCTCAGCCGTAGAGCCCACGCTTGCATCATCTTCATCTTCGATGTCCTTACGGTTATCGCTGATACTCTGGCCATCAGTACGCAAGCCAGTCCAGCCTTCCCGTTCCACAGGCAATAAATAGCATCGAATCTGCAGCCTGATCTCCGTTGGCAGTGCCAACAGACCGAAGCCGTTATCGTTGCCTGGCTCGGTGTTCGCCTTGATGCAATGCGTTTGCTACCAGTGAAGGTAGTCGTTGCGGTGACGGCTGATGTTCGGTCTTTGCGGTGCTCTGCAAACTAGTTGCCGGCTCTGCTTCCAGAGGCTGTGATTGTGCGCTGGGTCCAGCAAACGTCGGATGTGAGCTTGCAGCAGGTGCAAGTGTCAGACTTTGAAGCAACTAATTGTGTGAGAGGGTTGCAGGGCATGAGTCTTAGGAGCTGAGCTAAACCGCGAGCAGAGTTTTCCATTCACGTGCCACTCCGACTCAGTAAGACGGAAGAAAACGTCGACACGAGACTGGTGTGTGGCGGGAATGACCCTGCAACAACACCTTTGACCCAAGAAGAAACACTACCATAGGCAACCCTCGTTGCTTCACCTACATCCAGTCTGAGCACCTGCATCCAAGCAGTCCGCTTCTTGCTTTGATCACACAAGCCCACTAGCGCTATTACCGCATACACCCCTCTCCAAGTCACACTCACCACCTTCGCGAACCTCACCCTTTCCACTCCTGCTAACTGGCACATGTACTTTGAACCTGATGTTGTCTTTGCATACCAACACTGCTCTTCGTGCAAGGTCACCGGTCCTTGAGTGAAAGTGATTTGATAGCAGAGCACGCGCACGCGCACCGTTCAGTTCATCGCATCCGGAGGCAGATACTGTCATCGCGCAGTAATCTCTGCGGATGCGGAAGATGGAAGATAGGTGGACGTGAATGCGCAAAGTAAGTTGTCAGAGCTGGGATGAGCTTTACTAAATCATCGAGTATGTAAGCACACGCAATCATAAATCTCAATGTCCCTTACGCCTTTAAGATGCCGCTGCCCGCTGAAGCAATCCACCAACTCCACGCTAATCTTGAGTAAACCAACCTCCGCATTCATCGTCCCTTCGTCTCAGCCTCGCATTCCCGTCGAATTCAGTAAACTAATCGTCTGCCCACCTAGAAAAGATCCTCCGCCCTGTCCCTCTGACTGCCGCGACCCTTGATCCTGCCGTCAAACAGGTCCTTCTTCCCACCACTACCGCCGCCACCGGCCTTGAGCGGGAAGAGCTCTTTTACCAGTGGGTTCTCCGCGCGGTCACGACTCGCGCCCAGGATACTGAACCCGCCTGAACCGCCATTCCCTGCGCCCTTGAAGCTGAAGCCAGCTTCATCGTCCCCACGAGATGACCTTGGCCGGTCGCGGAGTCTGCCGTAACTACTATCCATCTTCGCCGTCGCGCCACCATCAATGCGTGAGAAGAGGTCGCGTGGCTGCTCGTTCTCTTTGCGGCTGCGTCTTGGTGGTCGATCTGAGTAGGCGTAAGCGTCCTGGTACTCATCCGCGCCGTCGAAGTTACACCTACCGAAATTCTTTGTGACCTCCACCACGTCCCGATGCTTCTGACTGTACTCGCGATCGAGATCATGCGCATCCTGGCGCCGGTGAAGGAGTTCTCTCGGCGCTTTTGGCGGTGAAGAGAGATTGGGGAAGAGCTCAATGGTATTGCCGTTCGTATGACCATTCATAAACGCCGTGCCGTTCGTGGCCTTCTTCTCCGGAAACAGCTCTTTGCGGATGTTGTCCCGCGCGGCCCGGTTGTCCCTCCCAGCACGTATGCGAGGAGGTGTTGGTGATCTCGGACGAGCAGTGCGGCGCCGCGGCTGGTTGTCACTGAAACCAAACCTACCGTCTCCATCGCGCATGGGCGAGGCGCTCCGGTTGCGCAATCTTCCATCCTCCTTACCCGGCATCAGGTCGTCCTCGTATCTAACTCTCTTCCTACCGTACTCGCTGCCAGAAGAGTAGCTATCCTTCCTCTCCATGCGCGCCGGCTTTGCAGCTGGAGCGTCGTCGTATAGATCCACGTTGAAAGGCTCGTCCTTGGAGCCCCTCCTGCTGTACATCTCATCCCCAACATCCATCCGTCTTCTCTTATAATCATTATCATAATCCCGATTTCTATACCTCCTGCCATCATCGAACCGCCTCTTCCTGCCATCCTGGAACCTGGTCTCCGGGTCGTACTGCGGGTTGTTCAGGTAGAAAGCACTGTTGACCCTAGCATTCTGAATTTTCACATCTGAGGCCACCGCCTGGCGAACGAACAGCTCCACATCCGGGTGTGTGCTCAGCCTCTTCGCTGCTCTAAGCTGTAGCGGGTCTACCATCTCTTCTGCCGAAAGCGCCTGCAATGCCTCCTCCGCCGCCGCTTCGGTCGCGTATACCAGGTTGAGAGATGTGTCATCCACCCATTGCATTCTCTGGAACTGGTCGAGTGCGTAGTGCTCGCCGGCGAAGTTCCTGACGTCGCGCGGAGCGAAACTATCGACGCCGCGGATGTGGACCTTGGTTCGCTCCGGCGCATTCGCGTCGACCTCGCCCTCTTCTGCTGCCTCTTCCACGCCGTTCATCGCCTCGGTCCCGGCTGCGCCATTGGGCTGCTGTTCATCGTTAGCAGAGTGCGACTCATTGGCTCCAGTGCGCAGACATACTGCATCGAAAGCGGCGGCCTCAGCTTGAAGGCGCGCGATCTCCGGGTCGACCTCGAAGTCCATGTCGACGTCCATGTTCGTGTCGGCGGTCATGGTATCGTAGGTAGGAGTGAAAGGCAGAGGCGCGACGTTGTTGGCGACTGCCATGCACTGCAACTAGTGGTTGAAGAGTGGTTGATGGATGGCGCGAGGTATGGTAAGGTGGATTGAAGAATGGAAGAAGGAGAAGGTGGAAGGAAGGTGTTGTTGAAGGAGTGTCGGTGGTGGTGGTCCGGTCTGGTTGGTCTTGTAGACGAAGCAATTGAGTAGTTGCTGCTGCGCAGCTGAGAGAGCTGGAACGTGACTGCGGCTCAGAAGCTTAACCGCGTCCCGCAGTGACGCAAATAGCGCGATCCGCTTGCATGTGGTTAGCGTGACAGGGGTAGAAGTGAATGTACTTCTTTCGTCAACTGCTTCTGAAGCTGTTCAGCACGAACACATATGCTCTTTGCAAGGTAGAAATGCATCAAGCTGCATAAGGCTTGCGGTGAATAGGAGAACTGGATCCTGGGTCTGGGATGTGGGTGCCTGGCGCGAGACACGTGGTAAGGTAAGGCAGCGACCGTGACATCACTTTCTTTTACTTCAACTTGCCTACTGCTCCCTTTCCTTCTCTTTTCCTTACACGTTAGCACATGTGCGGATCTGTCACGATGGCGACAGACAGTTTGAGGCGATCAACACGCGTCCGGAAGCCAGTCAAGAGCTATGCCGACGAGCAGGCGGAGGCGGAAGAACGCGTTCTAAGCGCGCCACCCGCAAAGGGAGTGAAGACGAAGAAGAACATCGACGCATACGTGAGCCCACTGACTGATGATGACGATGAAGCGTCCACTGAGGCACTTCGCCACGACGATGCTGGGGTTGAGATTGTCAAAGTCGTGAAGAAGGGAGGCAAGCGAAGGATGGGTTTACGCCAACACAGTCTACGAAGAAGCGTAAGAAGGCCAATGCAGCTGATGAGGAAGACGAAGATACAGCAGCGGCTCAGCCGACCAGAAAGCGCAAGGCAGCCACGAAGGGCTCCCGCCCCTCTACGGACAGGAGCTGGCACGCCGATGCAGCAGCGACACGCATCATCCGCACCAAGCAGAAGGCCCGCAAGCTCAAATCAGGTGAAGAGGAGACACGTCTCCGCGCTTATATTGACGCGCCAAGCGACAGGTACTACCGCTTCGTCGAAAGCGCAAACACCCAGCGCATGTTCGTCATCGACCGCGAGCGTGGCGTCGAAGAGGGCTGCCACGCTCACCATGAGAGCTGTCCGTGCGAGACACTGCAAATTGCCGGCTCGACAGGCAACGTCTACACGGTCACCATCTCGCACCTGCCAAGCTGCTCCTGTCCAGTCGGCATCTTCTGGAAGAAAGGCCAAGAGCAATGCTGCAAGCACGTCCTCTACGTCCTGCACCACGTGCTCAAAGCGCCGGATGAGCTGAAGTATCAAAACGCCTTCCTCACTTCCGAGCTCTTCGAAAATGCTCCAGCGCTCCCGTCAGAGGTCGCAGACGATGAGCCTAAGGATGGGAACGGCAAGCCTGTGGAAGACGACTGCCCAATTTGCTGCATGGAATTTGACGAAGCTAGCAATGAGATCGTGTGGTGTCGTGCTGCTTGTGGCAACAACGTGCACAAGGAGTGCTTCGGTCAATGGGCGAAGACCAAGGCGGGCAACGTTACTTGTCCGTTCTGTCGCATACCATGGCAGTACGGTGATAAGGCGAAGAAGCAGAATGTCAATGTTTCGAATGTCGATGTGCCGGATGAGGCAGGCGCGGGTGGCTGCAGGAACGTGCGGCATCTGCTCGAGTACGACGACTGAAGGGAGGCTGCTAGCCATGAGCAGCGCTAGCTTACGAGGCATGACTAACGAACGATGTTTGGACGATGCGATGGAGAGACGGGATTACGCAGTACGCAGTATGCGCGGCGAATGTTTACATGCGCTTGCTTTTCTACATAGATACCCACCTAGCAACATCTGTAGCCATCGCTGAACACATGACGGACACATGTATGGCCGCGGCAAGCCGACTGTCGACGTACTATGCGTGTCTATTACTAGCGCCCACACCACCAGGAAGTACCTTCTCCGAGACGTGACACGAGCCGTTGATTGGATTGAGTCTGAGCATGGCATACAGTGCGTGAGACGTGCCTTCCGCCATTGTACAGTAGTTCTCAACCGCGAACGAGCAGACCACCTATTCTGAGCATCTTATCTGAGCAGGCGAATCAAAGCCCAGGAGCGGACGGTCCGTCGGTTTTTGGTTGGGCGTCAAGTAGAGTTCCCCGAACAGGTGGTCTGCTCGACATTAGCGCAAGGCGGCCTCGGCGGAAAACTACTGTAGCGTTTGAGGCCTGCGCTGATGTGGCTATTCGCGAAAAGATATCGTATCACTGACCTGTCGGTGTTGTTCGTACAGGTAGTCTACTCATTGTCTCACACTAGGTACTATCGGCCAGTCCTTATGGCTGACCTCCATTTGATTGGTCAAGCTCTCGTTCAGAGCAGGGTGGCGACTGGTTGACTGACTAACTGACTGACTGACTGACTGGCTGACTGAGGGTCGACTGATCCTGCTGGATCTCAGGTGAATGCACCTTGTTCACCCCACATCAATCATAAGAGCGAGCCCTACCGGGATCTATTTACAGAACACGCGCGAGCGCGGCTCGGCCGAATTCCCGGCAAACCACATATGCGCCGCGGTAGGATGTAGCCGGCATGGCAAAGCATGTGAGCGGCCCTGAAACTCACCTTCAGAGTCTTTCCGCGGTTGACTCATAAATGCCGACATTCACTACTCAAACACAGTCAATAGACATCGGAGTCTTGAATGCCAGCAGTCAATCAGCCAAGGTCGCAAGAGCCGTGAGGCAGCCAGTCATGAAGGGCAAAAAAGCAAGGCTCCATTTGTTGGCTGTACGCAACAGCTCAATAGTGTCTCAGGTCTTACGGGTCTTGGTGAGTGAAGGGGCGGTGATAAGCCAGTTGTGTGAAACTCTGGAGCATGGGGTCACTACGACTACTCCTCCACTGCGGTACTAAATCGTGCTCATCTGTTGCATCTGAGCGTGGTTAGAGTGAGTGTATGCATAGAGCCACATGGCGGCCATGCGTTACGTGTGCATCTTTAGCATGAGCCTCACCTACCGCTTCTCGGAGCTCGCATGTAGGAAAGGCTGATTTAACACCAAAAAACAAGCATTCTCCTTCCGCACCCGGTTTTGTGTGACGGCTGTCACTAGCGGTTTCCCGATCCGGCAGTTTGTAGGCTATATGGACGATACAGTAGCATACGAACTTGATACCATAGCCTCGGCAGCGCTGGACACTGGGCAGATTTCTCGAACACAGCCTCCAGCATAATCGGAAGGTCCAGGCTGTTGGAAAATGTATACAGCAACATAGGACGAGGATGCCTGCTGCTTGTCTACCAGGTCGCAGAAGAGTGGTAGGTGAAGGGGTACGGACGTACGGGTTCAAGTAAAGCGTACCACCTCTCTTTGACAGACCATACCAATGCATTCAGTAACACGTTACACTCCACGTTGCATCTGCCCTGACAGCCTTATGCAGTGATTATCAAGGCTTGTCGAATAAGGTAGGAGGCTATGCCGAAAGGGAGCAATGCGGTTTCAGGTGGACACCGCGAGATGGCCGGGTAGCATCCATCTTGGCACGCGGCGGCTATATCTGGGGTGGGACGGCAACAATGCTCTTCGTGAACATAGGGTGTGCGGAAAATTGACAAATATGGTACCGTACAAACTGTCATGAGATGCGGCTTTGACGGTGCGGAGTTAAGTGCTCTCAAGAATGACGTAGACTGCCGCTAGAATGGAGTGAGAAGAAGCTTTTTCCGCGCGTAGAAATGTGGCTGACATAAGGGGTCCGACGAACCCTCGCCGAGTCGTACCTCGGTACCTGAGCTGTGTATCGTACAGACTGGGTTGTGGCACATCAGCCCCTCGCAGCAACAGCACCTTTGGCAGATGATCCGCAAAGGCCTGAAGATACCACTGAGGAGATGTCTTTGGTGGCGAGAGCGCCAAGCCGATCAGACAGTGCCGCTATCCAGAGCATTGCGACGCCAAAACAGATTTCACATGCCAAGAGGCATTTCTAAGCAGAGATCGTCGCAGCTGGTGATACGCTCCGCCTTGCCGGAGTCCGAACTCAGGCACCACAAAAACCGTTTCCTTTCTCTACCATTTCCGGTCTTCCGGACCCTGGTTTCGACCTGCCGCTGGGCCCGAGAGCATAAGCTTCTGTGGTTTATGCAAAAGAGTCCTTGCTCCAAGCACGGCTTCTCACTCGTTCCAACCTTCGCCGTCAAACACCTTCGCCAAGAAGTCATACTGCGAGCCCTCCTTTCGACTGCCAAGCATTGTTTGCAGTTCTGCTGCACTCGAGAGGAAGTTCGAGGCTCAGACCCGCAGATCTCATTGCCTGCTACCCTTGGCGTACCCATTGTAGGTGGCGGCGTTTACGATCGAAGTATGCCGCGTTGCATGGGTAAAAGGTGCTGCTACTCCAGACACCACACTCGTATTTTGTCGAACCTTCCGCAAACACGCTTCAACCCTCAACTCCAGCTTGAGATTTACAGACACTCTCATTTGACAGCTATCCATTGATCTATTTTGTCCTACCAATTGCTATAGCCGCTGCGATCAGCGGTCCTCGGAGTATCGATTAATCTTTCATTCATGGCTCCGCGCGCTCTGCGTCCCAAGGATGACTACAGTGCACCAGAAGGGTCTGACGCCGGGAGCGAATCAAAGATAAGTAAGAGACGAGCGATCTCGTCAGCTTGCATTCCCTGCCGCAAGCGCAAAAGCAAGGTATGTCTGTCACTTTGCTGAAACCTCATGAATTGTTCCATCTAACATCATCCTCAGTGCGATGGAAGTGTACCAGCCTGTTCGACTTGTACGGCAGTTTACCGGACGGAGTGCAGCTACGATGCAGACAGCGATCACAGACGCAAAGGAGCGCTTAAACGAGATCTACAATCTCTCCAGCAACAGACCGATGCACTGGATGTTATAGTAGCGTCTCTACGCAGTTTGCCAGAGTCAGAAGCTGTTGGCCTGCTTCACACCTTGAGGGACGAATCGGACCTCGATGAGGTTGCGGCGTCACTTCGGACCAATGTTCGGTTACCGCTCAGCTACGCACCGGAAACACTGGAGGCGGACTTTGCGCAGCACATTGCTACCACGCCGACTAGCAGCTGCTTCGATAGCGGACCGTTCAGCCCCTCGTCTGGGGAGCCGTCGTTGGACGATAACCAGCGCTCCCTAGCTGCCACGATATCACACGAGAGCACCGAGCTTTGGTTCCGAGTGCCGCAGGACGCGGCATTTGTCGAACATCTGCTTAGTCTTTACTTTTGCTGGGTCCATCCCTTCTACAACACCTTGCACCGTGACTATTTCTTGCAGGACATGGCACGCGGCAATACCGACTTTTGCAGCGCATTACTCGTTAATGCCATCCTGGCCTTCGCATGTCATTACTCTGACCAGCCTGCTGCACGAGCAGATCCCGGCAATCCATCGACCGCGGGCGATGCCTTCTTTGCGGAAGCGAAGTGGCTTCTCGACCGGACCGAGAAACCCTCATTGACGACAGTGCAAGCTCTTGGCATCATGGCTGCTCGGGAATGCTCGCAAGGGCGTGACAGTAATTCGTATCAACTAGCAGGAAGATGTCTTCGCATGGCACTGGAGCTGGGCTTGCATCTTTCGGTGATTGGGAGTGGGTTGCGGACGTCCGAAGTAGAGGTGCGCAAAACTACCTTCTGGGCCGTATTCAATCTTGAAACGTAGGTGACTGTTTCGGCGGAAGTTGAATGAGCTGTAGCGCTGACCTTCTCAGTGCATGCTCTGTTGGATTTGGCAGATTGTCACAGTTACCGAGGGCGGCGGCAGACATCGCCAAGCCATCAGTCGACGATCGATCAGAGGCATTGACTTGGCGTCCTTACCAAGACACGAACCTTACTATGAGTCCCAGTGCCGAACAACCGCAACGGCCGATGCTATTCGTCGACCAAATGAGCCGACTTAGCGAGGTGGCCAGCGATATGGTCAATACGTTCTACGCGC
>Ga0058704_10000523_pt1 | contig 19654 bp, 24 predicted proteins | sample AgamicMgSfe_FD_71363 | JGI IMG/M metagenome (GOLD analysis project Ga0058704, IMG submission 71363) | Agave microbial communities from Guanajuato, Mexico - Mg.Sf.e | ecosystem: Host-associated > Plants > Phyllosphere > Phylloplane/Leaf | place: Guanajuato, Mexico | collected 2012-05-30
TTACCTAAATAGGTAGCTTCGGCCAGCCACCTCCCATCAGACCTCACCTCACCTTACCATCCATAGACTATCCATCTTCACTGCGAGCAGCTGCAGCAATGGCATCAGCAAGTACGATGACGATGCAGGATTCAGTCGACTCCCAATACCTCTCCAGCTCCCTCTCGAACCTCTCCCGTTCCCGCTCCACCAACTCGCTTATCGTCCGGACGTACAAGCAAGCTACCCAGCTGTATCTTACGAAGCGCTTCAAAGAGGCGCTAGAGACTCTGGAGCCGATAGTGTCATCGCAGCAACCGCAAGAAGATGGCGCGACGAATGGGGAGCAGGCAGCAGGAGCAGCGCCGGTAGCGCAAAGCAGCAAGGGTACGAGGACGAAGGTTTGGGTATTTTACCTAAGCCTACTGCATGCGATTATTGAGCTTGGACCAGAGGAAGGGAAGCTCATCTTTGGTTCCACGAAGTGGAGGCAGTTGGCGAACAAGGCGAGAGAAGGGACGGTGTGGGAGGAAGTTGTGCGTGCCGGCTATGGCGGCGAAGAGGGTGAGATGGATGCGGATGTTGTCGTCAATCTGGCAACACTCTTATTGGGACATATGCCGACTCAGAAGCTCAACCAGCAGAGACTGGAGACGTGGCTGGCTACAAGCGTAGGAGAAGGAAGCCAGCACGTCGCTTTCGCTGACGGCATGATGAGCCCTGCACCGAATGGCGCGAACTCGCCGAAGGCGCTGCAAACGAGGCTGAAGATCTTGGAGCTGTATACATTGCATGTGCTGCCTGCGAACGAGGAGTGGAGCTACGCGAAAGAGTTCATTGAGATGAACGACACGCTTGATGAAGAGCGGAAGGAGGCGTTTCTGAATGCTTTGCAGCAGCTGAAGGAGGAGAAGGACGGCACAGCGGCCAAAGAACGTGAGCTTGCTGAGCGGAGAGAGCGTGAAATGGAGGAGCAGCGAAAGCAGGAAGAGGCGGCCCGGCTAGAAGAAGAGAAGAGAGCGGAGGAGGAAAGGAGGAAGGCTGCTGAGGCCGAGAAGCAGAAGGCATCAAACCTCAAGCGCGACACCTCTTCCACACGCACAGCGGCGAATGGCGCGGCCAAACCCACCGCAAGTGGTCAACAATCCAAAGCGCCGGCCAGTCGGCCTTCGTCCTCAAAGCCCCAGAAGAAACCGCCTCCCGCGCCACCAGCGACATTCTACCGCCGCGCCTCCTCTATGTTGAATAACTTGCAGCACATGGTCTTGCAAGCGAGTCGCAGTCTGACTGGCAGTAGTATGGCCATGTTCAGACTGCTTATGTTCATGGTCGCCTTTCTCGTACTGGTCGCCCGTCGAGATCTGCGGGTGAAGATCCGGAGAGTGATGGAAGAAGGCTGGGTTAAAGTGAAGAGGACTGTGGGGATGGGTGTCAAGGTCAGCTACATATGAAGGTTTAATCTACATCTACGGTAGACGAACGCAGCGAAGTCGAATCAGTAGCTGCAGAGTCTTCGACCTCAACAATCAAGGGCGGCCAAGCCTCGAGGTTCGCGCACGTCATTGATTGCGGAGTGTTTTGAGGCTAAACGGAAAGTTCGACCTGTGCCCGTACTTTCCATCTTGGCAACACGCTGTGACATCCATATCTGCAGAATCTTCAACCTTCTTTCCCGACAGAATTAAGCCCACAAAATCCTCGACAATGGCAGCTCAAGAGGCGCCGTCGACATGCTTCCTCCTCGCTCTCCCATCTGAGCTTCGCATCCGCATCTACGACTTCCTCTACTCAGGCATTCCGCCATGCTCCACCTTTGAGATCGACGACGGCGAGCATGTCATTAGACGACCTTCGAATCCATCATACTACTGCTAATGCCGTTCACCAGCAAACCAGACAGCGCTTTCTAGGACCTGCAAAGTCATCTGCCACGAAGCCGAGCTCGTCTTCTACGAGTGCGCGAATATAACGGTCCGCATCTTCAACTGGGAAGGCGGTCGTCTGGGTCAAGGCATGTGGGATCTCGGTTCCATTGAGCGAAGCGCACCTTTGCTTGGACGCTTCGGGCGCGTAGCTTTGACGGTTGTGTGGGCTCATGGACCGCAGCAGGTCTCTACGGATGTCTTCCTGCGGACGGTGGACAGGGTAGTCAAAGTGCTGGGATCAGGTGCCCGGACGTCAAGGGCAGTATGCATAGTGAGGTTGGAGTTTGCTATGGACATGGAGCGTGATGACGCGTGGGCAGTCTTACACATTTTGGCCTTTGCCAGGTCTTATGAGCGGGTCGAGGTCCATGCACCCGAGTCGACCGTCAAGGTCGTGAGGGTAAAGGTCTTTGAAGTTTTCATGGGAGGAATGGGAGGGACGACGATGCCGATGAGTTGAAATGACGGCCAAGATCATTGCCACAGACCTATTAGATTGCACGGTGAATGACATTGGAAGTGGGAGCTATTCGCACAATGCAATACTTCTCGCTATTAGCGGCGAAAACCTACTTGTTGAGATGCACCTTCGAGCTCAAACATCCATTTCTCTCGAAAAACTGCTCGAGCGGCAACCTAGCGCTTTGCAACATTTGGTAGCGAGATCGCGCACTATGTCTTCCGCTGAATTGCCATCAGGCTACCTCCTCAAACTCCCGCCCAAACTTCGCCTGTGCATCTACGAGTACCTCTACTCCGACCCACCGAATTGCCAATACTTGGACATTGACGTCGACCAAATCTTCTTATTCGTCGGCAACCCAGCAATCTACGACCTCCCTCCCTCACCCACCGCACTACTCCGAACGTGTAGCACCATCTGTCAAAGAAGCTCAACCAATCTTTCTTAGCTTCATAGAGTGCAGAACAACGCTCTCAAATCGGTCTGCGTGGGAGAACGCTGGACGGTTCATGAAACACCTCGGCACTCATGACGATTTCGGGTCGACTTTAAAATGGCTTAGCTGTGTCGCTCTGGTGGCGGACTTGCACGGCAGCAGGTCGGAGCAGATTGACTACTTGGCCTACGTGAGGGTGGTGGATAGGGTGATTGCTTTGCTAGGGGCGAAAGCAAGGAAGTCTAGAGCGGTGAAGAATTTTGTGCTGACTTGTTGGGCTTGCGTGATGAGCTGGAAAGTAGAAGCTATAGCGGAGGGTTTGAAAGGCTGCAGATGCTATGAGGGTGTCGAGGTGTACGCTTACGGTTTGGAGGATCTACCTGTATCCGGTGAGGGTTTGGCGGCTTTTGCGAAGGGGGTAGGAGGTGTCGTGAAGAAGCAAGAAGGCTGGATATGGTGAGATGCCGCTGAGTGCGAGGATCGGTGCCTGGTCTGCTTTGGGGGAAGAGTTTGGCTATTCTGGCATATGCACATGCCAAATTCGACTGTCTCATGCGCGAAAGTATCGGTCTGCTTCTATTAGACTCGCTTACGATGCCTAGTACTCTGCATCTCGAGCGTGCTCAAGTCTCCATCCGTCGTCAAGTCTTGGCTGTCAAGTGACCATCACCGGTCCTTGAAAACTCCTGTCCACGCTGACTAGCCTCTCAGCTTTGGCAGCCAGGCGTTGGTGCAAGGCTCGCGAGTAGGGCGACTCGTATCTACACATACACACACGCGGAGCAGTGTCCAGCGGCAGCACTACCCCAAGAGCGAGTCCAATGATTCGCCAATCACAGCACACTGCTCAACATCCCCGAACGGCACCATGACACTGTTCCACTGCAACAGCATCATGCTCGGCGTACTCGTGTTGACCGGCTTCCAGGTACCAGCGAACTCATTCTGACTCAACGTATTCCAATATCCTCGCGCTGCCAGATACTCTGGCGATGGATTCGGGTTCAAGTTTCGTGCGAAAGAAGTCCAGTAGTCCGTTAGACGCTGCGCGTAAGGTATATCGAACTCGTCACGCTCGAGCAGTCCGTCGCGAGCGAAGTTGCCAAAGTTCATTTCGAGGTCGCCGGCGTGACATTTGAAGTACTCCAGACTCGGATCGCCGTAAGGGTGGGTTGCTGTTACGGGAGCTTGACAGACGCCATTACCGTTGTAGCCGGGATCTTGGTAGCTAGAAGGCAGAGCTTGTCAGCACGTTGAATTGCGTAGAATAAGAAAAGACGCGGGGAGCAAGTACTTACGTGCGATTGAACTCATAAAACCAGACGTGCGGCAACGCTCCAGTCGCCACACCAGTGTATGCCACAAACTCGCTCAGAAACTTGAGCTGGTAATCAGTGAAGAAGCGCGTGGTCGCGTTGAAGACCTGGTTCTGCAGGGTATTGTTATTCGTCGGACCTGTCCCCAGCGGGAAGGCTCCCGAGGCTAAAGCGGCTGCGATGACTTTGTCAGGAGGACTCTGGATACCTTCGCCAGGATTGAGATTGTAGAAGCTGGCAGACACGTCTGTAAAGACAGGTGGTGGGTTCAGCACGCCGGCTTCGTCTAGGTTGACGCCAATCATAAGTGGTACAGAACTCGTCGTCTTGTTAGTCGCTGTGGCGTTAAGGTCTATGAATGATGTGGTGAGGTAGGTGCCGTCGATTGTAATTGTCTGGCTGGTATTGCTCGCTGCATTCGGCAGGGCCGTGAGTGCCGTCGCATTGTAAGCTTGCAGGCAACCGACATGGTCGGAAGAGTTCGCGCATCCTGCCTCGTCGATGATGGGATTTGTAAACTGAGTCACGAATTGCGGAATGGGGAGATAGGTGTCAACATATGTGCTTTGGATGATCGCGGCACGGAAGAGACCTCGTGCCTTGGGCGATGCGACGAGCGCCTGCACGCTCTGTGCTCCAGCTGATTCTCCGAAGATGGTAACCTGTGAAGGGTCGCCTCCAAAATTAGCGACGTGCTCTTGTACCCACTGCAAAGCTGCAATCTGGTCCGAGATCCAGTAGTTGCCTTTGTGGATGCCTAGAAAGAGGTGGGAGGGTCAGCACATGTCTTACTTCTTCACACATGAGTACTCACCGTCATTGAACGCCAGGACACCGAGCGCGCCGAGGCGGTAAGCGATATTAATGACCACGACGTCTCCTCGCGCAGCGAGGTTGCCGCCGTCCGTGGTAGAACTTGCTGCAGATCCGGTAGTGAAGCCGCCGCCGTAGATGTAGACCATTACTGGTTTGAGGGAAGACGTTGCCAGCGCTAGCGAACCTGGCAGAGATGTAGTCCAGATGTTCAGGAAGAGACAATCTGCACTGCCGCCAGACGGCTGCAGGCATTCTGGCGCATTCGTTAAGGCATAGTTGGTGCCGGATGCATTGTTGTACACGGACGAGTAGGTGAAGCTAGACGTGATGTTAGCGACTGTCAACGCGAGCATAAGTAATCGCCTTCGAAGGGTCGATCTTACGGCTCCGGCTCTTGAGCGAAACGCACGCCGCGAAACTGGAACGTGAGAAAGTCACGGTACCCGATCAAGGACTGTGAGCCGGTACTTTGCTCGATCTGATAAGGCACGGAAGTGTTGGCAAAAGATGGGCTAGAGGCGGGTGCGCTCTGCGTGCACAAGGCTGGCAACTTCTGGTTGCAGCTGGCTCGCTGAGAGTCGCCGTTGGGTAGCGTGGCGTCACACTGCTGCGGCGGACCAATTCTCCATGACGGCTGGCCGCGCTTCCAAGAGTGGTGGGCTTCCTCTGCCCTCCAAAAGAATTGGGTGCTTGCGATGTGGCCGCTGTAGACCTCGTATGATAGTGAGCTGTTGAGGCCAGCGGAGAAGGGTTGTTTCGACGCGGACCACAGGCGCTCGCCCAAAGATGCACACGCGGCTTCTGCATCTTGGTAGGTACGTGGCGTGTTCAGCAGAAGGGCTGCGCTGGTGCTGTTTATATCGCTGGCTGCACGCTGTTAGCGCTGTTATGAGGGAAGAAAGGGCCTGACGCACGTCTCAACGTATCCGTCGCCAGAATGGTAACCTCCCCCAAGGTACTCGTCGACGGAACAGCAGGAACAGCACCAAGGAAGGTGAGCATGATCAGCAGTATGGAGGCAGTCTTCCCTCCCGGCAAGGCGCTGTGAAATTTTGAAGAAGCCATGGCGCCGATGAATTATTACTATGGGATCATATGGCGACCTACCATCTATGAAATGACTTCGTGCTCTTGATGGAACACATTCTTATACTGTGCTTTTCCCCCTCACTTGCTCCGCACTGTGCTATGATGCAGAAGGTGGACGATGTGGACATGAGGGGAAGCGTGGGCGGTCCATGGGCCTTTCTGACTAAATCCGGAAGTCTGATTCAAACTCGACTGCTGTTCGTGATTATGGTAGATACATGTTTATGTGGTTGCACGGCATCAGTACCAAGCTCGAGACGGAAGGTGCGAGGTTGGTTGGTGGGAAGCGGGGGTCTCTTTGAGAAGCGGGTGCAAGACAGTATGTGGGATCACGAGTGAATGAGACAATATCGTGCATTCTCCGATCGAGCAAAATCTTCGTATTATGCTCAACGTCTCGCTTCGTCACGCCTCGAAGGGGATGTGTTTGGAACGCCAGCTGGCTGCGTGCGATGGGGATGTCGAGGTCGAGGCTGAAGGGGGTCTGTGCAGACGCGAGGGTCTCAAAACGTCCGCTTCCTCCGGCCTCTTCTTCATTGGCACCCTGTCGGGGTTTGAGGCACGCCTTCTACAGGCTCACACTGAGGACTGCACAGCACCGAGAGAGACGATAGAGGCTGCCAAGACAAGGGGCAAGCTAAATCGCCACCAACCGGTCTTCGGGTGGGAGCAAAGCAACTCGTGGTAAGTTTGTGAAAAATACCGAGCCATCGTATCGGTTCGATCTCAGGCACACCTGTGCACAGGCAGTAAAGAGTAGTTGCCGTCAACTGTGCCGACCAAGTGATGCGAAGGAGGTCAGCCTACATCTTGCTAATAGTGCCTGCACTCCATTCACACGCAATATTGACTTCCGGAAAATCGCGCCATCGGCAAAGTGCCAAGCCCCGTCACATGCTAGAACCGCGCGGCGCTCACTTTCGACAGCTGGTACTCATCCCTGTGCTTCAAACTCTGTCTCATTAACAGTACTGACTGCAGCATCTGGGCAGGAGACAGACATGCCAGCCGACGTTCAGCGAGCGACGCAACAGCCGACGACCGATCACGACTCGATACCAAAAAAGTGCTACATCCTCGGCATCCTGCCAGAGCTGCGCCTACACATCTACCAATATGTTTACGACGAGCGCTCGACTGTCGTAATCAATCATCGCCAAACGCTGCGGAAGGAAAGCCGCTGCTGCACAGGAAAGCCGCTGCTGCACAGGAAAGCCGCTGCTGCACAGGAAAGCCGTTGCTGCACAGGAAAGCCGCTGCTGCACAGGAAAGCCTTCGCTGCTTGTCCTAACATGCCGCACGATGCATCAGAAAGCCGCGCCCGTGTTGTACGACTCGGTCATCTTTGCTATTGAGAACGTCAACTGGCAGGACACAGATTACGAAGGACAGGAGGAGAAAGCGCACTTGGGCTGTGTGTGTGAGTGCTCGTGGCTGCAACATGGTCGACACCTAAAGCTGTGGATGTACGTGGCTTCTCCGTCTCATGACTTTTGTGGCTTGCCGATTCAGGACTCTATCGACCTCATATATGATGTATTGTCGCGGCTGGGTACCACCACTGCCTCTACCCCGAGGCTATACGAGATCAAGTTTCACCTGCATGCCATTGCGGGTGGAGAGGAGGATCATGTGCTAGAGGCGCTGCTCGAAGCGAAGGTGCGCGGCAGGATTGATGTGTCTTTGAACCCAAGCCTGTCGGACTGTCGGATGGTGCGAAAGAGGCCTTTCTGACTAGCATTGGGGATGGTGGTGTTGAGGCGGCCGGTCATCCTGAATAGCAGCGCTTGGACGAATCGAAGCGGGCGAAGAGAGTCTTCGGGCAGCACGCAACTGAGATGGGAACTACAGACCTGGGTCGAGTAAGCAAGACTTATGCGATGGCGATAGGGTGGCTACGGGTGGCGGTGACCTTGCAGATCGTTCCTGCAGGGCTTGCTCTCATGGAATGTAAGGGTTCGCTATTCCTGCTTATTGGGCGGCTACTGTGTTAGTGAAGAACGCTTTCCTTAACGACTCAATCTGTACATGAAGTCGAATGCTCAGATCAGATCATCTGTTTGCCATGAATGGCAGGGTTTCACTAGCATGCGTAGTGTTTACAGCTTCTTGGGGATGCAGCAAGGTCCGCTTGAACGTTTCGGACGTCACGCTAACAACAACCAACGTCACTGCCACAGCTTCTACCTGCAGCGCAAAAGATCCAAACCTATTCCCCGCCCGTGCCGCTGCGTGCTCTACCTTGGTACGATCTGTGATTCCTCTCACGAAGTGACATTGCCGACATTACAGAAATGTACTGTGATGGCAGAGAAGGTGCATTAGACTTGCTTATGTTCCAAAAAGGGAACCGTATCTGACTGAGCCACGGCAAATGCGAATCACGTCCGACGGCGGGCTCAGCGTGAAACGATGTCACCTGCTCGAGATACCACCGGAAATACGCTTGCAGATCTACGAGCATGTCTGGGACGAGCGCCTGCATTGCACATTCGACATTGAGAACATCAACACCGTCGAGCTCTACTGTCCCCTTCCGCCCGGACACAGTGCGGCACTCTTGTGAACCTGCAAGTTCATCTGCTACGAAGCGACACCAGTCTTGCATGCTCGCAACGAGTCCAAAGTTCACATCCACAACTCGCCGTTCCATATTGCTGGAAGGACCATCGGCACAGTAGCCTCATGCACAGCATTACGATGTATCCAGAAAACTGAGGTGATGATACAACTATCGAAGATTGAGTCCGACGAATGGCCATCGTTTCTCGATCTTCTCACAGCCGTGCTGCAAGCGCTTGGCGCGAGAACTTCCCGAGATCTTGCGGTGACGGATCTTAAGCTTGGCTTTGGCTATCCCAAGGACGAGGAAGTGCCCCGAGTTGAAGCACGATCTGTGCTCAGAGGTCTGACGAAGCTAAGACCTGCGTGCAAAGTGAAGGTGTGGAGGTCTTACATAATGGAGGCGAAAGTCGGGTGGCTGTTCTTCGATGATTCCTTAGTGGAGATCGGAGGCGTGCGGTTTGAAGATTGAAGTACAAAACGCTGACAAACAAGAGGCTCAATCTGGCGATGCTGTGCTCACTCACGACAGATAACTGCATACTGTTCGTAGCGAAAGACATGGTCAGAGGTGAAGGCTTAGCGGAGGGAAGAGAGTCGCCACCCTTCCTGCCGATCGGCAGTGATGCATTCGGGAAGGTGAAAGATCATTCTGAGATAACTTTGGACATCCCCAACGAGTGGGAGGACGCAATTAACTTCAGCAGTATACAGGCCAGTCAGTATACTAGATGCGTAGTAGTGACAGCAGACATCGGGAGTTGAACACGGCGTATGTCATTGTCAGAGCTAACTTCGCCCGCAAAGTAAGTGAAGCTGTACCAAAGAAAAAGCTTGCAGTGGCGACCGGTACATTCCATGCTGGCATGGAGTAAGTTCTTTCGATCGGGCATCACTTTCTGTCTTTCAGTACGGCCGAAGCCTCGAGCATCATCCCAACGCATTACACCTCGCCCGTGTACCCTGAGACGCCTATTGAGACTCCTGCCCATCCCCAGAGACATTTGCTTGCGCCGCCTCTCTTTCGAGTACCTCCTCCATCGCCAATCTCTTCGCCAACCTCTCCATGTCATTACATCGCCACACAATGGTCTCTTCGTAATCGAACTTTGGGCCATAGTAATGACCTTCTGGATCTGTCTCGGATAACTGACCCTTGCCGCCGTCCGTCAGGAGCAGCAGCACGCCAGAGCCTTCAAAAAAGTTTGCCGGCTTGTCCATGATTAGGAGGCAGGTACGGTACGGTGCGAAGCCGCACGTGTCCGGGTCATTGATGCGTGCGCCGGGTTGGCGGGCAAGTGGATGGATGCGCTTTCCGTCGTTGGTCAAGGCGCCGACATGATTGTCTTCGAGAGCTGCTAGGTTGGCGCTGAGCACGGATGAGAGCGTGGGCTCTGGCGACCGGCGGAACTCGAAAGATACTGTCTTGCTCTGGAGATGTGAAGTAATTGCTTGGGTGAATGCTTTAGCAATTTGCTCTATAAGTGCGTCGTTCGCGGCATGTAGGACGTAGACAACATATCTGAGGTCTGGCTCGCCACTTGCAGAGGTCACGATGACCGTCCCGTCTCGATCCTGTACGTCGAATTGGTCAAGAGACAGCTGACCCGCCAGTCTCGTAATTGCTTCAGGCTCGGTACTTGGCTCATCCGTTGCAATCTCAGTATCATCCTCTGTCAGCAGGCTTTCGTCTTGGTTGAGAGCGACCGAGATCCCGCCCACCCCAGTATATGTGCCATTCGGCGCACAGCTTCGAAAGTACATCTGTGTCAGTTGACCTTCCATTCTCGACACCTTCTGTTTCCGTTCGGCTCCAATTTCAACCTGCATTCCTGGGGTTTCCTGGAGCGGACCTTCGTTGAGAGTAGGAGTCGAAGATGGTCTATGAAAATGTACCCATAGCGGCCCACCCGGTTCGATGTGATCACCGCTATCGCTTTGCGCAACCAGTATGTCCTGACGAAAGAAAGGCGATGTGATGACGATGCAGAATCCACTGCGGCGCCGTTCGCCATACTGTCCTTTTGCGACCATGGGAATCATGAGTGTATCCTGCTGCTCCCGTTTCGCCTTTCGATGGGCAATTTCCCGCTTCTGATGTTCGACACAAGCGAAGACGTCTGTTTGTGGTGGGTATATCTCCCATACCGGACTCGGGCGCTGGGCGTCACTTAATCCGCCCCCGAGCCATTCACCAAGAGATTTTAGGTCTGATGTCATGCTGACGTCGACATCGCTTTCGCCTTTCGTGCGTTTCGTTGAGGAGCCGTCGCCGCTTCCTTCAGATGTCTCTGTGGCGGATGCTGATGTCGAGATGGGTATCGTGGTGTAGACCTGGAAGGCGAAAACGATATTCTGCTTGAAGTCTTCCGGGATAGGCACATTGGCGGTGCCGAGCCGTAGTCTGGTTGCTTGCTGGCCGGCATGGTCAAGAAACGATCTCTTGTGCCATACGGGGCGGTCTTGGGCGGTGGCTGTCTGTTTCGACCGCGCCATCTCGACAAAACAGCCTCGGTTGATTCTGATCAGTATGAATGTGACAGTGAATTACAGTATTGGCTTTACTGTCCGTACGTTCGGAATGTTCGCTCGCGTGGAAATTGAGGGAAGTGGAAGTCGAATGGTAATAGTCGAGGCGCTGGGGTGCCTCCTGTAGGAGGTAACAACCAGCGCTACACCACAACGGAATTAGCTTCGAACTCAATTTTTGGCCGGTATGAGTCGGCCTTCGACCTAGAATAGCACGTACCCACCCGTGCAAGCATCGAGATAGACCGGCATTGCTAGAATCAGTATGCCTACAGCGCTCTAGTTAGGGGGATGAGAGACTGGTTCACACGCAACGGGAAAAATGTTACTATCTGCAATTGCATCCATAGTAGACATATCGATCGACCCAAACATTTAACAAATCCTGTGCTACTGTGCAGAACCCGATGCTACTAGCTCCAACTTATGCGAAACGCCACGCAGTTGACTTTCAGTCAGTCGAGAGCTGTCCATTCACCCCGATGCAGTAATAATAGTTTGCGAAAAACCTGAAGAATCAGGCACAGTCAGCGCGGCCCCTAGTATCTTCGTGAAGTTGGACTGACTCAGTGTTGCAACTTGCACCGTTATCACCAAGCACAGTGTTCCAGTTGTAAAGCTCAGTAGTCGTGATATTGTTGTTCGACGCAAAGAGGGAGCAATAGCTGCCGCTTTCGGCCATAGCGTACACGTCACAATTGGCCGGAATACTATTCGACTGCGTCGGACTCGGCGTGCTGACGCCGACGCAGTAGTATGTCGAAGCCTAGAAATCGTTGGTGCTAGGAATGGGAGTAGCGAAGTCAGTCACTACCCCGGAAGCACGCAGCATCCCTTAGTCTACATACCAATTCGTACCGTTGACGCCAAGCACAGAGTTCCAATTATACAATTGAGTTGTTGAGATACTGTTTTTGCTGGCGAAGTTAGAGCAGTAGTCACCGCTGGCAGCTTCCGCGTACTTGTTGCAGTTGGCGGCTATGCTGCTGGCCTGCGTAGGCGACGGAACAGCGGTAGTGGACGAAGAGGATGCAGCTGTTGATGTCCCACTACTTTCGGACGCTGACGTAGTGACTTTCGAAATGGATGATGAAGCAGACAGGGTGATTTTGCTCGTCACGGACCCAGACGACACGGTTGAGGTGGTAGATCCCGATACGGAGTCGGTCGTAGAGACTGTGGAAGGAGGCCCGGTAACAACGCTGAAAGACGTGGTGATCGTGGTGATCGTGGGCGTAAAGGTTGGCTGAGGTTGCCACATGCAATACTGGAAGCCTGGATCGAAAGTGCAGTTCGTCGAGCCCGTGTTGAGACTAGGGTTCCAAGACTGCAGTTGAGCGAGTGTAATGTTCCAGACATTACAAGCAACCGAACAATCACTGATCCCCGCGTAGTTGTAAATCATAGTCTCACCGTTTGAGTATGAGGAGCAAGTAGTATTGCTGCTCGGTGTACCACTCGAGCCGGCAGCCAGCGGGAGGGTGTTGATCGGGATGATAGGTGTATACGTGGCATTAGGCAGGCTGCCCCAGGCTACCACTGTACTATTGGTAGTGTTCCCGCCGTAGAACGGCGAGCTGGGGTAGTCATCGACTGCACAGAGTAATTAGTGTTGTTTAGAAGAATGCAAAACGGAGAGAGCTTACTGCTTCCAATAGGCTCCATACAGTAGCTCTCGTGAGCGTAAAGATTGGTGCAGCTAGACGACATTAGTCTCACAGTACATTGACAGCACCTGCGACGGAGATCACACACTTGTCATTGACTGCAGGGTTAAGAATCAGAAAGTCGCTCAAGCTTATGCTGTAGCTTACGATAATAAGATCGCAGGTGTCGCCAGGCTGGACTTCGTAGTAGGCACCGCAGTCAGTAGTTGTGTTGGCAGCTATGTCTGCTGGAACCGGTACAGCGCTGGTTGCTAACGATGGCGATCCGACGACGCTGGAAGGAGCAATGTACTTCGGACCAGGCTCATCGACGCAGATTTGCGTCCCCACTGTGTCGTTGAAATTCCAGCACCCTGCATCAATCCAAGGGTTGTATGATTGGAGCTGAGTAACGGTGATTTTGTTTGCGGCAGCAACTGAGTCGCAGCTATCGCTACTCTTGACCGTATAGCTCTTACACGGATGGTCGATACACAGTGTACCACTGGTTGGAAAGCTTGCGCAGTAGGCTGGCAATGAGTTGTCCAGCAAGAGATACCAAGTCGCCGTACCTTGCGAGGATGCAATCGAGTTGCAGGTGTCTCCCGTGTTAATTGTGTAGGTCGAGCTTGTGCACGTTGCTGAGGTTGCCGACGCTGAGACAGACGAGACGGTTGAGCCAGACGCGATCGTAGAAAATCCCGACTTCGTACTTGACCCAGAGCTTGTTGGCGTTGAGGAGTCGGTCGTCCTAGCCCTTTGCGTCAATGTAAGCTCTTTAGTACGGCATTTGTGCCAGATATACGCACGTTGCAGCGAAGGTTTGCGGAGGTGGAGAGGCCGTCAGAGGATAACCAGTGAAGCTGCAGCTACTGGTATAACTCTGGTAAAGGCTTTCTGAATAAACCAACGGTCCGTCGTCGTAAGGGGACTGGGCTTCTGCTTGTAGCTTCAACAAAACGCACTGATTGCACTGTGCGCTGCCAGTGGCATTGCTGGCTGTAAGATTGCCAATTACGACGTTACAGTATTGCCCGTTGTACATGAGGCAGGTCTGATTGAAGTCGTAGCTCAGCTCGCCGATGACCGAAGCAACATTCTGCGTAACGCCGTAGTCGTCTGTGTAGGTGACATTGCTGCAAGCGTTAGAAGCTTGAGTGTACCAACCGGAGAGGGCGGAGCTGCATGAAACAGTACATGCTTGCTCTAGGTCGGCCTGAAGATAGTCTGTAGAAGTGTCGAAGACCTGGACTTGGTTGTTGCAAGCTGTGATATTTTGTGAAAGCGCAGATCCGCATGCACTTGGAAAGCTGGAGACGCTGTCAGTGGAAAAGAGCTGGAACGCAGTTGCAAAGGGTGGCAAAAGATATGCCGCGGCAATGAGCAACGGAAACATCGTGCTGATGAAATGAGCACGACTGCTGAGCAGAACGCAAGACGTTATGAGAGTTGCAGCCTCCACGGCTTATAGAAGTCTTATGAGGATATAAGATAGACGGTACCCTCAAGGCCACGGGACCTAGCAACTGGTGGCCAACTGCAGGGCCTGACCAGCTCTTGCACCTTGCAAGAACAGCCGATCGGAGCATCTCGCTGCCCCTGAGTAGTCCATCACTCCCTCGATCTCCATAGTACATACAGCAATAGCTTCAGCCGCAGCAGCTTATTAGCGAGATGTAATCATGTAACGACAGTCGAATCCTTTGGCGGGCACGGTGGGGCTTTGATGGGGAGCTAGCGGCAGCGGCCCGAGGTAGCTTGTGAAAGCTTAGCGCTCTTTCTTCACCTTGGCGATCAAAGCTGCTTCCTCTTTGCGCGCGCAGCCTCCTTCTTGGGCCAGGGTCGAACATGCACGGTGTTCGCTTGCCTTCTGTACCCTCTCCAGTCTTCTGCTTCAGGTGGCAAATAGCCCACTAGGCTTCCCTAGGTTACCGGCTCCACTATCGTGGGCAACGAAGGAGCTGGCGCTAACGCAAGTTATAAACTCTCGTTGATCGCACGCGGGATCTTGGGGGCCGTGGAAGTAGACCAATTCTTGTACACCAACATGTTCACGGGGGCGAATCATGGCCCACAAATGGCACGCCTTACCAGGCGCAGCTCCTCGATGTACCGAGGACCGGCGATTGCATGGACGCTTCATCGCATGGGCCGATGGGTCTGTCCTTAAGCACACTGAAAGCGGTGCGTATATATCCCGTCTCTTCTGCTTTACCTGAGCTGAGTATTCAATCTTTGCTCTTTGCTCTTTGCTTGCAGCGTCACTCGTTCTGTCACGAAGCGTGTCGCTCCATACGGGGTTTGCCCGATTGCACTCCTTTGGCCTACGCCATGAATTACCTTTTTGGCTTTGCCGCTCTCTTACAATCTGCGCTTTACCCTCTTCAATCCTCCGCATCTGCGCATCACGAGATCAAGCATTCTCATCCTGCACCATCTCCTGCCAGTGATTACACACCTTACGAACCGACCGCCGCACTCCTAGTACCTAGACAGGCATCTACTAGTGACACGTACTCCTGCGACAAAAGCAATCCGTGCTCGAATGGCGCGTGCTGCGGTGCCAGTGGCTACTGCGGTTATGGACCGACGTACTGCGGTACAGGTATTTATTCCCTGGGGCCGGGCCTGACCTTCTTCCAGGCCACAGGCTCATATGCTTACCATGTGCAGGGTGCCTGAGCAATTGTGATGCCACAGCTTCGTGCGGGCAGTACGCTGAGATACCTGGGCAAACATGTCCGCTTAATGTCTGCTGCAGTCAATTCGGGTACGTGAATCGACCGATGTCACCTTTGCTGATATCCGAGACGTTCGCTAATCATTCCACCCTTCGCTCTAGGTTCTGTGGTACGACCTCCGACTTTTGCGGTACCGGTTGCCAAAGTGGATGCAACCAGCCTTCTTCCGGGTCCTCTGGAAGCAACGTGCAGAAGCGTATATTGGGCTATTACGAATCATGTGCGTATGACGGACTATATGCTCTCTACTTCACATATGATTCGGCCTTAGCCTCCTGCTGCAGGGTCCAATGGAGTCCAATGCATGGGCATGAACATCAATCAAGTTCCTGTCAATGATCTTACCCACCTCAACTACGCCTTCGCCTACATCAGTCCTGGTACATTCGAGATCGCGCCTATGCCTGGCACAGACGCGAGTACTTTTAGCGACTTCACCGATCTCAAGCAGCAGAACCCTGCTTTGATCGTTAGTATCTCGCTTGGTGGATGGTCATTCAACGACAATGGAACCGGTGAGATATTGCTCGATCGATATGCTATCACTAAGCTCTGACGATGAAACTCATCAACAGATACCCAGGACGTTTTCTGGAAGATGGTCTCTACCGAAGCCAACCGTGCGACTTTCATTTCTAACCTACTTGCCTTCATGAACCATTACGGCTTCGATGGCGTTGACCTTGACTGGGAATATCCTGGCGCTCCCGACCGTCAACCGAACCAACCAGGCAACACTACCATTGATGGTGACAATTATGCTTCACTGCTGCAGGAGATCAGAACGACGTTCAACGGCCAGGCGAGCCAAAACTATCTGTCGTTCACTGCGCCCACATCCTACTGGTACCTGCAATGGTTCCCTGTTGGCCAACTGGTCGACGCTGCGGACTATGTCAACTTCATGACTTACGATCTCCACGGTGTATGGGACGCCGATGATCCTATTGGCGCCCAGGTTCTAGCCCATACCAATCTTACGGAGATTGATCAGGGTCTCGATCTGCTATGGCGAAATGGTGTCGATCCGTCGAAGGTTAACCTTGGTCTGGCTTTCTACTCACGCACATTCCAGTTACAGGATCCAAGCTGCACGGTGCCTGGCTGTCCCTTTTCCGGAGGCGGCATGGCCGGTAAGCTCAATCGTGAACATACGCAGCACGCGAGGCTAACAATCAATCAGGCGCCTGCACACAAAATTCTGGAACTCTCAGTTACCGGGAGATCACAGAGGTACTCTCGTCTTCTGGTGTCACTCCCACATACGACAAGACGGATGCGGTCAAGTACTTCACTTGGAACACCAACCAGTGGGCTTCTTACGATGACGAAGAAACATTCCAGCAAAAAATCAATTACGCCAACAAGCAAGGACTTGGAGGTGTGATGATCTGGTCGATCGATCAGGACGACAGTAATCTGGATGCGCTCCGTGGCGTACTATATCCGGAGGACCTGAAGAGCGTCAGCGTTGCAAACAATGTCAGCTACTGGCAGAATCAGCAACCGGGCGCTTGTGAAACCACGACCTGTGGTGGCTCTTGCTCTCCCGGCACCATCGAGGTTACGACCGTTCCATGTCCGAAAGGAGGCAAAAACGCACAGCCGCAGAAGCTCTGCTGCCCACTGGCTTCTGCGCCCAACCCATCGACTTGCACCTGGCGCGGCGGAGAAACCTCGAGCCTTTGCAATGGACAATGCCATGGCGGTGAAGTTGCCTTAGCTTCCAGCAAAGACGGCGGAAAGACCAACCATCACTGCACTGATGGCTTGCAGTTTTACTGCTGTCCTATTCCGGAGGTTGAAGATGGCGCAGGCATTAACTGTGGCTGGCAAGACTCGTGTAGCAGTGACCAGACCCCGTTAACGTTCGCCGGTACATTTCTCGAAGACATTGATCCTACTCTTCGATTTGCTGGACTCGTTGGGAACGCTTTGGCAGATGCTCTAGACGGACTCGATATCAAGAACGAGAAGCTGTACTGTTGCGGCACGGAGGAGGCAAACAATTGGAAAGATTGCAACTGGGCTGGCACGGTCAACAAAGGGTTTTCCTCTTGCGATGATAACCATTGCGCCACTGGATTAGAGGTCGAACTCACAACGAGCTACTTCGGAGACGGTGAAACGTGCTCACCTATGGTTGGTCGGCAGCGCGCTTTTTGCTGCACACCTTCAAGCGGGCAAAGTCCGTTCCTGCCAGTACCTCTGGAAGATCTGTTCCCATCACCGCCACCTGCCGACATCGCAGATCCGATCTACAACCTCCAGGTTGACGACACTTGGGGCACTGGGAAGGTAGAAGGCTCGGATGATCCCGACCATGCGAGTTTCGGATTTGTCGTGATCACCGCTCCGTTTGAGGTGCAGGTCAGCTTGAGCAAGAGGGACGGCTCGCCGTGGGAGGTTTTCGACTGCTTAGACAACAAGAGTGAGGAAGCGCAGACAGTCAGAATCTTATGCACAGATGAGTCTGACAACAGCCGTTGCAATGACATCCACAAGGGCTATGGTGCTGCCGGAACTATCGTTGAGATGCCGATGGGTTGCGGTCCTGGCAAATATGCCGTCGTCAAGTCAATGGATCACTCGAAGAACCAATCGCTTCCTCACCATCTACGCAAGCGCAACGTGCAGGGTACGGTATACGATCTTACCTTCGACTACAACTTTAAGAGAGTCCCTCGAGCCTTCGGTGACAGCCAGATGCGCATCGATATGTCAAACGAAGAAGGCTACTGGGATTCCGTTGTCGACCGGCCAGGGCAGAAGAAGAAGAAGCGTAATGAGATGGTAGACTTTCGACTGAACCGCAAGCGATGGCTCGAAAACGAATGGCGAGATGCCTACCACTTCGGTGCCCTTGACCGAGACGAGCTGCACAAGCGATGGTTCGGCGAGGACGTGATCGCCTGGCTTGCCGAACTAGTTGGTGTGGGCCAGGCTAGCGTGACCAATGAGTATCACCACACCGTCAGCGAAGATCTGTCTGTCATCTTGATTGATGAACAGTTCGGACCGTGCGCTGTCGGTCAAGCCACCGCTCAAGGCAATCTGAAAGCCACGTTGGATGCTCACGTTCAGATCGACACCTCTTTCGGCCTCACTATCATCGCGACCCTGGGCTTTCCGCCAGACTTGAGCAACTCGTACCTCTACTTCAAAAACGACGGACAGATCACAGCAACCTTTAATCTCGATGCGGTTGCTACACTCTCGTACAGCTCTGGCGATGTACAGATGATCGGCTTAGACAGTTTCCCAGGTGCAACTTTCCGTGTGCCTGGTATCGTTACTGTCGGGCCTAACCTCGCTATTTACGGACGAGTGGACGCAACCCTGACAGTTGCCGGAAACATACAAGCAAGTGCTGAGCTAGGCTCCTGGCAGATCCAGCAGACTTATCCTGAGAATGCAGGTTATCCTGCGACCGATCTGAAAGCGGTGGACCTGGACGGTACGCAGAGTATAGGCAACCCAACATTCGACGCCTCTGTCTCGGCGAACGGAGAAGTCACAATGCACCTCAAGCCAACCGTAACATTCGGCATTGTCTTCGATACACGCTGGAATGTGCCGGACTGTAGTGCGAATCTCGTGCTTGACGGCTACGTCACCTTCCACGCTCAGGCTGCAGCTTCCGTCCAGAGCGACAACTCCTGTCCTTTCTCATATGGGATCGACGCTGGCGCCAACGTCTACGCTCAACTCAACGCTCCAGATATCTTTGGCTGGGGTGGTGGCCAACAGTTCAACCTCGGACCATCCGTTGCGAAATCGATCGTCCCCTCGACTTGTGTTGGAGCCCAGTCGTCCCGTAGAGACTTGCTAGAGGCTCCTGAGCCGCTGCTCGGCCTCCCGACTGCGAGCAATGGCACCCCGCTGTCACTGTCGGACTCTGAAAGCAATCTCGATCACGTCGACCTGATGGTGAGGTCGATCGAAATGGATCATTCCGCGATTGCCTACGACTCTGGCCTGTTCAAGCGGGACACCTTTACGCTTGGACCTCTCATCATTCTGCCTAGCGGATTCTTGTCTTGCCCATCGAGCGACACGGGCAACAGTACAACTAATTGTCCAATCTGCGGCTTGTCATCGTCGCAGCCCGCCTCTCGCTTCAGAAAGCGGGATGACGATGATACAGGTTCT
>Ga0058704_10000527_pt1 | contig 19596 bp, 11 predicted proteins | sample AgamicMgSfe_FD_71363 | JGI IMG/M metagenome (GOLD analysis project Ga0058704, IMG submission 71363) | Agave microbial communities from Guanajuato, Mexico - Mg.Sf.e | ecosystem: Host-associated > Plants > Phyllosphere > Phylloplane/Leaf | place: Guanajuato, Mexico | collected 2012-05-30
CTTCTGCACATGTCCCAGGTACTGTCTCGACACTGTGTTCCACGCCGCCATGTATTTCTCCATGCAGGCAGTGTAGCAAGTCTGTTCGGAGGAGGAGAGGGAGGAGCCCGGTTTCGGCACGCAGCGCTCGAAGCAGTGTTCGTTGAGTTTCTGCACCGTCGTTTATTTCAGCGCGCCGGAATGCGGACTAGTGACTTGTGCTTGTGCTTGATGTCGTGTCGCCTTACCTCGACTAATTGCCGGGCGTTAGCCAGAGCAGCTTGCTCCCGGACCTGGTCCATGATTTGTTGCTTCGCGTCAGCCATGTTGGGAGAGGATCGTGCGTTGCGGCGGGCAATGTTGCGCAAAGGTCGATGGCGGTGTCACAGGTTGTCCTTTGAGGGTTTGGCGGAGTGGGTATGCGGTGCAAATAGTGACTTCGAGATGAATCGTCTCGTACACTTCATTACATGTCGTCGGGAATGCCAAGCCTTGCTCCGCAAAATCAACCTCACTTCACCCTACATACGTCGCGCCCCACTCTCTGTTGAGACGCAGTATTCCCTTTTGCGCCATTGAACACAACTCAGCTTCCACGTTGTCGAGAATTCTGTCCTGTGAGAGACGCTACGCACAAGGGGAAAACACCTGCGTTGAAGAGCGGGCAGGTAATAAAATACACATATTGCGTACATCCGTACAATACATAAGACATGACCACCAAGCACGAGTCGCTGGGGCTATCGCCGACTACTGGCCATTTCGCCGTACCGTCCACGCTCTCTCGTGGTGTCATAAGCCTGCAGCACGCGCGCCTGACTCTCGTCCGTCTGCGAAAACGCATAGCCACGCTGTTTGCGCATGCGCTGCACTTGGCGCACCTTCCGGATCGCTTTCTGGAATTGCTCCATCCTGTGCATAAGCCGTCAGCAAGCCACAACTCGAACGCATCGCTCGCAAGGAATGACTACATACCTAGGTCGATAGTCCTGAATGTTGTACTTCTGAATCTCCTGGACATGATGGTACGTTTGAGGGAAGTACATCCGCTTCGCGTACTTCCACGCAAAGTCTCTGAGCAGACACAGCGCCGGCACCGCGATCAGCATGAGCCAGAATTTCGGATCGGTGAGGACTTTGGGCAGGATGTTGGTGTACTCCTCGCTGAAGTGCAGTTTGGGCGCCACGATGGCATAGACGGGGAGGAAGATGAACCAGATCGCCAGGGAGCCTGGGATGGCGATGACTGTCCATTTGGTCCAGATGTTGGTGATGAGCGCGGCTTTGCCGAGGACGGTGACGAGGGCAGTGGTGTAGAGTGCCGTGCCCCAGACCCAATGCCCGGATACCGTGCCGTCGGATCGATACCCGTCATCCCAATAGATGAGCTCCGATACGAAGTACAGCAGCAACGAGTGGTAAAAGCCATTGCCGACCCAGGACCAGAAGTTATGTGTGCGGAAGAAGACGCCTTTTTGACTGAGCTGATAAAGCTGTGGGTAGCGATCCAGTAGTCTCGCGTTGACGAATTGGTCAAAGATTCCCAGGACGAAAGGCGGCATGACCGTGAAGACGACGTTGAAGAAAGACAGCGTCCATGATTCGTAGATGACCTGGCCAGAGAAGGCGTTCTGGAACGAGTACCAGAACTGGGTGATGAAGAGCGCCGTGTTCTTGTAGTAGAAATATAGGATCACCTTACTGATCCGCTGGTAACTCCACGCGCCATGGACGAGCAGGAGTTTTCGCAGGAAGCGAAACTGCGCGATACTCACATCCGCCGAGCGAGCCGCCTGCAGTCCCTCTACACCAGAGATGCCAATACCGATATGTGCCGCCTGGATCATGGAGACGTCGTTGGCGCCGTCACCGATGGCGAGGAGGATGGATTTCAAGTGGCGCTTCACAAGCTTCACGACGAGCGCTTTCTGCAGCGGACTGACACGGCAGCAAATGACCGCCTTGCACATGATGGCGAGGTCCAGTAGGAGCTTCTCCATATCTCTTTCGAGCGCGAAGGTGAGACTTTTGCCGTCAATGACCAGTGCCAGCGTCTCCATCTCTACGCCGCCGGCATGCTGAGAGCGGATGGCGTCAAGCTTCTTCTGGATGTTCGCACGTGTCGCTTCGGCGTCGTTCTCGTTGACGATGAGCAGGGTCATATCCTCACTGATGAGCTTGCACGACATGCCGATATTGATGGCAGTCTCCTGCCTGTCACCGGTGAGGACCCAGACCTTGATGCCAGCTGTCTGGAGCGTATGAATCGTGTCCGGCACTCCGTCCTGCAGCTTATCCTCGATAGCCGTTGCGCCCAGGAGCGTGAAGTCGTGCTCAATCAATTCGGCCGCCTTATCGAGTTCATCGGCGCGATTGCCCGAGACGGTGGTGGCAGCGGTGTTGAACACCTGATACCATTCCTGGAACTCCGACTCGGGCACTTCTCGCATTGCCAAACACAACGTCCTCAGCCCTTCAGCGGCATACTCCTCCAAGTGCAAGAGGGTCCTCTCCACGATTTCGTCCCTAACGCCAAGGCGCTCAAGGATGACCGTGTCAGCGCCCTTGGTGTAACACCTAATCTTGCCGTCAGGGCAGCGGTAGATACAGCTCATCCTCTTCCTGGTAGAATTGAATTCGCACACCGCCAGGAGCTCGAATTGCTCTTCGGTGCCGCTATCGTCAACGATGATCCTGACCGCCTTCGGCTTTCGCGCAGAGAACTTATAGCCCAGAGTCACCGCCCCCTCAACCAAAGCGCCCTCGTCGGGAGAAGCGGCTTGATACCTGATCAGGCCTGGCTTCTCCGCATTCGTCTCCGGTATTACAGTATGGCATGTCGATAGCAGGGTCAGGAACTGTTGGATCCTTTCGCTTTCTGGGCCACCTGCATGTCGATGCCTCTTCAAGGCCGAGAAATCATAAACCCCATTGCCAACCGCAACGTCCTCAGACATGATCCTTCGGTCTTCGGGCACATCATCGGCGTACTGCAGACCAGCAATGGAGCATTGTCTGAACTCCATCATGTTGCACGTGAGCGTGCCCGTTTTGTCACTGAAAATGTATTCAACCTGACCGAGCTCCTCAACGAGACTGGATGTCCGGCAATTCGCTGGCGTGTCCGTCGGTGAATAGTAGATGTCCAGGTCGCTGCTGATGAGGAAAGCTTGATAGTATTTGATGATCTCCACAGTGACGAAAAGGGAAATGGGCACCAGGTTCGAATACAGAATCCAGTACGTAAACACATCGCCGAAAAACTGCGAGACGCCGTTGACGGATGCGTAGTCCAAGAACCACAGATTCTTGCCAACCGTGGCACGCACAATCAGGTCACCCACTGAAGAAACAATCGCCAAGATGACGAGTACCGCACCCAACATTAGGATCTGCATGTTGACCCGTTTCTCGACATTTGTCCGTTTGATAGGTGTTGCGGTAGCATTGCGCATCAGCTTCGTCTCGTGACCCGTGAAGACAACGAGACCGTGGATCCAAGGAGTGTTGCGCAGAGTGGCGCCTCGCAAGAGCAGTTGATCGGGCTGCAGTGGGAGCTCCTTTTCGCCGCCGCCGGCTTGCATGGTCAAAGTAGCTTCGTAGGTGTAGAGAGAGCTATTCGGCTGTTCGCTGCGAATGCGCCCTCCTAGACGAGCGAGCTCCGCGGAAGAGACCAAAGTGCTGGTTTCGGGTATGGCCTGCTTGATCTTCAAATTCGTCTCGCCATCCAGATTGGCAGTCTCGATGTAACACAATCCTTCAGGCTCCGACGAAGCCAATAGAACCACGTCGGCCGGAAACGGTTCTTCGGATTCCACGCGCACGACGTCACCAACTCGGATGTCGATCCATTTCACGTCCTCGAACCTGGTCCCTCGTAGCACTTTCGCAGGCGAGCGGTTTAGCTGTCGATCTTGGGACTTGCGGCGGTTATCTTCCACAAGCTCCTTTCCGGCAGAGACGAGCAGCACAATGCCTAGCGGGACAATGGTGGTATATCGATTCGTCGGACTGATGTTCGGGATTTGCTGGAGGATAGCCGTGAACAAGAAGAACAGGTTGGCGTATTTGCTGAATTGCTCAAATAGAAATTTGGGCACGAAGGTTGCGATGTTGTATTTCGTCGTCGAGACATGGTTGTCCACGTACTTGTTCACAGCGTTCGCCGGTGGGTTGTTGAGATGAATGATACGCGGTCCGAGGGTTGATGGATCAGGTCTACTGCGACCAAAACTAGGAACCCCAAACTTCAAGGATGAGCCAGGCGTTCTTCGCGCTTCAGGTTGGCTTGACGGTTCATGTTGCGTAGAGTCTACCCCTCCGCTGCCAGCTCGGCCGGTGCCTGCACCAGTCTCCGTGAGAGGTAGATCCATTTCACTGTACTCCGGACCCATGCCCAGCATGTTCTTAGCACGGCCCATTATACCACCTCCCAAGCCCAAGATACTGTTTCGGCTCCGGTGCTTGCTACCGCTCCTGTTGATCGGCAAGCCCGGCACATTGTCCTCGTCTATCCCACCTCCTGCGGCATAGTATCCCCCTCCCATCGAAGCCGAGTCCGAGTAACGGTCATTGTCAATATCCGAATATCGCTGGTAGTTGTTCAGATCGGAAGTCTGTGAATAACTTCTGCCGGCATCTCCAAGCATCGGCGGCTGCAGAGTCCCTCCAGATCCTGCAGCCCGACTCTGTTGTCCCGGTCCGCCTGGCAGACCGGCCGTGGATTGCGACCCAACGAAGTCGTCACGCGAAATGCTGATCCGCGTTCGCGGAACGTCGGAGTTGGAGATGTTGTACCGGTCCAGCAGCTCGTGATCTGACACAGGCGGCGGTTGGCCGTCATTGTAGACAGGGCCCTCATCGTCATCGAGTTCGAGGAGATCGTCGTCAGTGTTCTGTTGCGCGTGACCTGGCCTGCCTGCCATGTTCGGCAGGCCGCGGATGTGGATGTCGCAGGCAGCAGCCGGTTAGCGCTCGCTGTGTGCGCACATCGACGTATAAGTGCTTTGAGGTGTCTGCGGGGTTGCCGCCTGTTTGTATAGAGTGGAGCCAGTAGAGAGTCTGTCAGCCGTGGTAGAGGGTTGTTGGTCAAGCCGTCAGGAAGTGGAGGTCGGATGTGTGAGTTGGGGGTATTGCTGAAGTTCAGCGGTGCCGGGTCCGGCCTGCAACGCTGGCCCCTCCGTACAGGATCAAGTCGTGCTGTCGATAGTGGGTTTATTGAGCAGTTCACGAACATGCGCCTCTGAGCTGAGCCGTTCAATGCAGGGCGCATCTGATGAGCCACAACCTGACGTTGCGTTGCACGTGCTTGGCGATATCTGGGGAAGCAAGGGTCCTCCAGCTAGATATGGTATACCGTAAACTCTACAGTAACCGCTCACTAACAACTCCATCCAACCTCACCATCAAATCAGCCGCGACTACACTGTTTCCAATCAAAAATGCCATCTCGAAGCATGCGCTCCGTCCGGCTCCTGTACCGACAGAAACGCACATTCCTCGGCCTCCAGCGTCCACCTCCACCCAAGACCCCAATGATGGGCTATCTCGTGATCCAAGGTCTCACCATTGTCCTTCTCGCGGACCTCGCCATCGCGACGGTGCAAGGCGAGCCGACGACCGTGAGGTCCGTATGCCAGTCGGTAGGGTTCTGGAAGGACGGACCGGAGTTCACAGCGGTGCACGGAGGCGATGGCAACGAGAGACGGTGAAGGGACCGCAGAGTATGGAGGAGGCTTCGCTTGCGGATGGAAGACATCCCTACGTTGCCATTACAGGCGCATGTCCGCTGGTGTTGCTCTAGTAAATGCTGAGGAAGATTGATGCGAGGCTGGTGTTGACCTTGAGAGATCAAAAGTCGCTCATTAATGGCGAATTCATCGCTGGTTACCGTTGATACTCTTCGTTGGTTGGGTATACTGAATGACGCGCGCATTCAGTCAGCAAGGAACGTCAAGACGAATCAGCAGGACGAGCAAGGGCTCATCAGTGCTAATGGAACTTTATTGACGGCGTGGGGCAGCTTCTACGTCGGACGGCGCTCGCGGCTACGACAAACGACGGACATCCTGAATACGCTGAGCTTCGAATCCATCGACAGATCGTGGGAAGTGTTGGCTCCTGTACATTTCGAATCAAAATCACGCCTGAATGTCACTATCGGATCGACCAGGCTACGTCTCGCCACGATGGTATACCAAGCCAAATTAGGCAGTCAATGCACTACTAATGCCAAGCACACCCATACCCGTGAACGCGCCCACGAAACAAAGCGTCCTCGAATGCGTCAGATCCAAACTCTCGCTAAACAACTGCAACGCCACGCTCGCCATGATGCCGGCCGTGACGGCGAACATGCCGCCGTACACCCCTTCGCTCGGGCTCCAGTCGCCTTGCCCCGCGAGCTTGAACCACAGCGCGGCGACGCCGGCGCCCAGGGGTTGCGACAGGCCGCCGAGGACGAAGGAGACGAGCATGGCCTTGAGGCGGTTGTTGATGGCGAGGTAGAGGGGCAGGGCCATGGCGAAGCCTTCGGTGATGTTGTGGATGAAGAGGGCGAGGAAGACGGCGAAGCCGAGCTTGGGATTGGCGTGGTTGGTGGCGTAGGTGATGAAGCCTTCGGGGAGCTTGTGCAGGGCGATGGCGATGGAGGTTTGCAGGCCGATGGAGAGGAAGGCGTTTGTGGGTACGTGATGGTGATGGTGGTCGGGATGATGGCTTGAGGTGGTCTCGTTCGTCCTGGTCTCGTGCAGAGCTGAGCTGTCGTTCCCGGTGGTGTTGAGAGTCCCAGAGCTTGCCTCCTCTACTTGCCCGTCCTGCGGGGCACCAGCTAATCGAGCACCTGCAGCATTTCCAGATAGCTGACTGGACTGAGACTGTGGTATCGGAGGCTCTTCTACGATGTTGTGCAAGAGAGGTGTCGATTCAGTGACAGGAAGAGCCGACGTAGTAGTAGCGCTCTTAGCCAATGGTGGTCTCCCATTCCCACTCGCCATGCCGACCAGGGCTCGGTAACCGCCTCGTGCATTGATATTCTTGAAGCACTCCTGTCCGCACGGTTCGCTATAACCATAGCAAGGCCCGTCACAGCTGCAGGACGCATCTTTGCCAGAAGCGAACTGAGAAATCGTGGAGGTCAAGCGATTGTGAAGCGAAGGTCTTCTTGGCGGTCGAGTGGTCGACCGGGAGAGATGGTTTACCTCGCCCTCAGCGGCGGGTGTCATTGTTCCAGATGCCAAGTACGAAGTGCGACGAGAGTCCGACTGACGGTCACTGCTCGCACGGTGCATGTGGCCTGGGAGCGACACTCGTCGCGGCGTGCGTGGCTTAGGCTGTGGCGCTTGCTGGTGGTCATGGTCGTGGTCATTGCTGCCATCGTGATTGTGCTTGTCGACATGTCCGTGCTGCCCGGCTTCCTCGTCCTCATGCGTATGCTCGCAATCTACGATATGCGAAGGCATGAAATGGTGCAGACCGCGTGAGATGACCTGAATGCCTAGCACGCCACCCAGGAAGCATGCAACCAGCGTCCAGCCAGCGGCTCGAGGCGAAAAGCCACCGTCCTGTAGCGACTTCTTTGCTGAAGGTAGCATACTGTAGAGCGCCGAAAATAGCTAAAGAGCTGTCAGCTTCCTCGTTTCAGACGGGCACTTGAATATGGAGCACCAACCATGACCCCAAAACTCAGGCTGAGTGAAAGGGACAAGAACGTGTCGCTATCCTGGATCCTGAAGTTCTTCTTGCCCGAGAACAGACGGACGATGATATCCACACAGATCACAGATGCTCCCAGGACGCACGCTGCACAGATCTCCGTCAGTATACGTCCGGGTCTGGGAGTTCACTCGTCAGGGCATGGACGAACCTATTCCGCTCAGGCTGGTCATGACCCAACCGCGCTCATCGCTCGAAAGACCCATTTCGCAGAGGCGGACCGGCGAATGCGCGTTGGGAGCGCGGCGAGGAATATGTCGAGCTGGTTCCTACTCTCGATGTTCGAGGGCGTCGGCGTGAAGATTTCCAAAGAATGCAGAGCACTGGTGACGCCACAGCCTCACGAGCCACGTCGCGTCGACAACCTTTGACTCCGGATGATTGTTTTTTCGAGGGGTTGTGGGCCTTTGAGGTTGAGCATAGGATTCATACAGACAATGATAGGTTATGGAGTGGGTTTGAGAGTTTGGTAGATACCTACATGAGGTGTGTAAGGCACATACATACCTACTATGTAGGTGGGTATAGACGCACTCACCAGTACATGCATGCAGTCTGCTGATGCCCATCAAGGTGGCTGTGGCTGATGTTTGTATGGCGTCGCCAAGACGCGCGGTGATGCCTGACTCGTAGCATCGCCTGGTGACGACGTAGAAGACGTACATTCTCAACTACATATGTACTTGTCTCCAATCTTCCACTCCTACAGCACTACATCACCGCCCATCACTGACGCCCGGACAGAGCCTAGAGTGTTGGGTACCACATCATGGCGCAACAGAAGACGACAGGGGCCGACAGGTTCTTGCAGAGACCGCTGTACATCTTTGACTTGCCGCAAGAGCTGTTGTACACCCTCCAGTTCAAGGCACAGTCAGGCGCATCCGAGATACCAGCACCGTCGCCAAACCCTGCGTCAGGATCTCTCTCACCCGCACAAAACGGCACGGACGGATCAGACGAAGGGCTCAGAGGCGCGACATCGTGTGCGCTCTGTGCCCTTTCTTTCGTAGACCTGCAGGAGCAGAGGAGTCATGTCCGATCCGATCTGCATGGGTACAACCTGAAACAAAAGATGCGCGGCAGGAAACCGGTGGGTGAGGTGGAGTTTGAGCGGCTCGTGGGACAGTTGGACGAGAGTATCTCGGGCTCGGACACTTCGGATTCGGACGATGAGGATGACGATGATGTGGCCGGCACGAAGGCGAAGGACTCCACGTTGAGTGCGCTGCTGAAGCGACAAGCGAAAGTGACCGACGGCGACGCGGAGGATGCGCCGGTGAGGAAACGCAAGAGGGGAGCCGGTAAACCGCCAATGCTGTGGTTTAACTCCACCAAATTACCTTCAAACACATCGCTCGGGGTATACCGCACCATCTTTCCAGCCGAGGAACAGGGGCGGGAGGATCAATTGGTAACGACAATACAGCGCAAGCAGCTTGCGCCCAAGCCACCGCCATCGCTACAACAAAAGCCCGCTGAAGACGACGAGGGTGGGGTGCCTCTTCCAGCGTCTATGGTTGCGAAGAACACCAGCGCATCTGGGCCGCACTACTTTCTGTGCATGATCGGAGGAGGTCACTTCGCCGCCATGCTGGTCTCGCTAACCCCCAAGCTCACCAAAAAGGCTGGAATCGAGGACCGCTCCGCGACTGTAATTGCCCACAAGACATTTCATCGATACACGACACGGCGGAAGCAAGGTGGCTCGCAGTCCGCAAACGACAATTCGAAAGGGAACGCTCACTCGGCCGGTTCGAGCTTGAGACGATACAACGAGGTGGCACTGGAGCAAGAAGTGCGGGATCTGCTGTCGGAGTGGCGACAGATGATCGAGAGTGCGGAGCTGTTGTTCGTCCGAGCCACAGGCAGCAACAACCGACGCACGCTCTTCGGACCCTACGAAGGCCACGTCTTGAGTCAGAAGGATGATCGATTACGCGGCTTTCCCTTCAGCACCCGACGAGCGACTCAGTCCGAGCTCATGCGCGCCTTCATCGAGCTGACGAGGGTCAAAGTTACCACCGTAGACGAGGCGGCGCTCGCCAAACAAGCCGAAGAAGCCGCCGCCGCCGCCGCGGCCAAAGCCGAAGCGACCATGAACGGCAAGCCCAGCGCGACGCCCGCCAAACCCTCCAAACCCTCCAAAGCCGACGAAGAAGCCACGCTCCACACCACGCAACTGCAAGCCCTAATCCGCCGCTCCAAAGCCCCCGCCGTCCTCTCCTACCTGCAATCCAACCACCTCGCCCCAGACTACCGCTTCCACCCGCCCGAAACCAACCACCACGCCCCGACGCCCCTGCACCTCGCCGCCGCCTCCAACAGCCCGGCCTGCGTCACGACCCTGCTGACCAAAGCCTCCGCCGACCCGACGACCCGCAACGACGACGGCAAATCCGCCTTCGACGTCGCCGGCGACCGCGCGACCCGCGACGCCTTCCGGCTCGCGCGCAGCCAGTTGGGCGAGGACCGCTGGGCCTGGGACGCCGCGGGCGTGGCTGCCGCTCTGTCGCCGGCGGAAGCGGAAGCGCGCGCGGCGAGGGAGAAGGCGGAGCTGGTGGCGGAAGAGGAGGCGGAGAAGGGGAGGCGGAGAGCGGAGACGGAGCGGTTAAGGAGAGAAGATGAGGAGAGAGTGGGGGAGACGCGGGAGAGGAAGCTCGGGGTGGGGAGGAAGGTGGTGGTGACGGCGGAGGAGCGGAGGTGGGAGGAGGCGAGGGGGATGACGGACGAGATGCGCGTGCGGCTGGAGAGGGAGAAGAGGGCGCGGGCAGCGGAGGAGAGGATGAGGAGGTTGCAAGGGAAGTGAGTGGTCTCGATGCATACGATACAGTTGATATATATTGTATAGTGGGGATACATTCTCAATAAGATGAGAAATCCTCCGTGAGAACATACTTGAACGTCGTCACCCTCCCATCAGGCATGACTAATTCCCGCCGCAAAAACGCCCGGTACTGCTTCAACCACTGCACGCCGACGACCGCGCGCCGCCGACCGCGCTTCACCCGGCCCGAGAGCACCTCCTCGGCCTGGATAGAGCGGGCCACGCGCTTCTTCAGCCGGAGGTACGACGGTGAGTCCTCGGACGGAACGATGCCTCCGACTCCAGCTCGCCGCTCGGCGGAGTCGATGGGCGTGACGGGTTCGGGCGCGTTGCCGAGCGGCACGCGTTGACCGAAGAGTTCGTCCTCGAGCGCGAGGCGGGCCGTGACGGCGACGGCCGGCTCCAGGTCGTCGTTGACGCACTTGGCGAGGACGTCGACGAGTTTGCGGCCGAGGATCTTGGCCTCGAGCATCTGTTGCGCGCGGCGGGCCTGCGTCTGCTCCAGCGCCGTGGCAACGAGCGCGAGGAGGTCGCGGCGGGCCTGGGGGCTGCCGCCGGGCCCGTGCAGGGGATCTTCGCGCGCGAACTGGCGGCGGGCGGCTTTGAGGCGGCGGAGGAACTGCGGGTCGATGCGCAGGTTGTGCTGCAGGACGGTGTCGACGACCCAGCGGAGGTGGTCGCGCGAGCGCAGGGCGGTGTAGGCTTCGAGGTAGAGGGTCATGGCGGCCATGTCCATGGGCCGCTGCGCGGCCCAGTCGGAGTAGTAGATGGCGTCGAGCAGGTTGACGGCGTACTGCGGTTTGCGGCAGTCGATCATCGTGGCGGCGGCGGCGACCACGACGTGGTGTTGGACCGGCAGGCCGTTCTCGTCGTTCGTGCGGTAGTAGTCGATGACCGCGATGCGCAGGTCGTTGACGTCCCTCCGGTCGAGGTTCTGCAGGCGGCGGATCTGGCGGATGAGTAAGGGGCCCGTCACGCAAGCCGTGTTCATCCCCCCCCTTCGCGCCCGGGCGATGATGTCCTCCGCCTCGCTCTGGTCGCCGCGGCCACGTTGCAGGCTGGCTTCCACCGCGACCTCCAGCGTCAGGGGCGAGAACGGAAGACCCACCGCATCGAGCGATGCATGGTACAAGTCGAGTACTTTGTCGTATTCATCGAACGACAGGGCCAGTACCATGTTCCTTTCCACGGATTGATCGGCGGAATCGTTACTCGAGTCAATCTCACCTTCGTGAATGCTGGCCGAGAATTGCGACTCCTGCCGAGCCGCATAGGGCCGATCTTCATAGGATGACCTGAGGAGTCGAAAGCTATCGCCGCTCAGCTCCGTATCGTCGCCCATATCTTCATCAGGCAATGGCTCTTCATCTACGTTGTGTATTGACGAGCGTTTAGCTGCGCCGTCAACGGACTCGGTATGAACCGCATGTCTTTCGGCTTCATGCGGGTTCTCAGACTTCACCAATCGCCAAGACGACTGCCCTGGCGACGTAGGTCGCACTCGCTCTTGGCGCAGTAACGTATCGTCGTGTCCGGCAGTACTATCTCTTGATCGTTCAGACAATGTCGAATCGCCTCCTACCACAAAGGCCGGCGATGACGTGAAATCATCTGCCTCACCGTCCTCCACAAGATTAGGCGTCTCAGATGGAACCTTGGGGTCAGGCCACACCAGCTCGCCATCCCGATAATGTCCCGGCCCGGGCATGACACCCTCCGACTGTGAGAGCAACTCCAGTCTCGCGCTCGCGTGCTGTTCCCTCAACGCCAATTTGCCGCCCGCCGTCGTGTACCGCATATCGTACCCCACCGCCTCTTTCACCAAATCCACAAACTCCGTCCCGGCGAGCGAAGGTGCGAAATTGATGAGATTCCGACAGTACCACATGACGAGCACGTGCGAGGGGCGGCACTCGAGGTAATAGTGGGTGAGGAGTTTGGCGGCCACTTTCGCATCGAGCTGGAACCGGTACCCGGTCACCTTCAGGTAGCGCAGCCATTTCGGGATCAGCTCCAGCGTCCGGTGGGAGATGAAGCATTGCAGGACGATCTCCGTGGTGGCGTGGTTGGGGGAGAAGGCGAGCTTGTCGACGGCGGCGGTCACGAACTTCCACGTCGTCACCGGGTCGTGCTGTCGGGCGTACAGGTGGATGAGGTTGTTGAAGATCCTTCTCGTGTGGGCGTCGATTTGGAAGGATGCCGTCGATTGCGCGATGTCCATGAGTCTGTGAACCGAATCCCACGCGCGTTGCTTGGCGAACATGACCGATGCCAGAGCGATGGTTTCGCTGGTGGGTCCTTCGGCCTGATGGAGCCTGTTCAGCGTACTCAGGGCGAGATCGGCACGGTTCGCGCTGATCTGGATCTCGAGCGCGGTCAGCGTCAATTGCCGCATCGCTTCCTCGCCCTCGATATCCTTGAGCCAGGAAGACATTCCCCCGAGCTCTGCTTGGACTTGACTGTAATCGTGCGTGGTCTGCCAGATCGCCTTCAGCCTGAGGCTCGTCCGCGAGTGGACGAGACGCCCGCGCATCGTCTCCGGCACGCGCCGGTACGAGTCCTTGAAGCGTTTCGTCAGGACGGCGGTCATCTTGTTGTGCTTGGTGCAAGCCAGAGCGACGATTTCGTGTGCATCACAGCTCAGCGCGTCCAAGCAGGCCCTGCCAAACCGGCAGATGGGGACGAACATGTCGGAAACGAGTTGATATGCACGCTGCTCGTCACAGGCTCTCAAGAAACTTTCGCAATGCTCCATGAACACTGTGCTCTTTTCACGACGGCTCTTCTCCAGCTGCAGAAGTTCGGCGCACAGCAGGAGCTGACGGTCTCGTAACGCAGCTTGAAAAACTTCGTCAATCAAGGCGAGAAATTCTGGCGTACCCTTGCCGTCATCCCTAGACGACCACAGAAGATCGGAGGCACGCTTCAGATCACCCGCCGAACAATACTCTCTTACCGTCTTCGCGAAGTGCTTGTAGTCCATAGCAGAACGCGTGTAGTCCCGATGCCGAAGCCGTGTTCGGTCGCCTTCGGAGGCGCCCCGGTCTGTGTTCGCATCAGGCTTTGCGACTTGTGACAACAGATGTGTGATTGAACGTCGATGGGGTGGATAGTCTTTGTCTGTCCTTGCACGCTGCTGCCTGCCGTGCGGCGAAGATCTCAGTCCCGACTCGTGCAACACCTTTCGCATGGGAGGCGCGTGATCTGCCGGCGCCCTACGTTCTTCCCGGTGTATTCTGTATCCTTGGTCGGTATGCGCTTGGTGGTGCATATAGCCTCGATCCACCGCGGACGGCAATTCCGGACCTCTGACAGCATCTTGAGCCCCTAGACGCCGTGCCTGCACCGATGTGCGATGATCGTTGACCGTGACCGAGCGCCATGACGAGGATGACGCCAGATCCTGGCCCGGCGCATTCGCTTCTGGGGCATCGGGCCCGGCCAATGCGGCGTGCTGATAGTATCGCGGGCTCTGCCTGATCCTCTTCGCATTGTCGGCAATCTTCTGGACCACCTGTGTGCGCCTCCTGCGCTCTTCGGCACAGAGCAGACCAACGCCGACGGCGGTGCCGGAGGAGATGTATGCGAGCTGGTACAGGACATGAAGGGCGGCCTTGGAAGGCACTGATCGAGCTTTGCCGCGGTACATTGCGTGGCCATGTCGAGACGATCGCTCGCTATTCGGCAGTCATGGAAGATGATGAGGGCGGCGATATCGGTGGTGGTGATGGGTGTAGTGACTCGTCGATGGCGGGAGTGCTACTGTACGTCTGGAGCTTGGGCACATGAGGTTTGACTTTTGGCGTGATTCATCACGTGAGATAACGAGGTTGACGCCTTAGGCTCGAAGACCGAAAGTGGGTATCACGTGTCAGATAATCTCCAGCATCGGGGATGTGCATCAGCGATGCGGCGCGGCTGTCAGTGGCCCCGGAGGTTTATGCTCCAAACAACCGAAACACCTCCTAATAACTCCCGAGTCCCGAGGCCGTCGAACCCCTCGTTCATCAGCCGATGGAGATCTAGATCCTCGAATCCCGATGATGGTTCGTCGTCCGTCTCGGAGGAGTCTGTCTCCTGTGGCAAGAGGAGCACGGCATACGATACATGTTATAACATGTACGTGGCACACGGCACACGGCACACAGCACACGGAAAGTGGTCAATCTGTGTACCTATGTCGGGGTTGATTCGAAAAGGGCGCAGCAGGCATAATTAAAACCGGGAAGGCAAGTTTGGAGAATATTTCCTGCATACATATGTAGGTAGAATACATACCTAGAGTCGAAGGGAGAAAGGGCATCAAAAGATTCGGTTCAGGTTTCAGTTGATGCATGTGGTTGGTTGTCAGGTAAAGTCAGGTGACGATCACCTCTGTTGCGTGCTATGCACCGTCTTTTATTTATCATCGATTCGGGCCTCAGCCACATCGCATCGCCGACTCATCGGCTGACATCTACGGCGTGAGATCTGTGATCTGAGGAGGGAGAGGGAGAGGGAGAGGGGCAAATGCCACCGCCAGACGGCACCACGTTCTCGACTGGCGGTCGGAGAGTGTGTACGGGACGGTGTCTGAAAATCGAACGGATGGTGATTGTGGTGTGCATTATAAAATGTATGGCTGTCTGTATGCATGTAGGTACTTCTTCACGCCATCGGACGATGAAGTGGTGTTTCCTCGCCACAAGATGAGGTTTACTACCACATGTAGTCCATACGGTGTGTCGAAATGTCCCTCCTGCTCTGTGAATGTGAGATACCTGATACATGGATCGTATCGACTGCCAGCGAACCGGAACCAAGGTCTGACAGGTGTGGTGCATGTGGTGGTGCGAGTGATGATGAGTGACAGACCGAGGCTGGGTGGTGGTGGCAAGGAGCAAAAGGCCGAGAAGACGGAGCGTTGATCCGCGTGTATCCCCGATCGGCTCCCATCGAGGCCCCACAGTGTGATCCCGCTAGCTTTGTTACGATGGCCGGAGTCGGGCACCGCCTCCGGACCAAGCGCTCCGACGGGCATGTGCCAATCCCTTCACCTAAAACCCACCCGCACTGTACATCATGCACCGGCAACACAACCCTCAAAGCTCTCATCCTCGACCACGCCACGCCACATCTTCATCTTTCAACCCACCCGGCTAGCTGCCTAGCTGATCATCACTCCCCATTCACCCGCTGCAGCCATGCCGTTTGCGCATCTGCCTTCCTCCTCCTCCTCCTCCTCCTCCTCCTCGTCCACTCCCTCCATCACCTCCACTCCCATCACGTCACCTCTTCTGCCACCGCCTTCTTCTCGCCAACCCCACACGCACTCTCTCCCTCTTCATCATCCTCATCCTCATTCTTCTCACCTTCGCCACAACCACCATCGCCACCACCCGCTCGCCATCTCGTCCTGCTAACGCTGCTCGACCAGCCACAGGCAAAGGCACAGACGGATCATCGGACCATCACCGAACCAGAGGGTACAGGTACGCGCGATCTCACTCCCGACCGGCGGATGATACGCCCGCCGCCGCCCGTTGACAGGGCGATCTGACGTTGAGCTGAGCATCCAACAGCACCGCAGTAAAGGAACCCCTTTCGTGCACCACTCCCAGGTAGACGGACAGCACGATTCGTGCTTGGAAGGACACCCTGAGAAAGTCCCTGGATCTCTGCCCAACCTAAGCATATACCCATCTTGACGGTACCAGTGGTTAAACATCTGCACGTCGCCCTGAGATCTATCCTTACAAGGACCCTCTTTCTGCACCTCGACGCGTTGCAAATCGGGGACCGGGCTGCTACTCCGGCTCGACCCTGTCAGGTTTCAGACTTCTCGCGTGCCTACCGTTGCTGCTCACTTCGCCATCTACGCGCGCGCAGCCTTGACGGGCAGCATCCGTTGGGGGAGAGAGTCCGAACGACGACGACGACGACACGCTTGTACCTGCATCTCATCCACGCCGAACCTCCGTCTCGTCCCTACGCCCATTCCGCAGGGTCCGCCTCTTGGAAACACGCCTACACGACGATCTCCGGCCAACGCGCCTAAGTGCCGTCCGCCCCCACGATGGCATCCGCCTATGGGGAGAGCTCCGAGACCTCGTCGCGGCGGGACAGGGCCGCGATTGCGGCTCAAGCGTGTCAGACGTGTCGCAACAGGTACGCAGTCCCATGCATGCTAAAGGACGGCGCTGTCGCCTTGCTTGGCGGCACCTCCCCAGGCAACGCCTTGTCAATAGTACTGACTGGACCTCTACCTATTTAGGAAAAGCAAGTGCGACGAGCAGCGACCTAAATGTACGTTACTTTCCAACTCCACGTTCATGTGACGCCGGCCGGGCACTGACGCGAGGCAGGTGGGTTGTGTCGACGCCTCAATGTCGACTGCGAGTATCGGGAGCCGCTGCCGACCAAGTGAGTACTGCCGTGATCTCGAGTGTGCCCGTTTCAAGTCGCTGCCGGATGGCCGCTGACGCTTATGTGCAGAAAGGACAAAACGATGGTACACATCCTGGACACGCTCGTCCGGCTGGAGGGCAAGTTCGACAACTTGGGGCTAGGCCGTGGGACGGGCGGCACGACCGACATGACGTCTCCCGACGGCCTCTCGTCCATCTCGGAAGCCTTTACGGCGCTGACGAGGACGGGAGGCCCGGATGAGAAAACCTACGCCGAGATCCGAGCCTCCCGACGCCATCTGACCGTACCGCACAAGGTCATGCTGTGGCCGGGCATCTACATCCACCTTATCAACACGGGCATCGAGGCCGCCGGGGACTTGCAGTACGTGCTGGAGGAGGGCACCCCGTGGTTCAACCGGCTCGAAATCCTCAAGCATCCCCAGGCATTACCAGCCATCCTGGGCCTACCGTGCTTCTCAGTCAACCCTAACCAGCAGGACGCGACCCACGCGTCCAACGTAGCCTTCCCCACCCTCTCGATCCAGCAAATTCAGGAGTACTCGGACGCCTATTTCAACACCTTCAACGTCTTGTACCCTCTGCTCAGTCGCGAGACCTTCATGAACGACATCGTCGCTCGCTTGCTGAGAGAAGGGTACGCCGACGGTGATGTCGGCGGCGTCCTTGCCTTGTTCGTCTTCGCTCTAGGCCAGCTGGCCATCGAAGGTGTTTTTGACCAACCCGTCGGCAACGTCAACGGCGTCTCGAGCGGCTGGCGGGGTGGCACCCTGGAGCACCCGCCCGGTCTCCCCATTTTCAACGAAGCTCGACGTCGGCTGGGCTTCGTCTACACGCAGTGCAGTCTCGAGAACGTGCAGATGTTCCTGCTGCAAGCGAGCTACTTCGAGGCGAATGCGCGACACCTGGACTTCTGGCGATCCACCGTCGCCGCATCCATGGCGTGTCAGGTGCTGATCCGATGTGAGGACATCAACTGGTCGTCCCCCAGGGGCGATCTCATCAAACGTGCGTACTGGGCTTGTATCTTGAACGAGGACCTCTATCACCTGGACCTCGATCTACCGCAGACCGGCATCCACACCATGGAGGACGAGATCCCTCTCCCCTACTTCAACGGCAATCCCGAGTCGGACCACGGTCACCCGGGTGGAGCCAACACGCAACAGCTTCGGAGTCAGATGATGCACGAGCCGAGCCACTTCCAGTACCACTTCCTCGCCATGATCGCCCTCCGGCGTTTGATCGCCCGCATCCACGTCATCATCCACCAGTGCGAGCTGCCCGCCGCCAACTTCAAAGCGGAGCCGTTGTGGCCAGGCAGCAGTCAGGACGTGGCGCACGGTCAAGAGACCCCGTCGACCACGTCCGGCCAGACGACGGAAAACGCCGACGAGTACGGCGGCCCGCCCGTGGCCGTCATCCGCGAGATGGCCAGACAGCTGGACTCGTGGCGAGCGCTGCTGCCCCGCCCGTTGCAGTGGAACGACAACGAGAAGTTCAACTTCCCCAGCGGCGACCCGACGAGCCGGCGGCCCAACGAGCCCCTCTTCAGCTTCGAACAGGGCTCCATCCCGATCGGGCACCGCTTCAACCTGGACATCGTGACGGCGCAGCTGCGCACGCGCTTCTACTACGCCCGCTTCATGATGTACCGGCCCTTCGTCTACAAGGCCATGCACTTCCCCGAGCTCATGACGAGCGACGACTACACCTGCTGCGCGCTCGCCGTCAAGTCGGCCTGCCTCTGGCCCCTCATCATGGCCCCGCCCAAGAACAAGAAGCGCCTCGTGCCCCACCTCTTCGCCTGGACCCAGAACCTCATGGGCATCCTGCTCATCCTGCGCATGTGCAGCATCAACGACTGCCTGCGCGGCGTCGTCGACGAGGCCGGCGTCGTCGGCCGCCAGGAGATCAACCAGACCATCGCCCTCATCCTCGAGTGGATCCAGGACGTGCGGCAGGTCGACGGCGTCGCCGATTGGGCCTGGGGGATTTTCGAGCCCTTGTTCAGTGAGCAGACGTGATGTGACTTGACCCCCCCTTGGCCATGAAGGAAGTGACGGTTCACTCCAAATCGGATCCGCCGCTTAGGGGAGTCTTGATTGGACATCGGCGCCGGGAGCACTGGCGGACGAGAGGTGGAGTGTGGAGAGAAAGGCGATCCCAAAAGCACGGACATCACCTATATTTGACCTTGCACAAGACATCAAACGAAGGCATCTACCTCTCTCCCGCTCGACGACTCGAAAAGAACCCGCAAGCGGAAAGAGAGAAAAACCTGAGACCTGGGAGGAAGATGCCCCTTTCCACCACGACGACCCGGGCCAAGTTCCAGGAAGAACGCCTACCCTGTTCTGCTTTGTTTTCTTGTCAATGTGTCAATGTTTGCTTGCCCATCATTTTCGCGCGCGTTTATAAATTTCCCAAGCATGTGTCTGTTCGTGTGTGCGAAGGGGGAAAGGATTCGGGATGGGTTTGCCCCAAAAAGGGCCTGGACCACCCACATGTGACGGGCCGCCTTGGGATGGATGGACGGATGGATCAAAGGCCCGACGGTGGTTGTGTCGAAGCAGGCAAGCACCGTCGACTTTCAAGGATGTTCTTTTTTACCTTGTCTTTAAGTGTGTATGCATGGGCGGGGGGCGATCGGGAGGGGAAGGATGGGCG
>Ga0058704_10000529_pt1 | contig 19583 bp, 20 predicted proteins | sample AgamicMgSfe_FD_71363 | JGI IMG/M metagenome (GOLD analysis project Ga0058704, IMG submission 71363) | Agave microbial communities from Guanajuato, Mexico - Mg.Sf.e | ecosystem: Host-associated > Plants > Phyllosphere > Phylloplane/Leaf | place: Guanajuato, Mexico | collected 2012-05-30
CTATCGACCGAACCGGAGAAGCTCCGTCGTCGGACCGATCTCGACGGCAGCCCGTCCCCATCACCCACCTCCACCTCCACCTCCACCACTAGTCTGTGCGCCAGCACCCGCACCTGGACGTACATCGACCTCCTCGACAACGACGGTGAAACCGAGCTGGAAGCCACCTTCCTCGGCCTCTCGACCGACGGCACCCGGGTCCAATTGTCCGGCCGCGTGCTCGAATTCTTCGAGGTGCCCGTGGCGTGGATGTCGGAGAGGGATGTGAGGTATGTTGACGGTCGGCGGCGGGATGGGGAGGTTGCGTGAGTTTGGTTTGATTGACTGCTGTTTGTTTTTGATCGTCGTCCGGGTAGAGGGTGGCGGGGCTGGTGACTGAAAGATGGTTGGTAGGTGGGGGTGGTTTTGTTTGTCTTGTTTGTATGGTGTGGGTTACTGTGGCGACGAGTGGAAGGGAGGAAAGGTGGAGGATGGATGTTCGAAATTGTTTGATGGTGTGACACTTTTGGAGTACTACTACACATCGAGTAGTCGCTATATCTGCTCGAACAAGGGGGTATAAGCATGTTTGGTTCACCACTCTCCCAGACCAACCTCGCCTTCGGCGCCTGCATCAATTAACCCATGGACTACACGTGACGATTATCCAACCGCTATCGACCCATCCCCTTCATCTTGACCTTGTGCGCGAGATTGGGGAAATACTCGCCGATGCCCCGATCCATGGTCTTGATGCTCATCGGTTTAACATAGAACTCGTTGGCCCCGGCGGCGAACGAGCGCGTCTTGTCCACGGGCGAGTCCTGCCCGGTGACCATGAAGATGCAGCTCGGGGGCAACTCGCTCTCCGCCTCCAGGCGCCGGATCTCCCGCGTCGCGTCGACGCCGTCGCAGTTGGGCATCTGCAGGTCCATGAGCACGAGGTTGACCGGCTGGTTCTTCTCCAGCGACGCCTTGAACTGTTCGACCGCTTCTTTGCCGTCGGCGGCCGTGACGTACGGGATCTGCCGCTTTTCGCAGAACATACGCATGATGCGGAGGTTGACGGCGTTGTCGTCGGCGAGCAGGGCTGTCGGGTCGCACTTCGCCGGCGAGATGTCGCCGGGAGTGCCCGATGTCCGGTGAGCATCGGTTCCGGAAGCGTAACCGGTCGCCGTTTCGCCCAAAAGGTTGTCTGCATTCAGACGTTCGTAGATGACGTCGAGCTCCTTGATCATCTCTTCGAGACGGGTGGTCAAGAAGGGGCCAGAGTAGAAGCGCACCTCGTGTTCGCCGTGGGTGTCCATCGGCGAGGCTCCCGCGGGGATCAGACACATGGCCACCTGCCGGCGATCCACCGAGGCGACGAGCTTGCGGAATTCTTCCTCGTCGGAGGTGTACGTCAAGACGATCATGGAGCCTTCCGGTGTGTCGGCGTCCTGGAAGCCGCGGTGTCGAAGGAAGCTCGCGAAATGTCGGACCAGGTCAGGGCGTTCGCTGCTCGCAGGGATGACGTGGAATGAACGGGGCACGGCGTGAAGCGTTTCCTCCAGATTTGGGAGCCGTTCTCGAGGGCATGCAAAGCCCGGGTTGTAGAACTCGGCGCGGAACTGTGAGCCGTGTCTATCGGCGTCTTGTGAGGAGTGGACGAGGGTCAGACTGCCGTTCATGACTCCCACTATCTTCGATGCGAGGGTCAAGCCCAATCCGATACCCCGTGAAAAGGCCGACACCTTTTCGTATGCCTCGAATATACGGCTTTGGTCTTCTGGAGCAATGCCGCAGCCAGTATCCCGGACATCGAACGTCAGCCGTGAATAGTCCGCCGGTGCCGAGATGACGACGATGACGGCGCCCTGTTGTGTGTACAGTAAAGCATTGAGGATGAGAGCTTGCAGGCACTCTTTGAGCAGCTGAAGGTCGATGACCACCATGCTGTCGTTGCCAGAGAGTTGGTTCTCGAAGAGGATGGAGATGTTGGTGAGCTCGGAATCGGGGATGTTCTGGTTCACTTCGTACATGATGTCGGTCTCGATCTGGTTGAAGCACGAAAGACGAGCGGGTTCGGACGTAGCACCCGACTCAGCCCAGCGAATCAGCTTGAGCATGTTGTTGACAGTCGACATGAGCTCCCTTCCAGAATCTTTGATGGTGTTGAGGACAACCGCTGGCGACAAGCTCGATGAGCCGGTCGCGCCCACGAGTTGATTGCGGCTGGCCAACTCCTCCCCGAGCAGTTCACAAGACCCTAGGACCCCATGTATAGGAGTCCGGAGTTGATGGGTGATGCCCCGCAGGAACCTCTCCTTTGCTTCCAAGGCCTCGTTCAACCGGCTATCTTGGGCGGATTCCTTGATTCGCTGGGCGCATCGTTCGACAAACCAAGAGTCGTAGTCGTCAAAGACGTGCTGAACCTGATTTGACGCAACGACAAGGTACGTGGTCACGGGGTGCCTCTGGCACAGATGCACAATGGCACGCACGGCTTGCGGTGTCTCGAGCGCTTTGTGGTTTTCAGTCCTGATCAACCCCTCGATCAGAGATGTGTCTTCCCAAAGACCATCTTTGATATCGGTCAGAGGTAGAGGGGGATGATCGGGCAAGGTGATACTCCCGTTATCAGCTTCCTGAATTGATACAGTGGCCTGAGGATACGTTCGACGAATGATGTTGAAGGTGAAGCGTTCGACGTTGTCCGGACTGACGTTGTAAGATCGAGCGATGGACTCGGCCATGACGTCGCGGTCGTGTCTGCGAGTTTGGCGTGAGTGGCTGATGATGTCGGCTGCCACCATGTCGGCAAAGCGTGAGAGCGCGGCCTGCTGTGATGTGTCGAGAGGCGGCCGTTCTGACATTGACGCCACGCACAGGGAGCCAAAGGCAACGTCCTGTCCGGACGGAGCCTTGCAGCGAAGCTGAGCGCCTGCGTAACTGCACAGACCCCCTTCACGGACGTGAGGCGACTGCTGGAAGCGCCAATCATTCTTCATGTTGGGGAGCATCAACACCGCCTGGAACCGGAAGTCAGTCGGTGGCGAGTGCAAAGTTGAGGCTGACCTCGAGACACACTCACCCCAGGTCGCTGGTTAATGGTGTGGGAGCAGGTACTCTCGCGTCGTGGGAGGATGGCCAGCGGAACGCCCGCGGCGACGAGACGAGCGTAGACATCTTCGCTCACCAGGCCCATGATGGCGACCTCCCAGCCCGTCAAAACCTTGAGCAGCTGGAGCTTCTCCTGCAAGCCTAACATGAAAGCCTCGTCTTCCAGGAGGCCGCGGGTGTGATACCACAGCAAGGTCAGCCGCATGTACTCGTGGGCGGTCACGGAGGGCATCAGATAGGGATCCGAGAAGTCATCCGGCCGAGGGGGCGGCAGATCCACATCTTGGCCACGAGGTCGCTGGGGATAGCTGGCGTCGTGGACCTGTTTGTCGAAGTCGGCCAAAGGGTTGCCGGCCAGATGCTGATCGTATCGATCCACGGTAAGCGGTCGAATGGGCAAGCTGATATCCGGTTGAGTCGCCAGACCTTCGACGTGAGGGAAGAAGCTAACGGGGCCTTCCGCCTCGCCCATCGCGACGGCCGTGCCCTGGGTGAGGTGGAGGTTATCGCTTCATCGAACGGGGTGGCTGTGGATGCGCCGACATGGATGTCCAGGGAGGACACAGGCGATCAAAGGATGCTAACAACGACAAGAGACGAGGTATGGAGGTGGAGGATGTAGTAGGCGGTAGGGGAATAAAAATGCGCCACTGAACATGGAGTGGCCTCCGGGGTGTTTGTGCGGTGGTCGAGGCGTGGAGTGGGTTCGGTTCTAGACCTCCACAGGGCCCTGACTCCCGGTGTGCCACATCACGTGCCACATCACGGTATCTTCTGGGCCGTCGCAAGGGACCGGGAATGACCGTCCGTGAGTCCGTGACTTCCGCGTCATGTCGGAATGGATGGCCGTGGCCCCGACTTTGTTTGTGCCTGAGTGCATGTGCCTGAGCTGTACAAATACGGAACGTCCTCGAGGCTCATGCATGCCTCATCACTGACACCCAGGTAACCAAAGGTGAAGATACTGTGGATGAAGAGGGCTGTTATGGCCTAACAGAACACGTGATACGCATTCGCCATGACGGGCGACGCGGTCACCATGACGCACTCACGTGATGCCCACATTCTGTCCGTTTACATACACCTCCTCGTCGCAAACACCCAAAGCCTATGCTACCTCGACTCGAAGCCATCTCGCACCATCTCACCACCATGAGCAAAACCAAGACGGCCATCGTCAGCGGCGGGGCGCGAGGCATCGGCCGCTGCCTCGCCCGCCGATTCCTCGAGAGAGGCTACCACGTCTACATCTTCGACATCGATGAGGAGGAGCTCAAGCACACCACCCACACCCACTTGAAGCAATACTCGGACTCGAAAGCGCTCGGTTCCGCCACCTGCAACTTGCGCGACGTGGAGGACATCCATGCGAAAGTCAAGCAGGCGGCCGACTTCCTCGGTGGCCGGATCGATGTCTTGGTCAACAACGGCGGCATCGCGTCGCCTCAGTGGAAAGACGACAAGAAAATGGACCACCCGGACACCATGAGCGAGTGGCAGGCGTGAGTCACTCCGAAGCCACGCACGATTCCCACGCCCGACTGACTGGTTGCACCGAAAGGTACATCGAAACCAACCTCACCGCCCCCTTCGCCGTCTCCCAGGCCTGCATCCCCTACATGAAAGTCGCCGACGCGGAGGGCTCCGTCACCGAAGACGCCGACAGCGACGCCGGGCCCTGCATCCTGCACATCGGCTCCTTCCGCGCGCACCAGAGCGACCCGAACCAGGAGGGCTACGCGTCGAGCAAAGCCGGCCAGCTGGGCCTCATGCACAGCATGGCCATCAGCCTGGCGCCCTACGGCATCCGCGTCAACCTGGTTGCGCCCGGCCGGATCAAGGTCGCGCACGAGTGTCGGGAGGGCGATGAGAAGGGCACGAGTTGGGCGGAGTTGAACGAGGACAAGGACGTTGCCGACCACCCAACCAACCGCGCGGGTCGGCCGAAGGATATTGCGGATGCGGCCGAGTATCTGGTCAATGCCGGCTTCGTGACGGGTCAGGATATCACGGTTGACGGTGGCGCGACGAAGAAGAAGAAGTGAGGAGAGGTGGGAGCGCCCATGAGTGATGAAGATTGATGACGATGGCATAACAGCCTAATAAGCAATCGCCGTGCCCAGTTGCGCATGCTATCTTCAAGCGCGAACGGTGGCGACGAGTCCGTATCAAACGGTCCGCCAGAGCTGTGACAGCAGCGTGGGGTCTTTCGTGAGAAAGCAATCCCACTTGAAATCAAATCCTCCATAGCTTACCGTCACAACTTCGTCGTGTCAACTGGTGCACCTACTCAAGGCTAGATGGGTTGAATGAACGAAGCCTGTCTGTAGATTTTTATCTCTGCCCCAAAACTGCTAATCTGTTCCCTAGCAACTCCTCACGCTACCTATACATGCACACGTCGTCGTTCGTCGTCATCATCATCATCATCACAATCATCAACGCATCGCGCAAAGACGTCAGCCAAGTCGCCTCAGAATCCGGGAAACCTGCGGCACGATAATGTATCTTTCCCGGCCGCATGGTGGGCACGTTTCCCCGTTCTACATCCACCCTGCAGCGAGGAGAGCCCGCATGGTGGCGTACGCCCCGCTCTCGTTACCCCCGAAAGAAACAAAACCAGTAAACTGTAGTATTGCTTACAGGACACTGCTCAACAGCCTCAACGCCATGGTCAGATCCCGGCGCGCGTCCAGCTCGTTGAAGTCCTCGGAAGGTCGATAACGTTGCCTGATGACTGCCACGAGCGCGTGGTAGAGAACGTATCTAGATTGGAAAACAAACCCCGTCAGTCCGAAAATCACGAAACCTGTAGGAAATGAGGACGACTCACAGATTCTGTCGTATCCGCTCCTCGTTGCTTTCGCCCAGGGGTCGGGCGAAACCGTCAAGGAAGCTCGCGGTCGGTTTGTAAAAACACCCGGACATGAGCGGGTCGCCCCAGAACGCGGTCGAGAAGTCCAGGAGTCCGGTGACCGTGCAGGTTTTCGGTGCGATGACGACGTTCTTGTCGTTGACCGGGTCTAGGATCATGAGCTTTGGGACTCTGATCCGATCCAGAGGGGCGCGATGCCGTCGGACCACGTCTCGGATGCATTCGTACGGCAGGCTGACGAGGGCGTCCTCGCCGTCTCGGAGGACGGTTTCCAGCAGCGTCGCGTATGTTTGGGCCCACGACTGCGAAGAGCTGAGGGAGGTTTGGGATTGCCGCAATGGGCCGAATGCCGGTCCGGATAATGCTGACAGTCGTCGTAGGTACTGTCCTAAACTCCGACCGATGCAGCCAACGTCGGATCGGGACAACGATGTTTTGACATCTGTAAGGATCGCGCCTGTGAAGGGACCGCTGATGAGATAACAGCTGTCCGGGGCTGTACTCGCAGCATGGTAATCGCGCAGGCCCGGCGAGATCGTCTCCGAGTGACTGCTGAGTAGGTGCAACGCTGTAGCCTCCGACAGGATCCGGTCTGTTTCGTGACGGAGCAGGCGAATGCTGGAAGAAGGCCGAGTCTTCAGGATCGAGAAGGAACCTCTTGAGGTGGTCAAGCGATAGGTCGGGTATAGGTAGCCGTGCAGCTTTTCCACGCCGACTTGGTTTGACTGAAGAGCGGCGCTCGCAATCGTGTGAATAGTCGTTCGATCTAACGAGCGAGAGGAATCGCTGGGCATGGTCCATGAATGTTGGGGAATGGCATCGTGACAGCGGACTCGAGCTGGGGGTTTAACCATCATCTAGCAAGCGCCCACTTGTGCCCCGGACAGGCCTCGCACATGGTGGGTGTGCCATCTTGATGAAGGCCGGCAGACCTCCTAAGGGCCGTGCCAGCCAGCAAGTCTCTCCAACGCCAAGGATCGTACTGAGTGTCCGAGGATGCGCCTCCCGACGATTCTCTCTCGGAAGCCGTTGATATGGTACTAGCAGAGGAAGGAAGCGAGCCTCAAGCTTTCGCGAGGCGCCAACGTCGGCTCCAACGGTCCATCCCAAGTGCTGGTTGTTTGGCGTAAGCGAGTGTGAGGTGGGTATATCCGTCGAGGCGGAGTCGAGACCTTGTCGACAGCGCGCGACAGGATGCCAGGAGGCCGGACGTGGTAACGAGACCCCCACACATGTTGAAGAGGGCGGCCTCGGCACCGTCAGCGAGCATCTCATCCGACGCCAGCAGGTGCGTGGTGAATGGTAGAGATGGGGACAAGCCAGCCGTTCTGTATGTAGGCGAGCGAGTTTTTCGGCAGAGGGAATTGCACTTTCGTCTAACTTTACCAAAGGCACTCCTAGCGCCTCGCTTAACAAGCTTAAAGGAGAAAAAAGGATGGGAGAAGGAAAACCTCCCCGAACCTCGGGAGTCGGTCATGTCACCATGTGGAAAAGACATGATCCTTCCCCTACATACATCGGTAGTCGCACAGCAATCGGCAACGGGACGGAATCTCGGATCACCGTGGCCCACACGCATGGATCACACGTGACCCGCATGGGCGTCTGCTGGGATACCAACACGCGTGTGGATGTAACGTTACCACGGAGAGAAGTCTTCTTGTGGCTTATGCCAAGTGTTGCAGGATGTCGCTGCTCAGCTCGGAACTGCGTGGCAGCGGTGAGGTGTGTATCGATATGTAGTGCTGTGAAACACCAATGTATGTACTGTACATGTACCTGGCGCACTCTCTTCAATCATGGTCGCTCTGTTTGTGGCTTAAAGGCGTGGCTTCCACCCGCAATATTCCACCAACCAGGCCCATGGGATTCGTACGGAGTTTTCTACGTAGCGAGAGCATGGAGTTGACGGAATGATAGATCCGTGCATGCCTATCTCCTTCGCCTAAAGTGTGCAGAACTCATGCACGATCGCTATGTCAGATCCATCGAAGATGGCTCTTTCCGAAGCATTGTTGCTTCGGGAGCGGCGTTGGCCGTCCCAGTGGCAGGATCGCCAGGAGACGAGGGGAATCCCTCGCTCGCTTGCTGAATCACCTCCTTCGGCGTCGGGTCGAAGATCTCGGCGAGATTGAGTCGCTTGAGTTTCTCGAAATCGCGGTCCACCACGCTGACGCCACACACGTTCTTGCGCGCCGTTAGTGCGGTGGTATCAAACGAGGACCGGGTCAAGACGAACCTGATAGATTTCCACCACGATCAGGAGATCGTAATCTTTCAGATCCACCGTATGGCCCGGGCCAACGATCGACGCGACTTGTCGTATGATGCTGTCCCGCGTGAGGACGTTGTGATTGCGTAGCGTCGGTCGGATGGCAAACTAGGGTCGTCAGACTCAGCCCGATGTAGCGACCGCAAGCGAGAGAGTCGGTCCACGCGCATACGTACCTTCTTCGCCACGAAAGGTCTCTGATGAAAATGCGGCGCCAACACTTCCGTCGCAGCCTTTGCCAGACCCTCCACGGAAGCTCGATCCATGCGCGTCATGGGAGACAGCCGCTTGGCCGTCCGCGTCCGTTTCATGGCGGCGTGACCGAGCGCATCCTCACAGATCTTCTTGACGAAAGCCACGGGCTCCACTGGCGCGACCGTCTTGAAGAAGACGACACATTGCACGTCGAGGCGGACCGGGGTGAAGAGCTGCACGGAAGCCGGTTTTCGGATCCCTGCGACTTCGGCGGTGATTTCGCTTTCGATGTCGACGGGACCCTCCGCATCGTCGCCTTCGTGAGCTCCGTGTGGGTCATCGCCGTTCACCTCGGAGCCGTAAAGCTGCTCCGCGTACTCCGTGAAGAGGTCCCGGAGCTCGCCGACGCATTTGCCTTCGCGGCCTTTGTTGCACGTCGCCCAGATGCCGCTGTCGCCGGGCTGGATGATCTTGGCTTGGACTGCGCCGCGGTCGTTCTTACGCGGGACCCGCCATTGCTTCTTGACTTGCTGCGATCTTTGTTCAGCGCTTGTCCGAGTGGATTCGGTAGGCATTGCGGTCGCAACACGGCTTTGCATCTGTGACGAACCTTTACTTTCTTATCTCTGCCGCCGTCATCGTCGTCCTCAGCTTTCCTCTTCGTGCCTGGCTCCATGGATCTTTCGCTGAAGACAGTTGTTGCTTTTGGTATTCGCCACAATTGATGGTATGCAGGCTTGAGTAAAGTGGTGCTCAGTGCAGCACGGACCACCGGCGAAAGCCAGATGCGGTCGGGTGAGCTCCACAAAATCCGACTCGAATCTCGAAACTGAAGACGACAAACATACGTCCTGAAACATATCAGTGCGCATACTCCAACTTTCTACCAAAATTGTCGTACCACTCGTCGGACGTCACAACAAACGAGGGGAACTTGGCTGTACTTCAAGCTGATCGCGAACGCTTGATTCAGCTCTTCAAGCAGCATTTCGTGACTAAGAGCAACTTCCTACTCCTAGCTGTCCGGATCACGCAGCTAGCATACAATGGAGCATTCACAACATCCCCTGATGGCCTTCACTGCAGCCCCCTTTTTGTATCCAACACCCTCGGAAGCAGCGTTGAAGCTCCACTATATCGGCAGAAAAATCCAGGACGTTCAAACCCCAGCCGCGATCATCGACGCCGCCGTCGTCCGACGCAACTGCAAGCTCATGCTCGAGAGTTGCGCCCAGCTCGGTGTAGGCTTCCGCGCGCATGTGAAGACACATAAGACCACTCAGCTGGCGAAGCTGCAAGTGGGCGAGGACTCTTCCTCGGTCAAGCTGGTCGCCTCTACAGTTTCCGAGATCGAAAATCTGCTGCCGTGGCTGCTTGAGTGTAAGGTCGCGGGGAGGGAGGTCAGCGTTCTGTATGGCTTGCCGGTGACGCCTTCCTCTGTACCACGACTCTCGGCCATCGCACGCATGCTCGGCGAGGGGACGGTGGGCGTGTTTGTCGATCATCCATCTCATGTCAAGATTCTGGACGAGGTGCAGACCACTTCATGGCCGGGTCGAATTCCAGTCTTCGTCAACATCGACGTCGGCTATCACCGCGAGGGCGTCTCCGCCACGTCTGCACAGTTGGCGGATATCGCCTACGCCCTGAAAGCATCGGAGAGAGTACATCTGCTAGGACTGTACACGCATCTAGGCCAATCGTACGGCGTTAGCAGTCCTGAAGAAGCACTCAGATCGTTGGCCGAGGAACTGGAGGGATTGGAGAAGGGTGCGATCGAATGCCTCAAGATTACCGGTGCGCACGAGTCGAAGGACGAGAAGACGCAGAAAGTTGTGCTATCGCTCGGCGCTACTCCCACTGCCACGTCCATCCAAAATTTCTCGCTAGGCTCTAGCGACGCCGGAGATGCCGCGCAGCAGTACCGAAAACTGCTGGATCGTCTCAACCAGTCTTTCGCGGTGGAAATGCACGCTGGAGTGTATCCTGTGATGGACATGCAGCAGCTCGCCACTCGCGCTCGCCCAGCGCAGTCGCACCTCGACTTCTCCGACCTGGGCCTGCGGACTCTGGTCGAAGTCGCCAGCCTTTACCCCGATCGTGGCGAGAAACCCGAGGCATTGATCGCAGCCGGATCTATCGTGCTCGGCCGAGAACCGTGCAAAAGCTATCCCGGATGGGGAGTGGTGACTCCATGGCCGGGGAAGACCGACCAACATTACGACCCGGAAGGCTCCCGCACAGGCTGGATTGTCGGGCGGATCAGCCAGGAGCACGGCGTGTTGACCTGGGAAGGCCCACGAGATCAGATGCGGCCGCTCGAACTCGGGGAAAAGCTGCTCATCTGGCCGAACCACGCGTGTATCGCCGGCGTGAACTTTGGGTGGTACCTGGTCGTTGACTCGGAGGTAGGCGATGGGGATAGCGTGGTGGATGTGTGGCCCAGATGGCGAGGCTGGTGATTGTAGGAGAAAATCGGTAACACGCCAGACGGTCGTCACGAGCTGTTTTGACAAACAAGAGTGAGTACTCGGTGCGACGTCCCCGATGTGTCACCGTCGTGATCGAAGGCGACATCGGCGGCGGATGCTTGTCTCCCCGATTGCACACCGGCCGCGTCGTTCGTCCATTGCGTTAAAGTGGCCGCAGTAGTGGATTCGAGGTTGTTTGACGGTTGAACGACAGACTTGCGCGCCAATCCGATGCGTGCCGGATACGATCGTGCGACACGCGGGAAGAGGCTGCAGCCGTGCCGGCATTTCAGACTCGGCCACGAGCCGTGCGGGGTGTTTCACGGGAAGTCGAACATCATCTGGGCATCCCTCGTCCCACCACCGTCACACCACCCTCCTGTTGGTGTTGTCTTGTGTCCTCCTGTAATGATAACCATACGTACATCTACGTCCCTAGCTCACCCGTGTATATACATTTTCGCAATTTACTCCGCGACCAGTCCACTTCTGTCATCTCACCATCAGTGACGTGGGGAGGAGGAAGCATGCGCAGCTGAACTGTATTGACGCCAATGAACCCGAGCTTGCGCTGGGTTCGAGGGACTAAGTCCTAGGTTTGAGCAAACTTCATCCTGTCGTGGGTGGCCTTCACCTTGCTCCAAACCCTAAAGGCAACCAAAGCACCTACTCGTCCGCACGCACCTGGCTGGCTGGCCGTTCACGTGATCCGCCCGTGGCAGCACGGAGGGAGGCGAAGATGGCGTTGGAGCGAGTGCACGAGAGCGATGGCGAGGACGATTACCATTCCCTCTCCGGCCGAGAGTCCGAGGCTGCGACAAATGACCTCGATCCTGGTGCGGAGAGCGTGGAGGATGCGCCGCCGGTGCATCCTGTGCCGGCCATGCAGGGTGCTTTTGAGGAGTCGATCCTAGAGTCGATGGGAGGAGGTGAGCAGTCGTCGACCGGCGGCGGCGGAGATGCGGAGGCTCGGCGACACAGATTGCTCGAGGACAAGGACTACGATGACTCGTGGACGACGCGGTGGAAACAACAGCCAGGCGCGCAGCATCATCCGCTGTTGAAGCTGATGGCGCAGATCATCTTCGGCATGGATTTGATCCAACAGCAGCAAGCAAAGTCGATCGAAGAGGTGGTCAAGATCCTGCAGACGCATGTCACCGAAGTCGATTCCTTCCTGGAACGGACGAGCGACGACTTTGATATCGCGACCACCGACCTCAAGGATCGCATTCAGCACCTCATGATGCCCTTGTCGCACCTCGAGACCTTCACCACCATGCTCGACGACAAACCCTTCCGGACGCAGCTCCTCGAGGGCAACGACCGGATCGAGAAGATCATCGAGCGCACCGCCAAGGCAATGAACGCCGCATTGATGGACGTGCAGCGCGGTCTGCAAGCAACGCGGCAGCTGGGCACATATTTGACTACCATCAAGGATTCATGGCCGCGGCACAACCAAGATCTAATGGACGTGTTCGGTGCGATGCGGGGCAACGAGCAAGGCTGGCTCATCTACTTGAACGACTTGCAGGCGAAAGGAAACCACCTGGGCAATTTCCTAGTCCAGCTCGGCACGCTCATCAGCGAGATGGCCAAGCTGGCGGCTGCAGCGAGTCGGCGAAATCGACCTCAGAGCACGTTCATTCTTCCCATCCGTCCTGCGCCTACTTCGCCAGGCTTGCGATCCAAATACTCGACGGCGCCTCCTTCGCGAGGCTCCCACTCCAAACATGCGACCATCGTGCCGCCCGTTCCTGTCGCCAACAGGCCATCGGTACGGGACGTTCTGAACAAACCCCTTCCTCGTGAACCCGATGCCGTGAGTGATGCCGCTCAAGCGACCATGCCCAGCCATCCGGTCCCATTCGCGCAGCGTTACGAAACACCCCGGGCCACTCCACGCTCGCCGCCGTCGCGCAATTTCACAATACCTCCTCTGATGACAGACGCCAGGCCGCAGCGCCCGAAGAGCACCGCATCCCTGCCTCACGACGCGCGGACTTCGCGACGCAGCAAGTCTGAGCTCATCAATCTTTCACAACGCTCTCAACCGCTCACCAGCAGCCCACTCAATTCCCTCACATCGACTTCTCGGCGCGAGGAGGGACGCCGGCGCTCACAAAGTATGAGCAGCCATAAGGTATCAGACACCAGGGTGGCGGGCGCAAACGGTGACAGCAACGGACAGATGGGTATCGTGAGGTTGGAAAGGCGAGCGTACACGCATCTCTCGAGCCGTCCGCGGTCAGCAGGCAACGTGTTGGATAAGTCATCGCCCAGCAGCAGAAGCTTATCTCAAGCTCTTACCAGTACCGAAACAGCGAAACCCGGACCCGATTGGGACAAGGAGCTCTCGGCATTGTAAGGCACACCGACAGTAATAGTGGGAAAGCCAACGATACTGACAACCACCCCCAGCACCGGCTTCTCCCAACGCATCTCCAAGCGCATGAGGTACCTCCCCCAATCCAGCGAGCCTCCGCAGGCCGGCCGGCAATCGATGATCGAACCACCGAACCCGCCCGTCGCCAGCTCCCCGCCCGCCGACTCCGCCTACGCCTCCGACCTGGAGCAACCCCCACAGCCCTCCCTACGCACCAACGCCTCCTGGCCCAAGTCGACACCCCGACGGCGACCACCACCAGCAACATCCGCCCGCAAACGGCCCCCCTCACGCTTCAGCTTCTTCTTCGGCGCCGACGAGCCTGACGGCACCACGCCATCACCCGCGGCAAATCTCGCGAGCACCGGCGCCTCCGGCTTGCAGGCCCTCTCTTCGAGCGCGTCTACCGATAAAACGGTACCGGATGTGCCGTCTGCGGTGTCGATGAAGAGTCATCGGCTGTCGGGGGTGAAAACGATCCTGCATCGGAAACTGGGGAGTCGGAGTACGGTTTCATGAGCAGGATTTCAGTGAGTGGCCGGCAAATGTTGTACACTTGTGACGGACAGCATGTTAGGCGCTCGCGCTCTTGCACGCTCGATCCGATCGCGGCAAGCCTTCTCGAGAACGTCGACCTATCCATCGCAAGAAACCACGCAGGAACGTGGTTCCCTGGACTCTCACCAAAAACAGCAGCGCCGTGCGCTTGTTCAAGCATTGTGCCGGCCACAACGCGATAATCAATATATCTAACCTCACGACAAGGGAGGAGCAAGAGGGAGAGGGAGAGAGGTGGTTCGCAGCCAAGGTCAAGAACCCCTCAATCCGTTTGTTGTCTTTCGTCGTGTCCTTCGCGCATGGTTTATGGTGCATAAGTACATGGATATGGACACATATACCCAACGATATGCACAAACAGGGCGTTTTGAAAGGGGTGGAAATCAGAAGAGGAGGAGAAATGCTGAGGAGACCTGGTGATTTAATGTAGTGTAAAGTATGTATACCTATGTAGCACTCTGCTGGTGGTATAAGTTGTTGTTCTCCTCGTGGCGCCTCCTTTCCGTGCCCTGTCCTTGGGTTGGCTCATGAGGTTACGAAGAGATTCTCGAAGTCGGACATACGGTATGCTACGACGAGTGGATGAATTGAAAGATGTACCGCCATAGGTCGCAGAGACAGATCAACGCGTTCGCTCTGAACCCCCCGCCGCTGTACGTTGCGTGCCTTCTTGGTGTTTATTATTTCTCTTGCTCGTGCTCTTCGCCTTGAGAGGTGAGAAAGGAAAGGGTGGAGCTTTGACAGAGATGGAGTGGCTAACCAGCGCCTACCGTGTGTGTACCATATGTGTCAAGACGCGGCATCACTTTGGAGTGACTCTGTGGTATTCTCACGTAAGGGATACTACGAGATGACAGCAAGGAAGCAAGTGAAGTTGGTCACTTGCTGTTGCAAGGGTCGAGACACTCTACGAGGCTGCACCATTTGAGCACATTTGAGGACAGCTGTAACGTAGCAGCAACCGAGGGGTTGTGGACAAAGCACGGAGTATACAATAAAGCACACAAAGTGCATAAACATATGTGGAATTAAGGCAAGGAAGTCGTAGGTCAAAGCTCCAGATGAGCTTGACTTCGTGGTATCATAATGCTATCGAGACCGCTGGCCTTAGGCTGCCTTCCGCCCATGCTCTCAGGACTTCACTGCCATGCCGATGTGATGTGGAGATGCGGAGGGCATCTAGTGCTTGTCCATGCCGACGGCCTGCTTGGCCTTGTCGAGCATCGAGTCGCCGTCGTGGGCGTTCTTCTCGCGGGAGGCCTTGTCGGACATCGACTGAGTGGTGGACTTCTGGCTGTCCGGAACCATGTCGCTGAGCAAGGAAAGTTGTCAGTGGCATGCAGAGAAGGAATGTACGGTAGGGCGGCAGGTGTGAAGCTTACCGCTGGGCCTTGTCAGCGGTGCCGCTGATACCCTCCGAGACCTTGTCCATGGTCGACTTGGAGTCCTGAGGAGTCGCCTTCTCCTGGAGCTCTGCAGAATACGGTGAGTATGAGTCGAGCTTGAGAACTAGGCATGGGGAGGTGATGGCTTACTGTCGGTCATGTCCTTGCGGCCGTGCTCAGACATCTTGGCTGTGATTGTTGGTTGGTTGGTTGGTTGGTTGGATGAAGTTGGAGAGTGTGGTATGATGGTTGGAAGATTGAGTGTGGTGGATGTTGATGAAAGGAAGAAGAAGGTTAACAGAGGGGTGCAGGTGGGATATATGTATGTACGCGTGCAGGTGCAGGGACGTTCTGTCATGGCTACGTCAGCGGGCAGGCTGAAACAACAATGAACACATACATGTAAACACAACACGCACATGCACGTCACATGCAAACGCGCTTACATGGCAAGAACATCACTTGACTTGACCTCTCCCTGGCATTCCGTGTCCATGTGACTTGATCATTCCTCAAGGAAGATGACAACGAAAACTCTTGCTCGCACCATTCACTACATGTACACACACGTTCCTTGCTTCCCAACCCGTTACACATGACATCTCGTTCCTGGCAGTAGCGGTGGCAACGTCGAGCACCGCCAGGTCCAGACTCCTCATCAGGTACGTGGGACTCGGAGGGAGTAGAGCCGCCCCCCGCACCTGACAGTATGTTGACCTCGGTGGGCGCCCCCCTTCGGAAGGCGAACCCTGGAACAGGCAAGAATACCAGTGCACTGCGCCCCCTCGACACGGGTGTACGACATATACGCCGGAGAACTGCGAAAGCATGAGCTTCTTAACGGCGAACACCTGGGCTGGGATAGAAGACACGGTCGGCACACGGCATGGATGTTGCCATCTCAGTATACTACTCTTTCAGTCTCCCACCTGGACATCACCCCGTGTCAATTCCCTCCGGCACGGGCATCAAACACGCTTGGCACGACTCTCTGCACACTCACGTTCTCTGCGCCTCCAATTTCATGGACCGTATGGGACACTGGCTCGCTCGTATTGTTCTTGACGATTCAGGAACAAGCATCGATGGGCAACAGTCAAGACGTGGCCCCGTGAGTTGATCGCTTTGGCAGCGCCTCATTGTCTTTGATATGGACAATGCCGTCTCATTGCGATCTCTCTTCGACCTCGACAATGCCGCATTGTGCAAACTCGAGTGTCCTTTGATGTTCCTTTTTGTCTTTCTTCCAGGTTGTCTTTCTTTCACGCTTTCTTCTTTCTCTATCATGTATCCCCTGCTTTGCATATTTGCAGCGCAGTCGTCTTCTTTTCTTTTCTTTCCTCAGCGCTTTTCTCGTTACACCTAGAAGCCCTCGGTCCCGTCGATAAGGTCTGTCCCGTGCACTGGTTGCACGCGCACTCTCCGCATTCGTCTGACCCGTCGGCTTCTTGCCTCTACTCATTCATTCCGCAGCATCCATCATCTCTGACAATGGCGGCACCCGTGCAGCATGGTGAGTCTCCTCCATCACAGAGCAACGGGCCTAGGCCTACTCCATCAGCACCGCATGGGTTCAGCTTCTTCCATGACACCTCGAACGAAGATATCGGCAGGCCGCTCGAATTCCCACCCAGCAGGACGTCAAACCTCAGTGATGCACTACAGGCGCTCCAACTGGAGCAGAGGCCGCTCTCATTGACACTCGGGGCGGAATTCGAGATGCTCCTCGTGCATTGTAAGTACCCAGCGTTGGCCTGTGGTGGGACCGCAACTAATATGTCTCCTGGCATAGAAGTCCTTCATAGAGCACTGAGCCAGCCGCTCAAGGCGACGTGCGCTACGTGCGGAAATGAGCACACTTTCCTGCTACGTATCCAGCGTCCTCGCGACGCAGCAGACGACGCGTACTACACCCGATGGACGATTGTCGAAGACGCTTCTCTCAACCTCCGCCCTGACGAGTGGCGGGTTCTCGGCATGAATCGTCCGTACTGTGACATCTACCGGATCGAGATCAGAACTCGCATCCTCTCTGCAGACACTCCTCTACGAACGAGGCCAAGCCAGAGCCAGCCCGGGCACGTGCATTCCATCACGTATCAGGAAGAGGTCTCCGCAGTGCTTCAACAACTCAAAGCTGTCTTCAATGCCCCGTCTGGCCGCGCAGGCAATACGGGCTCGTGGCGTCTAACCATCAACGACAGCTGCAGTATGCACGTCCATATCGGCAACGAGGACCGCAGCTTCCCGCTCCGCACTGTCAAGAACGTGCTTTCGACTTGCGCGGTAGGAGAGCGAGCCATTGACGCGTTGCATGCGCAGCCCCGTATTGACGGCGTCACTCTCCCACTAATCCCTCAGCACGACCCAAGTACCCACATAGAGTCCGCACCCCTTTTCGAGGACGACGTCTACAACAAGTCGCTCTCGACATTACACGCCGGGAACGTGTACGCCGCCCGCGAGAAGGTCAGTCGCAAGTCGAAGTCACTCCCATATTTCCGATCAATCGAGTATCCGTCGGGTTCTGAGCACCAGGCGGTCGTGGCATCAGCGTTGGAATACAGCGTCTCGGCGCAGCTCACCCTGATCCAGCATGCTCCGAGCCTCGACTGTCTGAAGGACTTGCACGGCGGCTTCGTCTACAGTCACAGAGTGGCAGTCAATCTCGAGAACCTGCCTAGCCCGGGTTGTAATTCGGACAAGTACACCATCGAGTTTCGTCAGCACGCGGGCACGTTGGAGGCGATCGAAGCTGTGTCCTGGATGGATGTCGTCACCGGCATCGTCCGGCACGCTCACGAGACCTCCGACCTCGCCTTTGCCGCACTCGTCAAGGACAAATGGCAGTCGCCTCAAGCCGACACCCTCGCCCTCCTCGCCACCATCGGCTGCTCCTCCCGGACCCTCCAGCATTACGAGCGATGCCTCGACCCGCACCGCACGAACGACAGCCACGCCGAGGACATGTTCACGCAAGAGACGACCGTCCTCACCACCTTCCCGATCGACGACCCCCTCGTCTCCGTCCAAGCCGTGGGAATCCAGAAACGCCACTCCAACCACTCCCCCGCCAACGTCCGCAGCCGGATCGCGGAGAAGTTCCGGAAAGGCGGCTACGGCCAGTTTCCCGCGGCTTACCTCGCGCACGTCGACGTCGACTGCGGTCCGGATGGTGATGCCGTTCGCGAGCGTTTGACCATTGGGTGGGTCCATCCTGATACTGTGACTTCGCCGCCGGGGGTCCGTTCTTCTTCTCCCAGCGCTTCCTTGCCGCAGACGGCGTCGCCGGTAGCACGTTCGCCTTTGAGCTGGAGTGTGGATGATCCGGACGTTGACGACGCTATTGAACAGTTGTATGGGTGGTAAGGTGGCAAGGTAAGTGAGTGTGGTAGAGACGGTTGGACGAGAAATTGGGATTGAAGGGTAAGGGGTGACTTCGTTTCCCGTTTGTACGGCTTGCTCTAAGGCTTAATGTGTAGGCTTAAACGCGAAGAGGTGAATTAGTGGGTATCACTATCAGAGATTGGGGGAAGGTAAGTATTGTGTTCTTCTGTTTACTCAGCCATCCGAACCGTTTGCACTTGAGTTATCGATGTCTTTGATATTGGTTACGAATCAACATCAATCGATGTGATCTTTCCTACAACACACTCTGTGACAAGTCGGATCGTTGGGGTTCCATGATCAATTCTCCTGCTCCGGACCTGGAACGCTGCATGTGGGCTGTGAACATGCTTACATAACCCAGGTATACTGAGGTGGTTGGCTCTGACATCATCGCACCATAAGCTTTCAGTGTTCGGAGGGTTGATTATACATTTTCTACCATCTACATGAACTCGTGCTTTGTCCCTCCTGCTTCAATCTTTATACTGCCAAAGCGCTTACCGTCAAGGAACGCACACGCCCGCGCTCCAAACAAACACACACCTACCCTCAAGCCACTCCTACCAACACCACCTCGGGGCAATGTCCGGAAACCCGACCCTCGACGCAGCCAATGCATCCACCGGCACCGAACCCTTGAACACCGCTCCCCCAGGACCTCAAACCCCCCAACAACCCTCTCTCAACGATGAACCCCCCACCCAACTCACCTCTCTCCCCTCAGGCTTCGAACCCGTCGTCTTCCCCCTCGAGCTCGGCGACCGCACCAAGAACAACCAAACCCTCTCCTCCTCGTCTCTCCCGAGCGCGAACCAATTCGAGGATCTGGTTAAGGCGAAGACGCGGCCGCCTGGTCCGTCAAGAGCGGAGGAGATCGGTGTCGAGGGCGTGGAGAAGGAGGTGCTGGAGAAGGTTAAGGGAGTGGTGGAGGGGGGACGGGTGAAGGGTTATCGGGTTGAGACGGGGG
>Ga0058704_10000530_pt1 | contig 19568 bp, 24 predicted proteins | sample AgamicMgSfe_FD_71363 | JGI IMG/M metagenome (GOLD analysis project Ga0058704, IMG submission 71363) | Agave microbial communities from Guanajuato, Mexico - Mg.Sf.e | ecosystem: Host-associated > Plants > Phyllosphere > Phylloplane/Leaf | place: Guanajuato, Mexico | collected 2012-05-30
CCACCCATCATCCCCGCCATCCCCTCCGGCAACTGGCCGCCCATTTCGGCCATCATATCCTTGAAAAAATTCTCACTGACACCGCCTCCGCTCAAAGCAGGCGAATGCAGCGGCAGGATCGACCCGATCTTGAATCCCCTGGGTACGGCGGGCGGCGGGACTTTCTCTTTCGGCGGCGGCATGCCAGCGAAGCGGTATTTGAGCGGGGTCTCCTCGTTCGTGGGGTGGTGTTTCAGGTAGTCGGCGATGAGTTTGTAGAGGTGGTGTTCTGATGATCATTTCATGTCAGCCGCCGCAGCCCGTATTGAGCAGCGCCAAAGAGAGAGAACAAACATACTATTCTGAATCTTCGCACTGACAGCCCTCCCATCCTTCTTCACCAACACCCTCACCCGTCCGGGGTTCCCCCAATCCTTCGGGTGCCCCTTATGCGGCTCGAACACAATCTGCAACGGCACGTTCATGGAATTCCCAATCTGCGACAGCGCGTCGACGATTTCCCTCGCGAGCGGATTCGGCACCGCGTCCGCCTTTTTCACGCGCCGACCTTGCTCTCGGGACCGCGTGGAGTCGAAGTAAACGGGGTAAATGCACTGGAAGTTCTTCGTGCGCTCGACTTTCTCCCGTTCGAGTCTTTGCCGGTCCTTGTCGGACAATTGCGGACGACCCCCTTGCGCTGGTCCTGCGCTTTGGGATTGGAGGATCTGTTGGATGGCGTCCGGGGTCATCTGGGAGGCGGCCGGGTCCATGGCGGGCGTGAGGCCGGTCTGTTGCGGTCGGGCGAAATCGAAGGCGTCCAAGTCCATTTCGGCTGGGTCGCCGATGTCGTTGTCCGAGTCGTCCTCCACTTCTTCGATCCGGGGGTTCGACATGGTTGCTGTCCAGACTGTCAGAGAACACAATGAAGAAGGTAGGGTCTTGTTATCGATACCGGAGTTGACGTGAAAGGTGGTGGTAGCTTCTTAAAGTCGCGTAGCAATACTAGTAGTCTCAAAAGATTCAAGATGGACACATATAGTTGGATCACTGCACTATACCGAATGTGGGGTTTGCCAAGACGGACACTGACTGCATGTGCTTTTCGTCACAATTCACCAACACCACAACAGACAGCATTCAATCCAAGACAACTGCCATACAAAGACATCGGCTTCATTCATTCGCTCGCTCGCACGCTATACAATCAGACCAGCCACATCGAGGACATGATCGCCGTCGAAGTTGCCGACCTTTTCGGAAGCTAACCGAGTGACAACACCCGCTTTTCCCCCTTCCCTTTTGTGCCCGCATCAATGTAATCAGGCGGTGAGCACGTCAAACATCAAATCGTGCGTGCGTGCGTGGCGTGGCGTGGCGTGAATGTATAGCGACCTTCCGCTTCTTAATTCAGGGGAGGATGGTGGATCCATCCTCGTCAAACCCCAAGCTCCCTTTGTACCCATCACCGCCTCCTCCCCTCCAACCTCTCCCGGTCCCGCTCCGCATTCTCCACCGCGATCCGCTGGCGCTCAACCCGGATCCGTCCGGCCTCGGTGCCGTCATCCTCGACCAGCTCGTCGAACCAAGGGTGCTTGAGGGCCTCGCGGGCCGTGATGCGCTTCTTGGGGTCGTAGACGAAAATCCGCCGGAGCAAGTCCAGGAACGAGCGGTTGAAGTTGTTTGTGGGCGAGATGGTTTCCTCTAACCGCTTCATGCCCCGGACGAATTTGCGGGATTGGCGCGGGGTGTCCGGGAGGGGGTAGTTGAGGCGGCCGTTTTTGAAGAAGCGCGCGGCCGAGTTGCGGTCGCCGCGCTTGTGCGTGCGGCCCACTTCGCGGATGAGGGACTTGTCGATGGCCTCGCCGGTGACGGCCTCCATCATGCCGAGGTGCTCGCAGCAGTCGTGCGTTTGGAACAGAGCGTCGCCGGTGAAGCACTCGACGAGGATGCAGCCCAGTGACCAGAGGTCGATCGGGTGCGACCAGCCTGTGCGTGGTCAGTATGCAGGGCTACTACAAAGGTTGTTGTGAGACATACCGATGCCAAGGATGATTTCTGGCGCGCGGTAATGCCTCGTGCTGACGACGCTGGAATGGTACTCGTCGTCAAACGTCGCGCTTCCAAAGTCAATCAGGTTGATCTGCGGGCTCAATAGGACCCTCCTGAACTTGGCCGATCGTGATGTGAGGGTGCTGGATGACGGGATGTTCCTGTTGTAGGTGAACGTCTGATATGAGTGACTCAGCAGCAGGATGTTCTCCGGCTTTAAATCCGTGTGAATGAGATTGAGGTCGTGCAGGAACGCGATGCTGCCGAGCAGCTGGCGTGCGAAGGCCTGGATATGTGATCCTGGAAAAGGTACGAAGCCACCTTGTTTGAGGAAGTCGAACACGGATAGCCCGAGCAAAGGCGTAACGATGCAGATGTGGCCTCGCCAGTCGAAGCAGTCGCGAAGCTGGATGCATCGGTTGCGGTTCTGTTCGTCGGCTGCGCGGAGGGTCTGAAGCACCCGAAGCTCAATCCGGGAAGCATCGCGATACTGTCACGCCAGGATTAGCTACATTCAGATCATTTAACGGCCTGCAATACTCGCGACACTCACTTTCGGCACTGCTCGAATGACCTTGACAGCGACCTCTTTGCGTGACCGGATATCCAGCGCTTTCACAACCTTGCCGAACGTGCCCTGGCCGAGGAGAGACACCAAGTTATATCTCTCACCTAACCTGCTGTTCTCGTGCACAATATAATGGCCGTCTTCGTCGTCAATCTTGTCATGAGTTTTGTGGCGCTACACGTAGAACAAAAAAGTCAGCCATCTCCTCCACCACTCTCACGCGAGACATTGAGCCTTACGTCGTGTATTGCAGGTACAACTACATCCTTTTGCTTCTTGTACTGCTTCGGTGGGGGGATGTATTCCCCGTATTCGGCGAGGTAACCTTGCCGGCCCGAAAGCTCGGTTTCCTGCTTCTTGCGCTCCTGCTCGGACGTCCTGGTCGTCCGTTTTCGCTTCTGACCTGTTTGGGCGTCGGCGAGTTTACTTCCGCTACTCGCTTGTGATGCAAGTGAGGTGGCTGCCGTGGTCGCTTGTAAAGTCTCCGTGGATGAACCATTTGAGTAGGAATAGGGTGTATGTGTCGTGCTGTAAGCCGCCACCTCGCCAGTGCCTGCGCCGTTCACGCGCCGCTTCTTATCCACATGCTGTGAGCTGGACGAGGCATTGGTCGCTGGTGGGGGTCGCTGTGCCTTTTCAGGAGGTGCCGGGCTGTCATCGTCGTGGATGGTGATGATCTCGGTTGGGGGCTTGCCGCCGAAGAACGCAACCCAGTCTACCGGGGACTTTTCCTTCTTCTGTCTCCGGCTATGATCCGCATCATTGGACAGTTCGGCGTTGCTATACTGTTGTAGTGGCATTTGCGATGTTACCGGAGCCGGTCCACGTGACGCTTGGGGTGGCTGCGGCGGTGCCAGTGGCCGCTGCTGGTGACTTGCTCTGCTGGCAGTCCGTCTGAGCTCTTCGTTGGCCATCTGCTGAGTCAAGCCATTGACGTGAGTGTACTCGGCACCACCTCTTGACTGACTATGAGCATTCGCGTAGCCACTATCCCCCATGCCGCTTTGTGTCCGAGGTGGGGGTGCTGCAAATTGGTGGTTCGACAAATTGCTTGCGGGTCGGGCGGGGGCGGTGTTGTTATGCAAGATATTGCTCGAGTTGCTATGAGGTCTGGGTGGGGGTAGATAGCGTTCTTGTGGTGACGGCAGGTACCGCTGTCGGTGGTCGAGGTGCTGGTGCGGTGGGAGCGCCTGGGTGAGTGTTTGGGGTGTTGACATGGCGAATTTAGCTCATGAGGGCCGTCGCTTGCGAGTGAATAGGCCCAGCTCCCGGACCGACAGGGTGGAGGCTTACGGTCTTTGCAGGTGCCTACGAGGTATTTCGCACGCGGATACCGTCGTCGTGCGCCTGATCCGTCGGCAGATGCTGCCGACGCTTCAGAGAAGCCGCCCACTGCGCAGAATCACGTTTTGCTGGCCGGTCGAGCACTTCTCGGAGACAGTGCCGGGTACGGACGAGGTGATAGCGGTGGGTGATGCTTGGGTAGGCTGAGGATGCAAGTACTGTGTGGGATGCCGAGCAACAATGGGCCTGGCTCACTAGTCCAAGAAATTCGGTTGCTTGCGAATTGCCGGGGCTGCTCTGGGTTGCTGCACTCGGGAGGAGGAGAATATGTACGATGGTAGTACTGTCGAGGGATATGCTCTCCGCCGCTCACGAATGCAGTACAGGATGTGCTGAAGAAGAAGAAGAAGAAGAAGAAGAAGAAGAAGGCGGCGAGGTGTTGGGCGCGAGATTGAGCGAGTCTGACAATGAATGAACGTGACCCTCCCTCTTGTTGCGAGACATTATAGTACGGTTCCGCCTGGAGACGCTAACCGCCTCCACATCATGGATCTCAGGGCCACATGCATACATCTTCCGACCACTCCCACTCACCTGACACCAATGTTTGAACCATCGTTACCTTACCAAAACATGTCATTCCCCTCCCAAAGTCTTCACAGTCGCGAATGCTGCTGTTCACGAACATACCTACGTGGAGCTCACCACTACCACCTGTCGCCGAAAACGCCCTGTTCGACAACCAATGGCCACCATCTTCCGCGCATACAGGTTGTAGCTCCGACTGGACACACTGGATGTCTCAATGTTCCACCTTCTCCCCGGCCTCAAGCTCGGCTCTCGATGAAGGGCATGTATCGGCTTGTCATCACGCTGCGCAACGGCCGCGTCTGCAACAGACTGTACGAGTGAAATGCGGCCACGGCAGATCAGTCCGTAGTCTCAATCACATCCATGTCTAGGAGTTGATAGTCTAAGCCGGTGACGTGATTGCAGTTGTATCATCACCTGGGCAGCTTTGTTATACCCATGGCTGCAAGGTACCTATCTTGTAGCAATCCAGGTAGACAGCACGCGTATACTTGCAGTGACCGGCCACGGCCCTGCAGTTGACAACAACAAAAGTCGTTGCTTTGTACTGTCAACAAAGGGCAGGCAGGGTATAGTAGTGTCCTGACAAAGGATTGCTTCTACATCTGCGGAATGAACAGCTCGTCTGTCGAAAATCCACTCGGACTCGTCTCGAGTTTCTATGCCGAACACTCGAGTTTTCTCTGGTGCATCAGCGCTCTGTCCTGACTAACGACAATACACATCCACCACCAGCGGTCCTCGGTGCGCGTGCTTCCAACCCTTTCACCTCCGTGCCGGGTTACTAGCCTTACTGATCTCCGCCCACGCACTCTCCAACCCCCTCTTCACCTCCCTGAAACTCAGCACGAAAACATTCTGTTCATCCCGACTGACGAGCTGGACCTTCTCGTCGATGCCCGCGTCCAGCTTGTTCAAGCACGTGACGATATGGCCGAGGTTCAGCACGGGGCGGCCCTCGTGGTCGACCTGGTGGAAGACGTAGTCGCGGAAGAGTTTGAGGTAGTAGCGCTCGCCGGCTTCGGACCACGCGGACGAGGGCTGGTTGAGGAGGGTCGCCGGGCTGCTGGCTGCTGCGCTCTTTGACGCGAGGAGGTTGGGGTCGGGACGCTCGAGGATCACGTTGAGCTTTGATAAGAGGCGGACGAGACGGCCGTTTTCGAGCTCGCGCATGAGGTTGCTCGAGAGTTCGTCTTCCAGGTGGAGCGTGCTGTCGAACGCGGAGACGACTTTGTCGGCGATGTTGTTGAGAAGGGTGGTGATGTTGTACTCGTCTTTGGCCTGAATGTGTTCGCCTTGAGAGTCTGGAGAGAGCCCGTCTTCAGACACGAATGGCGGTGGTGACAGCAGCCATGCGAGGCATGCCCGCAACCGCTCACTGTAAGTTCTGCCGATGAGTTGCAGAGCTTTGTCGATGTTATGGTGAGCGGTCGAGCTTCGAGCTGCGACGTTCAATATCAACCGACCGAGATCTTCCAGATCGACTGGCTGGAGTTCGGGGATGGGACGCCGCTGCTCGTACTTGACGATGTCGAACACAGCGCATCCGTTCAGCCGAACACGGTTCTTCGATGTGAGTAACACTTTTGAAGGCAACACCGTCTGAGCGGCCAAGCCAGCCTCGTGTATACTCTTGAGAGCACTCGCGAGCTGCACGAGGTAACTCCACAGTTCGTGTTCCTGGACGATATGCCCACCTGGTCTGCTAGTACTCTTGGCGACGTTGGGGAAGTGCTTCTCCGCTAGAGTCAGCGCCGTCGGATGGTAGTCGGTGACAATAACGAGGCTGCTATCATTGAACCAACGTCCAGTGAATGCGTCATGGACGTGTACCATGCTTGCATTACCGATCTGCCTCCAGGCATGCGCCGATCGGATCGCAGCCTCGCTAGTCAAACGGAAACCTTCGATCCGTCGAAGTACGTACAATTCACCGTCTCTCGATGAGCGAGCTTTGTACACCCAAGTCGGGTATCCAAAGGTCGAAGAGCCGGTTTGATTATTGGTGTCCAGCGCAACGAGAGAGTGAAAGTACTCCACACTATGAGGCAACGTGCTGTTTGCGAAGGTCTGCAAGGCGGCGTCTGCCCTTCTCTGCAAGTCCTCGCGAACGCTGTCCGGGATGAAGAAATCGGCCGAAGCGCGTTGGTATGGAAGCATGTTCTCTCGCCGCGGTCCAACGGCGGCGTAGAGGTGGTAATTCAGCGGATGTTTGTACCCGCCAGTGTCTTGGAAAAACGCTTGCCCGCCCATCGTCGAAGTCGCCTGCGCATACGGGTTGATGGTCTGCTGCGATGCATCTAGGCCAGATATACCCTCTGACAAGCTCTGTTGTGACACGAATGGGTCTCCATAAGCGTTCAGAGGGCTCTGGAGCGCTGGTTGCGGTTCGACGACCTACTAATTGTCAGTCACCCGATTCGACAACGACCCACGGGCGCAACTTGCCGACTGTACCTGCTGTCGCGGCACGAAGCTTTGCCCCGGCACGAAGTCATTAAAAGGCTGGGTCGTCTGCAGCAGCTGTTTTGGGAAGAACTCTTCTGATGGGTCTTTCGAGTGTGAACTTATCGCAGGAGTCACAGAGCCTGCATTCATCAGCGCAAGTCTTCCGCCATACTGTTTAGCACGTACCGGAGCCTCGGGGCGTAAAGGCTGGCGCTGTCGCAGCCTTGGGCGACATGCTAAAGCCCTTAGATAGCTGTGCATTCGCAGGTTTCGGTGTGATCGTGGGTGTGAAGGACGGCGACTCGACGTTCAGACTCTTCTTCGGGCTGCAACTGCTCAGCTCAGTCATTCCCGATAATTGGCCACATAGACTGACACGGTGAGTCCATTCATGGCTAGAGAAGCAAAGTCATGATTGTAATTGCAAGTACCTTTTCGACACGCATCAGCTAGCTATACATGACAGCCGCAGGATAATACCTCAGACCTTCTTGATACTTCCGGCATTGGGGACCGTTTCGACACATGAAGCTGCTCATTGGCGGTCGGTTCTCTACACGGGTGAAGTTTGACGGAGGAGGATGCCTCCTTGCATCTCCAGACATGCGATGTGGCCCGGCGGCCATAGCATTCCTCCTAGGGCAGACGAGTAGCGTGTCGATCGCGCAGTCTCGGCGTCCCGAGTAGTCAGATCACAGTGGCGAGATGTTTTCGATGTCCTCCCGAAGGCAAGACTGCACCGACGCTCGTCTTTCACGCTCTGAACGGCGTGTACGCGAGTCCTGCTCAGTGGTCCCACTTCCGGCTCGATCTTGACCCGAAGCAATTGCGGCTGCCGCAAACTGCTGGCAAGGGTGTTAATACTCGAATTGTGTTGGTGTTGCGCCGATTCGTAGGGAAGCCAGGTTGCGACAGGCCAAGTTGAATGTTTCGCAACGTGGGCTCCTCGTTGACGAATTCTGCTGTTGATGGTTGGCTCAAGAAAGTCGCGGATCTGCCGATGACGCAGTTCGGGCACCTGGAGGTATTCACGTGCAAACGGTGTTGGCAAAAGGGTGACGGCTGCGATACTGAACGAGTTGCAATGTATCCGATGGGTCCTCGATTCTGGCTCCAAAAGGCTTATGTAACGTACTTTGGCGGTTGACGGTCGGCCAGCAGTCCGGAGGAGAGGTGCAATCAACGGATGTTAAGGATGCGCTGACTGCCCTACCCGAAGAGTTGCTGTTCGCCGACAGCCTGTCCTTGCCTGTGCCTCCTGCAGGTCCAATGCAGCTCTCTATTACCCTCGTAGAGCTAAAGCCGAGTAAGACACCATACAGGTACACGGTGAGAGCTCGAAGGCCTGGTCGGAAGGCGACCCAGGAAGGCGACTCACAATTGCGAGGAATATGTATATCGGGGAAGCCGACGAAGGACTCGGGGCCTCAGGAAGGCGGTACGCTGTACGTCTCGTCGACCACGGTTGCACCTGCTGATTGCCACTTCTCCATCGCGCGCGAGATCGCCCACCCGCTCCTGGCGACTTGCTGGACGATGGGACCTCCAAAAGGCCTCGGTATGCGAGGGAGAATCGGGGACTACTTTGGACGTGAAGTCGGGATGGAGTCTGGGACGTGAGTGCATGTGGGTTCCGCCGATCGCGCACTCACACACGACCCTTTCCCGGAGAGCGTGGGGCGCGCCGCCGGCTTCCGAAATGCGGCCGGGAGGAGGAACTACATGTACACTGCATGTACCTACATACAGTTGTACACATAAGGTATATACCATTCAAGTATCTCAGTCGCCTCCCATTCCAGCGGCACGCCAATGATTGACATCGAGCGCAGTTGACCTGTCGACGACGCTGACACTGACACTGATATGGCAGGCTCTGCGGTAGATCTCTCGATGCTGAACGAAGAGCAACAGCTCGCTCTTCAGCAGTTCACTTCGGTTACCGACCAAGACCTCGGTGCTGCCGTGCCGTTACTGCAGAGTTGTCAGTGGAACGCCCAGATAGCCATCACACGCTTCTTCGACGGCGATGCGGAAACCGTGGACCCGGCTGTGGAGGCAGCACGTGCGCCCCCTCCCGCGCAGTCGGCCAGGAGGACGGAGACGCTCATGGACAGCATAGCCGCGCGGTCGTCAAGCTCACGATCGAGAGGCAGAGGTCGGGGGCTGGAGCCAGCGCCGCGGGTAGTACCTACACCCGAGAGCCAGATGACTCAACCCGTGCCTTTTCCCTTGTCGGTCCTGCTTCTGCCTTTCAACCTCACATATGCCATCTTTCAACGGGTATTCGGCACGGTGGGATACCTTTTCCCTGTCATCCCGCGACTGCTGGCGAGATTTTGGTCCGGACGAGCGTCACAGCCGTCTCGAGACGCTGGGCGGAGACCCCTGAACCCGAGGGATACAGCTGCACGCTTCATGCGCGAGTTCGAGGAGGAATACGGGGTTACACATGGGACGCTACCCTTTCACGAAGGAGGATATGCGCAGGCGTTTGATTTGGCCAAGCGGGATCTGAAGTATCTCCTCGTGGTCCTGCTGTCACCCGAACACGACGACACAGGCCCCTTTGTGCGGGACACGCTGCTCTCCCCAGAGTTCATCACCTTCGTCAAGGAGCCGACGAACAATATCGTACTATGGGCAGGGTCCGTGCAAGATGCAGAGGCATACCAGGTCTCTTCCGCTCTGAACGTGACGGGCCTTCCCTACACCTGCTTGATCGTGCACACCCCATCGGTGTCGAGCACAGCCATGTCGAAAGTCGTGACGAACGCCGGACCGATCGCAGCGCAGGCCTTGATGACGAAGATCACGGCCGCGATTCAGAACCAGAGTCAAGAGCTGGACAGCATACGGAGGCAGAGACAAGAGCAGCAAGCCAGCCGGAATCTACGGCAAGAGCAGGAAAGCGCTTACGAGCGGTCGCTGGCTCAGGACCGAGAGAAAGCGAGACAGAGGAAGGAAGAGGCTGCGGCACAAGAGAAGGTCGAACGTGAGGAACGCGAGTATGCAGAACGCAAGGCGGATGCAGCGCGCAAGCTGGCACAGTGGAGGCGATGGCGGGCGCAGAGTATACCCTCGGAGCCGGGAAACGACGTGAAAGATGCGGTCCGCATGAGTCTGCGTCTGCCATCCGGGGAGCGGGTGATACGCAAATTCCGACCTGAAGCCGACCTCGAGGAGCTGTATGCCTTCGTGGAATGTTACGACTTGATCAGCAGCACAGCAGAGAACGAGTCGTCGGAGAAGGTGTCGCCGGAGCCTGACGACTACGAGCATGAGTACCGCTTCCGCCTCGTCTCGCCCATGCCACGCGAGGTGTACGAGCTTGAGAAAGGGGGCAGCATCCGCGGCAGGATTGGCAGATCGGGCAATTTGATTGTGGAAAGGGTTGTGAGTGAAGATGACGATTCGGATGATGGTGACGATGCGGAAGAGCAATAGCATGAGAAGTACTGTCGTCGAGCACACATTCCAAAGCATCGACTTGTGCAAACCATCTGTTCAGGATTACTATCCTGCTGTACTCAAGGCCCGCTCTGTGCGCGGCAGCCAAGGGTATATCGGCATTTGTTTACCCCTTGGCTGCAGCTTCCCGCTCTCGCACAGGGGTCGCACAGCAGAAGCCGGACAGCGACCAAAGTCAACAAACATTGGCAATTGCATCAACAAAGCAGCAAGAACCGTTTGCTGCCGTGACGTCGGTGCGACTTCGTTCAAGCACACTACTTGTACACGGTCACACACGTACTGTACGATACATCCAAGTCGCATTCTGCACACAGATGACAAAAGACTCATCACAGGGTCGCGCGCACAAGGGGCGATCTTTAGAAAGTCATCAAATTACAAGGACAGACCGCGACATTCCAGTCTCGTCTCAGCAAAAAAGCTCCTGCTGCAATTGACATCATATACACCTTCCATCCTCCCCACTCCACATCTCTCTCAACAACAACAACAACAACAACAACAACAACAACAACAACAACACCCACCACCACCCACCATGCACCTCCTCGCGGCCCCGACCTCCCTCCTCGCCAGCCCAGGCCCATACGAATTCATCGCGGCCGAGAACACGCCCAGCAGCACAATCGGCAAACGCAACGTCGGCGGCGTGCGCCTCTGCACGGGGGCAGACTGGACGGGGTCGTGCTGGTATGGGATTTATCCGTTGAATGTGTGCATCAATCTGAACGATTAGTATGAACACCCTTCTCCTCCTTTCTCTTCTTCTCGAGGGAGGATGGGAACAGCTGACTTGCGATCGTAATGCAGTGCCGGACATGTGCTCTCGTTCCGCCCGGATGAAGACACGGAATGCTATCTGATGCAGTAAGGAATTCTCTATTCCTTTTTCTCACGAGCTTTCTTAACTAACGGCGCTTCGCAAAGGGACCGCTGCAACGCCAATGCCGAGTACGCCGACCTTTACTACAACAGCACGGGCCTGGGCGATTTGGGGACGCACAGCTGGATCGCGGACGTGCAGAGCTACATCTGCTTCGAGCCGATTGTGTAAGGGAAGGGAGAGGTGGCGGATCAGAAAAATTGCGAGAGGGCAGTAATGTGTAACGTTCAACGTCGCAGGCGGCGCGGTGGAGTAATGGTGGTTCTGGTCAAGCCTAATGCTAATACATACTTCTCTGGGATGCTGCTCTCGGAGCTTGAGACGCTGTGGTCATTCTGATTTCCCAAATGCGTAACGCCTGAACGCCCCTTGACCTAATGCCTAAACGCCTGATGCCCCAAGTGTCGTGAAATTTCCACCCTTTGCATCGCAGTGGTCGTGTCGCAGTTCGAAGAAACAAGGTCGTGTTGCTGAAACAGGATTGTGTCGCATTGAGAAGTCAGGAACGAGCATTTCGGGTACTTCATTGTACTGCTGTCATGGTGTCGTAGCTCAGAGAAGAGAGCCCATGTCGCTGTAGTGAGGTCGAGGACGATCATCTGGTTTAGTCCATCGTGACCGGAGGATGGGCTGGGTCAAGCGTGACCACGGACGTGCGCTGGAAGATGGCGAGGTTGACACTGTGAGGAAAATGTTAGCACGTGCGGGTGAACTGCCGCAACGGTTGAAGACATACTTCTTGCTATTCTTGATTCCGATGTTCTTCATGTCGCCCACCTGCTCGAAGCCCAGCCAGCCGCACAGCCATCTGCTCGCCCATTCCAGCCGCTCCGGTTGCGCATACGGCAGGTTGATAACAATGTTCTGCAGGATGCGAGAAGCCCCGACACGGGCACCTTCCAAGTCCTGGCCCTGGACCTCGAAGCCGCCGCGCTCCTCGTAATGCGGATCAAGCAGGGACACGAGCTTGTCCATCAGGCACGTGGCTACACCTTTCATGTTGTACTCCTTGTGGGTGTAGACCTCTGCCTCGACGGTGAAGCGATACATGCCTCGCAGGTCGTTGTAGTCGTTAGCAAACGCGAACCCGATCACGCGATCTGGCAGAATCACTTCTTCACAGTTCTCCCGCAGCTTCCGTGAGGTGATCTTGCGGCCTCGCTCGCAGGCGACGAGGAACGGCAGCTTATTATTCTTTACATCGCCATGAAGGTGGTGCATGTCCTCTGTTATGTGAGGTTGCGTCTCCGGGGCAGAGGTTGTGAACTCGATGTAATGGTTGTATATGTCGCGGATTTCGACCATGTCAGCTGGTCGAGCGGATCGAACGTAGAGTTTGACCTGTGGCTTGATGATGTCCTTTCGGTCGAACGGCGACAGGTGTTCGAACTTGCGAGCGAGCATTTTGGGTTTGTTCTTGCGCTCACGCTGAAGCTCCCGTTTCGCCGTCTCCGTGCGTTTGCGGTTCTGGGTGTGCCGATCGCTACCGTTGTCGTTCTCTCGAGCGAGACGTTCGTCGGTTGTTTCATCCGGGTCGACCCCCTTTACGCTTGGCTGAACGACAGGCTGCAGGAAGGCACTCTCTTTGGTCTGGTAGAGATCCCACCAAGGCTTGACACCCTTGAGGTCGTCTTCGTCTACCGGCTTGGGCGCGTTCGACGCGACAATTTCACGCCAGAAGGCTTGCGGTGCCTGTTTACCGATGGCCCTTGGCAACCAGTAACGTGGAGCTGCGTCTCCCAGAAGCAAAACGCCTTTGTCGTTCGATTCGCATGCAAACTGCAGTATGTTGCCGTCAGAAAGCGTAACATCTTCCATTGGGACGCCAAGGGTAAGACCGCGAAGCCCCTTATCGACCTTCTGCAACCAGCTCTCAATCAGCGATACGCTTTGATTGTCGCGAAAAGCTGGCCTGCTGTCCCAGTCGAGAGGCGCTGGAGCCCAGCCGCCTTGCCAGTCAGTGAGTGAGGAGGCATTCCAGTCATTCGCCTGGTCGCGTTTCTTATTGGCGTCGCTCCAGCTATGACCGTTATCCCAGCCATTGGACTTGCCCCAGCCACCATCGGCGCAAAGCGAGTCGATGCCAGCGCCACTTGCAGACCAAGTCGGCTCCCATCGACGAGGGTCAGGCTTCGGGATTTCGCTGTTCTTCAGCCAACGCCCCCCACCTCGGCCAAGACCCTGGCGAACCGGACCCGCAAGCCGTGCACCTTGCTCTGTCGCGTGTGGCGCTCGAGCTTGCTTGGATCGAGGAGATGCACCCGAGGCCTGCTTCGGGTCTCGCCCCAGCTCCCCGGTAGTAGGGTCGTCGAACACGGCGCGACGTACCGGCATTGCGTCGCTCACCTTGACCCCAACCTCGGACAACTTCTCGAGGATCTCAGCGGGTTTCTTTGGCGGAGGTGACGCGTCGTGGGTACTCGCTTCGGTATACGCCGTGAAGATTGACTTCTTCCAGCGCGGATGTGGTGGCACGAACGTTGACGTTTTCTCCGGGGTTGTGTTAACTTCAGGCTCAGCAGATGATGGACCAGGGCCGTGCGAGCTGTCGGTAGACGGCGGCGAGATTGGCTTCTTCCAAGGCAGATGAGGTGGCACGAACGCTGGCATTCTCGCCGGAGTTGCGTCAACTCCACGGTCAGCTGGAGATGGACTCGAGTTGTGCGAGCCATCAGTATATGACGGCGAGAGTGGCTTCTTCTGCATGACGCGCAGATGAGGTGGCAAGGCCGTTGGCTTTGTCATCGAAGCCATTTTCACTTCTCGGTTGACTGGTGATGGACCAACGTTGTGTGAGTCATCGGTACATGGGGGTGAGAGTGGCTTCTTCTGCATGACACGCAGATGAGGCGGCAAGGCCATTGGGGTTGTCTTAGGAGCCGTATTGACTCCTTGGTCGATTTGCGATGGACCACAATCGTCAGTACGTGGCGGCGAGCGTGGCTTCTGCATGACACGCAGATGAGGCGGCAAGGCTGTTGGCGTTGTCTCCGGAGCCATACCAACTCCTTGGTCAGTCGGAGATAGACCACACTTGTCACTACCCGATGGCGTGAGCGCCTTCTTCTGCATAACGCGCAGATGGGGTGGTAAGGTCGTTGGCATTGTTGTCGAAGCCATGCCGACTTCTTGGTCGACTGACGACGGATCAGAGGTGTGAGAGGTTTGGCGGAGGTGGTGGATGTAGTTTGTCTCGTTGACTGATGAGGGAGGTGAGTGATGATCTAGCAAGGTCGTGTGTTGAGGTGGCTGGGGTGGTGAAGGTGTTGTCGGCACTAGCCGATCCACGCTAGTCGAGGACAATAGCAGCGCTTCGTCAGCTACTGTGCCCAATGCAGAAGGTACGAGTGACGTTCGCTCCTGCCTTGGCGGGTAGAGGAAGCTGGTAAGCGTTCCTTCTGTCGTGTGAGTTGTTGGCGGGACTGCCCCTCGATATGCCTTCTCCGGGACCGTATACAAATATGAGGACAACTTCTCCTGCTGCACACCACAACCACGCCGTTGCTTTGCGACATCTTGCTGCCGTCCGCCGCCGCCGCCGCCGTTCGGCTGAGGCAGGCGGTTTATAACACTCGTAGCCATTGCCTCGACCTTCCACCAACGAGCGGGCGGTGGGTGTTGGGGAGTGACACGCGGTGTAAGACTCGAGACCCAAGCCAGTTAGGCTGCGTTGTTGTCTTCGACGCGCTCTCAAGGCTGGTGCAGTGAATTGTACGCTGACTGAAGGTTTGGCATAGGTGGTAGGAAGTGTACAGCCGAGACAAAGCCAAGGCACGTGATCGGTGTCCTCGATTTACTCGAAATGTTTTCCTTCTCCCTCAACCTCTTACTCTCGACCAAAAGTCAAGATGTTGTCGATCCTGCGGAAAGCTCGCCTGAAAGATAAGGAAATGAGGATTTTGATGCTGTGGGTGAGTGTTATGCCTGGTGACAGAGCTGCCGCTGATGATCGATAGAGGTCTGGACAACGCCGGAAAGACCACGATAGTGAAGAGGATTATGGACGAAGACGTGAACAGCGTCAGTCCTACCCTTGGCTTTATCATCAAGACCATTGACTATGACGGGTCAGTGAAGACTTGGGGTTGAAAGCATGTGAAGTAAAAGCTAATGGAATGAAGCTACAAACTGAACATCTGTCTGCTCTCTCTTCCCTCACCAAGGCCCCCCCTTTGAGACCTACTGACGACCTTCGAGGGGATGTTGGGGGTCAGAAGACCCTCCGGACGTACTGGAAGAACTACTTCGAGAAGACGGACACGCTCATCTGGGTCGTGGACGCTACCGACCGGGAGCGGCTGGATGATTGCAGGCAGGAGCTCAAAGGTCTGCTCGTTCAAGAGGTATTCCCGTCATGTCCCTCTCGAGCTGTCGCCGCCAAGGGCCTTCCACTGACAACCTTCCCGCGTCTGATGGGCGCCTCGCTACTGGTGTTCAAGAACAAAAGCGACGTACCCGGATGTATGAGCGAGGACGAGATCCAGCAGGTACGCTTTGCCCCCCACGGGCACAACTCGACCAAATCCTCTATCTTACCTAAGCGTGGGCAGGGATTGCACCTTGACAACATCCGAACGCACAGATGGCACATCCTACCGTGCTCTGCCATGACCGGGCAGAATCTGCAAGAAGGACTGTCATGGGTGGTACAGGATGCGAAGGACAGGCTGTTCTTGTACTGATTCGTAGGTATCGGTCATTCATCACCGTCTTCCAGACAACAACCCTCTTTGTCCGGGAAAAATCTTGGCAGGAACTATTACGCGTTTGCGGCTAGCGCCAGCCCTACTTGGATGTAAACAATGGCGAACGTACACTTGGTGACTCCAATTGCATATGCATCACCAGGACGGGGGTTTCAGGGCCAACGGTACGGAGGTACGGTCGGTCTCACATGGGAAGTACCGGTCACGACTCATGGGTCGGGGAAAAATCGAGATGGTGAGATTGAGCGTGGCCGCAGATTGACGACCTTTCACCAACGAGGGCGCAAAGATCCCCAATATGCATTCCTGGCAGATCGGCTACTCCGAGACGTAGATAGCAGTAGTAGCGCGCTCGAGCGATCCCTTCAGATCGCTTTCCCTCACGTTTGTGATTATTCCCGCCAGTCTCTTCCGTATCTGAATTGATGAGGTGTTTTCCGAGCTGGCCTGTCCCGTGAGACCGCACCCCTGTCACAATGTCTTCTGTCGACACCCGCGAGCCCGCTTCTTCAACTTCGCGCGTCCACGAAGACCTCGACCCCGCAGCCTTCCTGAAATCCGTGCGGGAATTGTCGGAGAAGCGCGAACGAGAAGACGCGGAGAGATATCGCAAGTTGGAAGAGGAAGTGGAGAAGAGCAGGGCGGAACGGGTGGCGCGACGTGCGGGTATGTATGTTTGTTGTTTGAGAACTGTGGCGGCAGGCGGCTACTTGGGCTTGTTTCCATGTGAGCGGGCGACGCTTGACGGATGTGGAGCTAACAACAACACTTCCGGGTGCTGCAGAGCGTGCCCGATCGATCTCGCCCGAGAAACCAGACCATCCATTCTTCGACACGAGTACGGACAGCCGGCGCGCAGAGCCTAATGGCAAGATAGCCTCGCCGTCACCCATGACGCCGCCGCCCACTTCGATTTTCACGATGGACAACAGCGCCGCAAACCCACCTTCGCCTACGAAAGATGTGCCGGAGTTTAAGGGCTTCGGTTCTAGGAGGAGGCCGGCGGCGCCATCAACGTCGGCTAGTCCCATGCAAGCAATCGAAACACCGCCTCCACCATCCCCAAGCGCATCAAGCCTGGCGCGGTCAGGCACGCTGTCATGGCAGAGGCGGCCAGCGTCAAGAGGAGGGAGCCGGCCGCAATCGGTAGCGGGCTCAGACCCCGGTGTACACGCCACGAACGCATCAACGAATGAGAGCGAGCCCAGCAGAGATCAGATAGCGGCGTCGCTGGGATCTCGAGACCCGTCATGGTTTCGGCAGACGGCGGACAGAGGAACAAGTTCGGCCGCATACAGAAGGAGCAAGGAAGTGGGTACGCCCAGTGAGATTGCTGGATCGGGGAGGAGGGGTCTGCCCGGCCTGTCTCGTGAGGCCTCAGTGACCGAGCCCGCCCGTCAGAGCAGTCCAGTACCTTCAGAAAGTGTCAAGTCGGAAACGCCATCAAGATTCGATTCTGTACGAGACAGTGGCCTTTCAAGCGGCGGCTTCTCGGCTGCTACCTCCACCACGTCAACGAGCAGGAAGCCCGATCTGAATGCTCTCATAGCCGCAGACGAAGGGCAGCACGAGGCTTCTCCGTTGTCAGACAAGGCTTCATCTACCACCGGTGATCAGAGTGACTTGGGCCGCACACCATCTATGTCGTCCTCACAAGCACGGCTAGCAGGCACTACCGAGCGGCCTAGCTCGCCAACAAAGGGCATGGGCGGCTTCGTACAAAGCGCGCTGATGAAGCGATCGGATAGTGTATCAAAGCGATGGAGCGCTCAGCCCGGGGTCAGTCTCGGCCGCCAAAACTCTGCCGCAAGTGTTCGCGCCGGATATGGGGGACTACAGGGATCGCATAGCATGCCAAGGCTCGAGCCCAACCCTCCCAGTAGAGAAGCAAGCAACGAAGCCCTGTCGCGACCGACTTCGAGCAGCAGCAATCTCACCAATCTGGCCTTCCCACCAGGCCGAGAGGAGCGGGATGTCTTTGTCAAACCTGCACTTCCGTATCACAGCAGGAGTAAGTCAGTGGCGTCGATATACGGCACCACAGGGGAAGACGGCAACGCGACTTCACCACCTTCCAGTCCTTCGAAGCGCTGGAGTCCGACCAAGTCTAGCTGGATCGAAAGTGCGCTTACAAGACCCGACTCACCCAAGCCGGCGGCACCGAAAAATGCGCAGCCAAGCTGGATGGAGAACCTCGCCAAAGCCAAAGCCCAACGCGCCAGTGCGGAGTCTACGCCACGGGGCGGTACGCCCAAGCCTGCTGAGGATGAGCAGTCAAGGCCTAGCTCGCCTACCAAGACCGCGCCGTTCGGTCAGAGTATCCTCAAGCGCTCGGAGTCGCGAGACCTGGCGGCTAGTCTGTCATCGTCCTCGTCTTTCACGCCACCCGTGAGCACTAAGCCGACAGCTCCAAAAGCTCTGCCTGCCATCTCCAAGGAGGAAGTCATCACGCCTTCATCTGCCAAAGATGCCGCAGCGGCTGTCACCCCACACAACTCAGCGCTGGATGCCACGCCGAAAGGCGTTACGGCGACATCAGTCGAAGATGCCGAAGCGGCTATTCCACAGCCCGAGCCAGCCTCGGTCATCAAAGGATCAGGCCAAGCGCCGACAGACTCCACAGAGCAAGCCAAGAAGGACCAACCGTCTCCGCAGAGGCCAGTCGTTGACACGGTCAAGCCTAAGGTCACGTCAACGATAGCGCCGAAACCCAAGCCCGAAACTCCACCCAAGCCTGCCACGGACTTTCGAAGTACACTGCGCTCGCGTGCGCCGCCTGAAAGAAAACAGGACGACACCCCGGAGTTCCTGTCCAGATTCGGCAATCTCAAGAAGGCACAAACGGAAAAGTTCGTCGCGCCTGATGTCTTTAAGAACAACATCACGCGCGGTAAGGCCGAGCTGTACAAGACGGGAGGCCCTGTCAAACCGGTGCGCCGAGACGAGCTGAAGGAGAGCCTGTTGGCTAAGAAGGACGAGTGGAAGAAGGCGAAAGAAGAAGGCCGAGAACTACCTGGGCAGGTACATGAACGAAAAACAAGCGGGCCGCCGTTGACAGCAAGCAAGCCTGAAGCTTTGGCGAAGAGAGAAGTCTTGGGCAAATCTGACAGTACCGCGACCACCTCCCGTTCAGAAAAGGCGGATGAGCCGGTACCAGAGGCACTGGCAAAGCATAGAAGTTTAAAGGACGAGCCGCAGGCTGAAGCTCCTACTGAACAGCAACCAGCTTCACTCGTTACCTCCCAAACCAGCCTCGACCGACTATCGAAGCAAACAAGCGCCCCAGCTTTCCTAGAGCACAAGCAGCCCAACCAAAGCAGTGGGATCGCCTCTCGCTTCAATTCAGGCTTAGCGAGCATACTTGCTCGCGGTCCGCCAGCCACGACGAACGGATCCAGTGCGCCTTCGCGATCGGAGAGCCCTGCAGTGTCAGATCGCTCTACCATACACACCTCTAGTGCGCCAAGCGAGCCCGCAGCTGACGGCGCGCCGCTGCAAGACATGCGGAAAGGGAGAGCCAGGGGTCCCAAGCTTGGGACCCCTGGCTCTCCCTTTCCGCATGTCTTGCAGCGGCGCGCCGTCAGCT
>Ga0058704_10000532_pt1 | contig 19501 bp, 17 predicted proteins | sample AgamicMgSfe_FD_71363 | JGI IMG/M metagenome (GOLD analysis project Ga0058704, IMG submission 71363) | Agave microbial communities from Guanajuato, Mexico - Mg.Sf.e | ecosystem: Host-associated > Plants > Phyllosphere > Phylloplane/Leaf | place: Guanajuato, Mexico | collected 2012-05-30
GATGGCAGCTGTGGCGCGGGAACAGCTTGCGCTGGCTGCGATGGCAGCTGTGGCGCTGGCACAACTCTAGCTGGCTGGCCTGGGATTTGTGGCACGGGAACAGCTTGCGCTGGCTGGCTCGGCAGCTGTGGCACGCGAGGCAACTGCACTCGCTGCGGGTTCTGCCCGTGGTCTCTGGTGTCCGCTTCACGATACGTGTTTTCGAACGCGTTCGTCACTTCTGGCACACTGGCCGCGACGTTCCGCCGAGAAGTGCCGGATTGGTGATTTGGTTGCTGCGGGTGAGACACAACCTGCGCTGGCTGCTCTGGAACAGCGGTGGGGAGGATGAAAAAGCCGTTCACCGGCTGTGCTGGAGCGGCGTACGGTCCTGTAGGTGGAGTCAGCTGTGCTGTCGGATCGATTTGACTTAGAAGAATGGCTACCTTGGGCCTGGTATCCTGGACGCCCGGCTACTGGCTGCTGATTCGGACCTGCACGCTGGTGAGCTACGCGACAATGTCTGACCCATGGCGCATTATCTTACCAACGCGCGCTGGTGGAACGTTGCTCCTATCTCTTGCCTCTGCAGCCGCGGCACCTGCAGCCACGATTCTTCTAGCCTCGACAGTTACGGCCGCGACAACTGCAGTGACGATTTGTCAGTCGAGCGACACATCCGAGCGTTCTCAGAAAGTGCGTACGTTGAGAGTAAGTTTGATCGGTGCTTGCATTGGCGACCCTGGCTAAGTCGCCCGGCATCACAGTCTTGTCGTTGTCCCGAGGGTAGAAGCCACGGTGCGGCTCTGGCGGAGCTTGCCTCTGCTGGCGGTTCTCACGAGGGTCAAGGCGAGCAGGTTGTGACGGAACCTGCGGCTGCTGACGAGGCCTCGAGTCATACTCCGGTTGAACATCTTGAGGAGCTATCTCACTGATCAGCACGTTCTTCGTGGTTGAACCGTTGGATGGAGACTTACGCTGGCGACCTTGCTGTGGCCGAGCTTGCTGCTGCGGCTGCGGCTGGCTGTCACGAGGGTAGAAACCAGCAGGTCGTGCAGACATCTGCGGCTGACCACGAGGCCTCAACCCATTCCCTGGCTGCAGGTTGCGAGCAGCAGCTATCTCACCGATCAGTACGTCCTCTGAGGCTGGAGCGTTGGATGAAGACTCACGCTGGCGACCTTGCCCAGGCCCGCGCCCACGCAAGCGCGCGTCGTAGCGTTTCATGTCGAGTGTGGAAGGACGTGAAGACGATTGACCGTCTGCCGTCTAGTCCGAGAACATAAGAGGTATACGGTGAAGTGGGAGTATGAGTGGGTTGTGAGGGGAGAGGTGATGTGGAAGAAGGAGGGTGCAACGCGTCGAAGAGAATTTCAGTGAGGTTTATAAACGTCGGTGGGGGGTGGCAGGGTGATTGCCTGCGCACGGACTTTCGAAAAACGTAGGCGTGTGTTCGTCGGGGACGGCAAACCCCGTCGTGAGGAAGGAACTGCCCCTCGAAGACCTCGAGCGCGTTTGTTGACAGCGAGCGAGCTGCTTCTCTCGATCAAGTTCAGCACTTTCAGGTCTGATGGACGATGGCTAGCTCAAGGCCTTTCAACAAGATCATCACCTGTGGCTGGCGAGTGGAACGGACTCGCTGGGAAAAGGGGCTGATTCGAAGTAGGACTCAATGTCTCCGACAAAGCAGGACTCAATGCCTTCGAGACGAAGGTCTCCGAACCGTGACTCGGTGAAATATTGACGGTCCGGCGACGATCTTGCGGTGTCCCTTAGAGTGTCAGCAATCGAATGTGTCACCGTCCATGCCCCTTTCCAGCGAGCGAGAGGGTTTTCAGCCCCGGAAGGTGAAAGAGAGGGAAAAATGAGGACAGTGCCACACAACGAGACGCAAGAAGGGTGTAAGAGAGAGGTGTATGTGTAAGTGAGTAATAGAAGAGTCGGAGATCTCAAAGAGTGAATTGATTTTGGTGTCTTCGGCAATGGAAAAAGGTTGCTGGCCTCGGGTTTGCGCCCGAGCAGGACAGGACAAGTGAATACACGCAGGTTTCGAAGCGATTCTCACGTGCCGACTAAACAGCGTGCAATGCTCTTCTACCAGTCATACACACTCCTACCGTACTCTCTCGCCCATGCGAAGCATGAAGTGTCACCTGCGGATGGCGTTTTCCTGGCCGGGACGCTCCATTGCTACGTATGACCTTGGCCCTGCAGACAGTACCCTCATGGCTGGGACGCTCCATTGGGTATGGCCTCTTGCCTGCGGACAGAACATTCATGGGTGGCACGCTTGAATGCCTGTTCGAGGCATGACCTCCTACCTGCGGATAGCGACCCCCTGGTCGGGATGCTCCATTGCCCTGTATGAACTCGGCCCTGCTGAAAGTACTTCCATGGCTGGGATATCCAGTTGGGTATGGCATGTTGCCTGCGGACAGATTTCTCGTGGTTGGGACGCTCCATTGCCCCCTCAAAGACCTGTTGCCTGCGGACAGCACTCGCATCGATGGGGAAGGCTCAATGCCACATATGACCTCGTACCTGCGTACAGCAACCTCAGGGCTGAGGCGCCCAATGGATCATGAACTTCTTCTGCCTGCGGACAAGACTCTCATCGTTGGGACGCTTCATTGCTTGCGAGGCATGCCCTCTCACCTGCAAACAGCACTCCCACGGTTGCGACGACCCATTGCCTGTCGTAGATACGTCCTCTCTGCGAACAGCGTTACCATGGCTGGGGCGCGCCATCCAACATGACCTCTTCCCCGTTACACCGTACTCTTGCTCCATTATCTGTGCAATGTTTGACCTCTCGAGAACCTGCGGACAGCACTCTCCCGGCTGGGACGCTCCAATGCCCCGTGATATCCTTCGCACTCTCTATCCACCTATTCCTACCAACCCAACTTCACCACATTTCCAAGTTCTGCACACAACAGCAATTTTTTCTCGGGCGTGGCGAGGCACAGGGTTGTATAATATCCGATCCCGCACATCGTACTGAGGCAGTAGAGTCTTCCGAAAAACCTCCATAGTCTTGCCAACGAAGATCCTGCTTTTCACACTGAGGGGTGACATTTTCAATGACAATGAAATGTTGTCCGCACAGTCGGATTGGAAATCCCCGAGTCCAGCCATTGAAGGTAAAGGAGAGCAGTAAAGATGCTGAACTTTGAAGCACATCCGGACCAGTCTAAGGGGGAGTTTTGGCCTTAGGCCGCAAGCGAACGAGGCGTTGGCCGCACTGACCTCTGCCTTCCTTGGCAAAAACCTCAAGCGGAGCAAAGAGAAGGCGCATCTCCCTCTTTCACCTCTCGTCAACTTCACTGAACCACCGCACCCGCCGACATCACCCTTCTCTTCTTCCCCAGTCCCAATACTCACATCACCTTCCTCGATTATCCCGTCACTTCGTTATCCACCTTCGTCGACTTCAGCGCGCTACAACACCTTTCTTCGAGACCCCCGAGCTCTGTCCATACCCCAGAAAGTTTCCCACGCACCGGACTCATGGCTGTACGTCAGAGGTCAACCCTGTCGTGCGCCCCATCGGTCGACCGTCCTGCTAACCAGACATGCAGCATCCGCCGTCTCAGCCGCGCGCATACTCCCAAGCCTACCTGTCAAACGGCGCACCTCCGCCCGTGAGCGGCCCCGTGCCAGGTGCCCGCCCACTAGAGCCCAACCAAGGTCGCGTGCAGCAGATTGGACACGCGAGAGTGTTGTGCGTAGCAGACGTGCGAGGTAATGAACCACGACGCTCTTTCCGAGGAGCCACGTGCTCACGACAGTGACAGGCAGCCTCCGCCAGCTGAACGAGCTTGCTCGGAACGCGAAGGCCGACTACATCCTTCATACCGGCGATTTCGGCTTCTACGATGACGCTTCCCTTGAGCGCATTGCCGAGAAGTAAGGGTGCACCGCGAGACTCAGGGGCCGTTTGCAAGCTAATCTAGGCTCTCAGAACGCTAAAGCACGTCGCCCAATATTCACCCCTCCTGCCCGAGCCCGTAAAAGCCGACATCGCCCGCACCGGACCGCAGCAATCGCTCAGGGAGCGCTTCCAGCGGGAACATCTACCGCTCTCCGAGCTACCTCAGTTCCTCAGCAAGCAGTACAAGCTCGACATACCCGTCTTCACGGTCTGGGGCGCCTGCGAAGATGTCTCGGTGCTGGAGAAGCTACGTTCCGGCGAGTACAAGATCGACAACCTCCACGTTATCGATGAGTCGCACTCAAGACTGCTGGATGTCGGTGGTGTCAAGCTGCGTTTGCTGGGTCTTGGTGGCGCGGTGGTGATGCACAAGATGTTCGATAATGGAGAGGGACGGACTACTATCGCAGGTGGTCAAGGCACGATGTGGACAACGCTTCTGCAGATTGGCGAGCTGATCGACACCGCGAATCGCGTCTTTGATCCCACCGAGACTCGGGTGCTCCTAACGCACGCTTCGCCAGCAAGAGAAGGTCTGCTCAACCAGCTGTCGGTCACCCTCAAGGCCGACTTTTCGATTTCGGCAGGTCTGCACTTCCGGTACGGCAGTTCGTACAACGAGTTCTCCGTCAACCCATCTCTGGACCACTACCGCGGCAAGCTCTCTGCTTCCAAGTTGCAATTCAACGACGTATGGGAGACGGTCAAGCATGAGGTCGAGCCTGTCGTGTCTGAGAACGAGTCGCAGAACAAGCTACTGCAGCTTGCGCTAGAGCTGGTTGGCAAGATGCCTTCGACCGCAAGCGGCGGCAATCCGTTCGGCGGTGGGGTTCCCAACGGTCAAGTCGATGAGTCTGCTTTCAAGAATACGTGGAACTTTAATCTGGCGGACGCGGCGTTCGGTTGGCTTGTGCTCGATGTCGATCAAGGGCGGATAGGGACAGAGATGCGCGCACAAGGCTTCAACTTCTCGCATCGTGGTGGAAAGGGTCAGCAAAGGCCGCAGGCTGTCCCGTCGGCACCGTCGAACGCCACCATGGGTCCAACCGGCGGCAACCTCCCGACCCCAAGCCAACAAGCACCATCGATGGCACAGCCGCAAACGAGGCCACCCCCACAAGGGCCAGCCGCGGCTCAGCAGCCTCCAATCAGCCAGCCACCGCCCCAGCAGACGGCGCAACAACCCCTGGCTCAGAGGCAGTTCCAGCAGGCGACCCAGCCCAAGCCGGTGCAGCAGCAACAGCAGCCAACGCCGACCTCACCAATTCAGAAGCCAGCCGTAACGGCAGCGCAGCCGAACGCGGCGCTGACGGCCAACGGTACGACTGCGCCGGTCACCAACCTTCCGATCAACGGCGTTTCACAGACCAACGGCACAACGCCTGAGGCACCGAAGCCGACAGAGACTCCAATGCAGAATAGGCAAAGCAATCAGCAGCCAGCCGTCCAGCCACAGGAACCTTCGAAAGGCATCTTCATCACTAACACCTACCAACTCAGCACAGCCGACGAAATCAAGTCTCAACTATTCGCACCCGGGGACGCAGCGAAGATCACGAACGTCGAAAAGACGAACAAAGGTCCGTGGATTGCGCACTTCGCCAACGCAGAGACCATGCAAGAAGTGCTGAAGCACGGCCCGATCAAGGAGGCAAAGGATAAGTTTAAGGGTGTGAAGATGGCGGAGTACCGTACTCCGTTCGGTCGAGGTGGCTTTGGTCCAGCTTCATGGGGCGGAAGCAGAGGGGGGCCATCCCAGCGTGGTGGCGCCATGGAGCGAGGTGGCTATCAGAGTGCCGGCAACGCCACCACCGGATCAGACTCGGAGTCCGGGCGCGGTGGTCGTGGGAGAGGCGGCAGAGGAAGCTACCGAGGCGACCGTGGACGAGGACGCGGTGGCCGGGGCGGTGAGCGTGGAGGAGCGGGTAAGACGGAGGGCGGCGCTCCCGCAGGCGCGTCGGCGCCGGCGAGCGGCAATGGAGGCGAGTCTTAGAGAGACGGCTCCGCAGCTGCTGCCATGAACGGCGAAGGCGAAAGACGATCACCGACTATGAGCAAAGCTCGGGCGTCTGAGGCGCCGAGGGTAGTCGTACCAGACCTGCTGAGGAGGGGGAGCGGCAAAGCATTGTCGGCCGAGGGGAAGCATCACAATGATGAGCAAAAGGGATCGGATACGAAGAGGGTCAAGAGGGTCTAGCAGACGGTCGACGTTCGTTTTCTGCACGCCTGAATTAGATAGGCAAACACGGCAGAGCGAATGGGCTGGCTGGCTTTCCGATGCGGTGTCTTTGGAGCAGGACGACGGAAGGGTTGGGCCATTTGGCGACCCTTTTCTGCATCATGAGCGACACGGCATTGCCCTGATCTGCGATGTTTCTGTTTGTCCGTGTGAAATAGCGTGCAAGATACCAGGAGCTTCTTTTTTCTCTTAGTGGTGGCATGGTGGTGAGATGCGGTTGCCCTTGGGCCTAAAGAACGATCTGTGAGGGGGAAGTGTACGTTAGTTGTGGTGTACTAAGCAGCTTACCGAATTGTTACCTCGTAGACTTCTTGTGTCGTTCGATAAAACTTGGACCCTCGCTTTGTAGTTCAGCTGTATTGTAGAAGACATTCACGTCTACAATTGGTGTGCTCGGTAGGTTTACCGGACGTCGTCAGATCTCGGCCCGGATCTCCCCATCGGCATGCCAAGCTGTCGGGATCTCGGCTTCTTCGGAAGAGCTCCTGATCCTGATGCAGGCTAGCGCTGGGGGCAATGGTTCGTCTGGGGTTCCCACATATGTGTGTACCTCCGGAGGTAACTTACATGTGTGCAGACTTGTGCGGAAGACTGTGATATCGTGTAGGATACAATGTCGGAGTGGACAGGTCACGATTGAGGATGACGCGAGTTTCTCGTGCTGTTGAGGGTAACGGGAGAAGAACACGCATGTTGATGTAGCGTACATCGCTACACCACCCACATCATCCTTGGATCGTCCATCTACCCCCTCAGTATAGGGCGACCAGCCCAAGACCGCACGACGCTCGAAACTTGCTACAGCATTTCTCGGACACATCGGCCACCATGTCTCGACTCCCGCAGAACGGCTACCGCAATATGAGCGCCGGCTCACAACCTTCGCTGTCCAACCCGTCCGCCATGAGCTCCACCACCCGCCTGGCAACTCCCACCATGCCCGCCGCCGCCGCCCACCGGCCCAGCTCCCCTAACGTCTCCATCACCACTGGTGGATCCTCCCCGGGCGTTGGCCAAGGTCATTATGGCCACACGTCGCGCGCCGAGCGCTTCGAGGACGAAAAGCGCCGCATCATCGAATCCTGCTTCTCCAAGCTCGACGCCAACGCCCAGCTGGCCGAGAGTTACATCACCCACATCCGCATCGTCGAGGACTCGGCCTTCCCGTCCGCGCCCCCACCCCCCGAGAGTATTAGGCCCGAAAACCAGAAGCCGCGCCTCATCATCATCGCCGTCCGGAGCACGGGACGGGTGCGCATGCATAAGGCGCGCGAGAACAACAATGGCAGTTTCAGCATTGGCAAGACGTGGAACCTGGAAGAGCTAAGCGCGATCGAGAGCTTCTCCAATGCGCCCAACGATCCGCCGCTGACGGAGAAGGAGGCCCAGCATCGGGCCTGGGCGGGCAGTGTGGGCTTCATCGTCACCATCAGCAAACCCTACTACTGGCAGGCGGGCACGAGCAAGGAGAAGGACTTCTTTATTGCCTCGGCGGTGAAAATCTATAGGAAGTACACCAAGGGGCAAATACCGGAGTTGAGGGGTTTCGATGAGAAGAGCCGAGCGATGATGCTGGGCGTGCCGCCAGGCCAGCAGCCTCCGCCTATACAGCAGGGTCCGCCGCAGATGGGGACCAGGGTCGTGAGTGAGGACGACTTTGGCACTCCGCCGGCGCCGCCCCAGCCGGCGTTCGCGCAGCGGCCGCACAGTCGCGAGGAGTCGCGGTATAGGCAGAGCCCTGGTCCACCACCGGATATGAACGAGCTGCGGCCTCCGCCGTCTTTGGGAAGTCGGCAGCCATCGGAGTCGCCGAGTCGGCGGATCGCGCCATCTCCCGTACCTGGTCAACGGCCGTTCGCAAGTCAGGAGCAGATGGACACGCAAAGCCGGGAGGGCTCTGTGCACGAGCATGCAGGTGCCCGTCCTGGCAGGAGTGCGCAGCCGCCGTTGCAGCTCCCGACCATGCCGTCGGGTCAATCCCAGTCGAGAGACGGCAGCCCTGGTATTTCGTCCGTCTCGTCTACGGGACGAGAGCCCGTACCGAAGGCGCTTCGGCCGCATAGTCCGCCACGCCACAGACAGCACAGTATACCGGAGGATACGGCGCAAGCCCAGCCGTCGCAACAACCGCAACAGCAGCAGCAGAATATCACCAATGGTACTCAGTCTGGCGCGGCATTGTTGTTCGCGACAAGACAGCGGTGGATGGGACATCAGCAACAGCAACAACAGCAGCCGTCGGCTCAAGCGCAAAACCCGCCGACGAGCTTGACGTCGCGTTTACCGCCCATCGAGACTTCGCAAGTTCACAATGATGTTAACAATGTAGGACAGAGACAGAGCTCAGCCGACTACCCTCAGACTGCCGTCAGCGCCGCCAGCGGAGCTTCATCAGCCGGCATCGACCCTGGTGATGCTGCTGCAATTGCTGCGCTAACGAATTTCTGGGGCCCGGAATCTACTGAAGCCGCGGCTATTACTCCCACTGCTCCTCCCTCTCAGACGCCAATCTCTCATGCGCCTTGGTCACCTATACGATCAGGTCCACCTGAGATACAAGAGCCGGGCAGCCCGCCAACGCCGGAGAGGAGCGCTCGAAGACAACGTCCGCCGATCGAGGGCCGACCTAGTGACGCCTCGTTCGATCTCCGCCCGCCCCCGCTTGCTCAGGCGGGTACCCGAACGCCGGACACGCAGAACAGTGCCTACGCGACACCACATGAAGGGGCTTCGGCGGCGGGGACGCCGAAATCGGAAAACCCGCCGGATGTTGAGCCGCTGGCCGTTGCGAACAAGGCGACTCGCAACTCGGATGGTAGCATGGCGGTGCCGGGTGCCTTTCAGGATTCACCGGTCGGCCCAAGTCCATCGGGCACACCTGCGGAGACGCCAGGTGATGAGCGCGGCGAACAAGAGCTTCTGCAGCGTGAGCGTGAGGAAGCGGAGCAGTACCGACCTGGTCTAGGTCCGATGATCAAGAAGAATGCTGTACGGGACCGGTTCAAGAAGGCTGCTAATGCGGCGGGTGCGTTTAAGCCCCGGCCGGGCGGAGCAGCGGAGAAGATTATGAAGGCTAAGGCGGAGAGGGAAGGTACGAGTGGGCTTGCGGCTGAGCCTGACGGGATCACTGGTGTCGTGCTGCCCCGATCTGGCGCGGGCGTGAGCGCGAAGAAGGAGGAAAAGAGCGTGGCTGCTTCTGCGGCGAAGGATGGACTTGCCGTACAAGATCTTGCACCACCGACAGTGGCTACTTCAGATCGCACGCCGAAGGCTGAGGTTTCGTCTTCTCTCTCTCCTGCGCAGGTATTGGATAATCCGGGCGTTATGGATGACTCGCAGCATGCTAATCAGCATCACCAATCGGTATCGCTTACCGATAACGCTGTGAGCCAAGCGCAGCGTCAGCAGACGCCGGCCCAGGAAGAGCATGAGCAGCAGCAGCACCCAGGGGAGGGTGCAGAAAAGCAGCGCACGATAGACAGGCGGCAACCGCAAGTTAAGATCAAGCGACGGAGTGAACGCCAGGAAAAGTACCTCGTCGAGCTTGGCGTCGATCCCAACTTGCTTGAAGGCAGAGGGCTGGAATTCGAACAAACGCTCGAAGACTTCGGGTGGAAGGACGAAGCGCTGCGGCCGCAGGCGCTCGCGGACATGGAAGCGGACTTGCGCCGCGAGCAGGCGCGTCTCGAAGCCGGGTCTTGGCTCAGTCATGACGACCCGGCTCGCGAGGAGAAGGTCGAGCAAGTCGCCGCTCTCATCGACAAAGCGATCGCCGAGTGCGATGAGCTGGAGGGCTTGCTCACGCTGTACAATGTCGAGCTGGGCAGTTTGAACGACGACATTGCGTTCATCGAGGCGCAAAGTCAGGGGTTGCAGGTGCAGTCCGCAAATCAGAAGCTGCTGTACAACGAGCTTAGCAACCTGCTCGAGACGGTTAGCCTGGATCGCAGGGTGTTGGACACTCTGCAACAAGGCGATCTGGCCGACGTCGGTGGGCTGGAGGAGGTGGAGGCGTGTCTTGTCCGGCTTTACCAGGCAATGGTCACGATTGACCCTTCGGTTCGCGCCGTGGCGGGTAACACCAGGCCGAAGAGTCGGTCTGGGATGAGTGGGGAGGGGGCGAATGAAGTCAGCCAGATGCGGGCTTTGAGAGAGAAGAAGGACGTTTACGCACGCGAGAGCGACGCGTTCGTGCAGAGGCTGATGCAATATTTGGATCACGCGTTTGCGACCGCTTTCAGTGGCGCGAAAAGCCGAGCAATGCAGTCTACGACCGCTGGCGGCGGCACGGTGGTCAGGCTGAACAAAGATGCGTACGGCGACGCGAAGAGGAAATTATGGGTCTATGGACCAGTGCTGCTGTATGCGAAGGAAATGAATGCGCCGGCTTGGGCGACGCTGTTGCGAATGTATTGTCAGAAAGCGCAGCCGGTGTACGCCGACACGTTCAAGGATAATTTGGCCGGGTGGAAGCGCGCGGTGGGGAGGAAAGCCGGGGCGGAAGAGGAAGGAGTGCTCTTTACGAGTGCGGAGAAGGAGGATGGCGCCAGTGGAAGTGGGATGGCGGCCGCGAGGAAGCTGACGGTCAAGAGGAGTCAGACGTTGGCCAAGACTTTACGGAATGCCTCTGGTGGGTCGGGGAGGGATCGGAGTGGGAGCTTTGCTAGCGGGTCGATGATGAGCTCAGAGGTATTTGCCGGTGCGGTCGACGAGATGGCGCCGTTGGTGTCGCAGGAGCAGAACTTTCTCATGGAGCTGTTCCACGCCTCCGGGCTGGAGCAGGGCGATTTCATGGACCTCGTGGCCCGCACGCCGCCGGATGCTCGGATCGGGAAGGATGTGCGACAGCCGATGCCGATGGACCCCGATCGGGAGATGGCGAGGCAGGTCATGGGCGCCATGGACGGCATCTTCAGCCTCTTCGCTCAAGAGATGGGGAAGCTGCTCGAGTGGGCTGTCGGCGGCGACCCCATCCAGGGCGTCGGCGTCATGGCGTGCCTGAGCAAGCACGCTTTCTTCTTGCAAGACTCGAGCCAGGAGTTCTTGCTGCGTATGCTGGGTGCGCTCACGGATCGTCTGACGAGTTTGTGGGCCAAGTTCGTGGACGAGCAGGTGCGCGCGATCGAGGACACGAAGGTGAAGATTAAGAAGAGGAAGGGCGTGATTGGGTTTGTGAAGGTGTTCCCGCATTTTAGTGGCGCGGTGGAGAACGTGTTTTCCGCTGTCGCGCAAGAGGCCTATGAAGGGCCCGCCGAGTCGATGCGTGATGTCAGGAGGCTGGTGGACGAGGCGTATGAGAGGATCAACCGGGCCATGTTCGATTGCTTGAAGGCGATTGCCAAGGAGTCACCCAACGCGCCGGGTGCAGCAGGCGCCAGACACGGTGGCGTCGGCGCTGGATCGGAAGACTCAGAGGATAAGGAAATGCTGAATTACCATATTCTACTTATCGAGAATATGAATCATTACGTCGAGGAAGTGGATGACGGAGGGAGGGAAGGGTCGTTGGCGAGTTGGCGGGGCAAAGCGATGATGGAGCGCATCGAGGCGCTGAACGCGTACGTGGGAATGGTCATCCGGCGGCCATTGGGGAAGCTTCTGGTGAGTCTCCCGTGCAGAACGTACGTCAACTGTGTTTCATTACTGATGCATGATAGGACTTCCTCGACTCCACCGAGTCCCTGCTCTCCTCGAACGCCTCAAACCCAACCGCCATCGCCTCCCGACCCTCCTATTCTCGCAAAGCCGCGCGCAACCTGTTCTCGCAGTACGACAGCAAGGAAATCCGGCGCGGCATCGAGACGCTGCGCAAACGTATCGAGAAGCACTTCGGTGACGCGGGTGAGGAAGTCCTCTCGCGGCATCTGGTGGAGATGGTGTGTAAAGAGACCGGAAGGGCGTACGAGCGAACGATCGAACGCGCGGAGAGGATTATCGGGGAGGTCTACCCGCCGGCCGAAGGGGAGAAGGAGGTTGCCGTGGAGTTCGCGAAGGCGGATGTACAGGCTGGGTTTAGGAGATGAGGGACGTACGTTGAGAGTGGATGGGGAGTGTAGGGAGAAGACTTGTATTGTTTCGGGCGCATTGCGAGGGGTCCGGGTGTTGCTGCAGGTTAGGCGCGACATGCTGGAGGCAGGGATGGGCGACTATCCGTCCGTTATTGACGGCGAGAGTTGGACCACTTACCCTTGTGGCTTTGGGTAGACGTATGCGTGCGTTGACTGTATATACAGGCTTGTATTGAAAGATCATGTATATTCCGTGTGCTTCTCTGAGCGAAAGTCTGCCTCTCCCTCGGTCACGTGATCCGGGCCGGAGAATCTGGGCTTTGAGCCGACCTGCTCGCCCACCTCGTACATACAGAATCGACGCTGCCTCACGTGAGTCAAACGTCTGCTCGTGTCACTCTCGACAATTGGCTGATTGCGCATCCTTCTCTTCATCAACCTCAGCCCATCTGTCACGTTTGGCTGCGGTTGGCGTTTCCGCAACGGAAAGAATGCCGCCCTCAGTATCGCGACGAGCTGCATGGATGTACAGCAACGATCCTACGTCGTGTCTGGGCAGTTCATTCCATTGCCAGGACCGACCTCCGGTTCCGTCTTGAATATATGAAAGGTCCAGCAACAAGGCTAGACTCCTGGAAGGACAAGTCCGGATCAAGGCGGTGCTTGCATTTCCGGTTCAGGGTGCAAGCCAACTGCTATACCACCGGCTTGTTGGCTATAGAATAATGAACCTCTCTTAACCTGGTCGCATAAGCACGCTTATCGCTTCGCCAGTCTTTCTAGAATCCCATGATGAACGGGCGATCGTGAACAGATGGGTCCCGGCATCGCCGTGGGAGAACGATATCAGGTCCCTCATACGATCTCGACCCTTCAACCACCACTGTTCGGTTCGCATGAGTGACCCCTTCCCGTGGTTGGGATACCGAACACTCGGCCTGTTTGCGATGCATGCAGTCAATGCGCGCTCTTCGGCCACTACCCGGAAATTCAGGCGTACTCGAAGCATCCACATCTACAGTCTCGACTTGCCTTTGCGGCCGTTGCGAAGACTGGCGATCTGAGTCTCTTTATGCGCAACCAGGGTAGACTTGCAAGGCGTGGCAGTACTAGAACGAAAACGGAGGCTAGCACAAAGGATGGCATTGTCGAAAATGTGGAAATCGAGACTGTCCTCTCGAAGATCCTTTGTCAACGGTTTAGTGGATGATGGCAGCAAACGTATCGCAACATCTTAAAGTATCCAACAGCTCCCAGTCACGACCCTGAGGTGGACTTCTATCATCCATCACTCTCTCGACAACATGTTTCCTCTGGCATTCCTTACCATCTTGTCGCTCCTTACGGTCGGTGTTCACTGCCTGACACCAGCGGAATGGAGGTCTCAGTCAATCTATCAAGTCATAACCGACCGGTTCGCCCGTACGGATGGCTCCACAACTGCTCCGTGTAACTTGAACAACTATTGTGGGGGAACATGGCAGGGTCTCATAAACCACTTGGACTACATTCAGGGCATGGGGTTCACGGCGGTTGGTTTATCGCCTTTGTACTCGCCTTCCCAAGCATACTGACTAGTCTTCAGGTCTGGGTTTCTCCTGTGGTTGAGAACGTCCCGCAGAGCACACAATATGGCGATGCCTATCACGGTTACTGGGCCCAGGACATCTATCAGGTCAACCCGCACTTCGGAACTGCAGCCAACCTCGTTGCGCTGTCCTCGGCGCTGCACGCTCGTGGCATGGTATGAGTCTCGAAATATTAAAGTACATGGCTACCTAGACTGACCATGGGTAGTATCTCATGGTCGATGTTGTCACCAATCACATGGGCTACAATGGTGGCGCGAATAGCGTTGACTACAGCGTCTTCAACCCTTTCAACTCGCCATCATACTACCATCCGTCTTGCGCTATCGATTACAGCAACCCTACCAGCATCCAGCAATGCTGGGAGGGCGACAATACCGTATCTCTACCCGATCTGAAGACCGAAGATGCGCAGGTGCTCGGCATGTGGGAAACCTGGATTGCGCAGTTGGTCTCGAACTACACAAGTGAGCATTCGATTACACAGACAACATGTGTTGCGTATTGACACTCTGGTAGTCGACGGCTTGCGAATCGACAGCGCGCAGCAGGTCAACCAAGCTTTCTGGCCGCCATTCCTCAAAGCAGCTGGGGGCATCTACGCTGTCGGTGAAGTCTTGAACGGCGATCCCAACGTTTTCTGCCCTTATCAGCAGTACATGAGTGGAATGCTGAATTATCCTGCCTACTTCTGGATTACCCAAGCCTTCGAGTCGACTTCGGGAAGTATTAGCACCTTGGCAAATGGCATCAACTGGATGCAGGCCACCTGTGCCGACACTACGCTTCTTGGCTCGTTCATCGAGAACCACGACAACCCACGTTTCCCCAGCTACACTTCAGACTACTCCCTCGCTAAGAGCGCCATCGGCTTCACCATGCTAGCTGACGGCATTCCCATCATCTACCAAGGACAGGAGCAGCACTTTTCTGGCGGTGTTGTGCCCAACGACCGAGAGGCGCTTTGGACGTCTGGGTACTCGAAAACTGCCACGCTGTACACCTACATCAAGCAAATCAACGCCATCAGGAAATGGGCAGTCACGAAGGACAGTTCCTACCTCACCTACAAGGCCAAGCCGGTCTATTCTGACGCGCAAACCATCGTCATGCGGAAAGGCTCGACTGGCACCCAAGTCATCAGCCTCTTCACGAACCGAGGGTCTTCTGGCAGTGCTTCACTCAGCTTGCCATCATCAGCTACGAGCTTCACGGGAAGGCAGTCGGTAATCGAATTACTCACTTGCAAGACATACTTGACGGATCTGAGTGGCAACCTCGCGGTCTCTATCAAGAATGGGCTTCCGTTGATCTTCTACCCTTCAGCTTCGTTAGCTGGTAGTGGCCTCTGCGGCTATAGCGCACGTAAGTATACCTTTCCACTGCAGTGAGACTATCTGCTGACGTTACAAAGCTTCTGCCTACGCAATTTCGAGCACCGTAGCTGGCACAACCTTGAAGGCAACTACCGCCTCTGCTACTTCCAAAACAACACCCACAACCGCCTGCGCCATCGCCACTGCCGTGGCCATCACATTTAACGAGCAAGTCCCGACGATCTCCGGGCAGTCAATCAAGCTCGTTGGTTCCCTTCCCCAGCTCGGCAACTGGAACCCAGCAAACGCGGTCGCCCTTTCGGCTGGGCAGCAGACTGCCGCGAACACCCTCTGGAGTACGACCGTGACGCTGCCGGCCGGCACGACGTTCGAGTACAAGTTCGTCAACGTCACTAGTAGTGGCTGGGTGGTTTGGGAGGCTGATCCAAACCACTCCTACACCGTTCCGTCAACGTGTGCTAAGACAGTCACGGTGGGCAGCAAGTTTCAGAATTGGTGAAAGCGAGCCGTGACCGGGGTACGCGAGTGCGAAAGTGTGAATGGATTGGGTCAGAAGACCAAGGTGTGCCCGGCCTGATATGCGAAGAGTGATGCTTATGACCATGACATGCGGCGTTCATAGCGATAGCATAAATGATAGATTCACTGCTTCTCCCGGCGCTTTGTGAACTTGTGACCCATTATGTTAATAGAATGTTGCATTCATGTGTCGTTCAGCTCACGTGCGTTCGCGAACTCGCGGCTTTTAATCATGCCTAAGGCAGCAATGCGCTCCTCCTCGTCCCAGCACCTTTTGCTCATGCGCCTCCATTGCCGGATCATCTTCATTCGCGTGCAAATGGGGATCAGAGGATCACCGGAACCTGAATGCTGTCATGTCCAGCGTCAGTCACGGCTGCGGTAGTGACAGGCGGGCGCCTTGCCGACATCGATGAACCGTACTCGAAGCTAGCTAGTTGGTCAACTTGAGCGCCTTCACAGGAGATTTGCATTCCTTGAGTTTTGAGGACGCCTGAGGCGGCAGGTTACATCGAAGTATTGCAATCTTCGAAGACAGCAGAATTGGATCATCGGCTTGCAAATGAGAAATCGTGTCGGTGTTGCAGAGTGTTATTATGAAAAGACGTCCCAACATACACATTCGGCTACAGCCGCAGAAACTTGCCAAGCCCTCGATTTTCCAATGACGCGCGCAGTAGTGTTGTACCAAATCCCAGTCCTCGAACAACGAATTTTATTACACCCCAATGCTGCAACATGAGTCGGACTAAGACCAAACGAGGTGGTGGTGGCGGTGGTGGTAGAGGTAGAGGTCGAGGAAGAGGAAGGGGAGGTGGCGGTGGTGGTGGCGCACGACAGCAGCAGGACAACCGAGTTTCGTTCGATCAAGTGAATAAACGCAACGACAAGTTCGAGCGCTTTTACAATACTCTGGACATCGTTCCAGAGGGATCCGAACGCGAAGCATTCTGGACTGCCTTACGACGAGAGTTGCCGAACTCCTTCCGCTTTACTGGATCTAAAGGACATGCGCTGAGCGTCAGGAACAACCTGGTCGAACGGTTTTTCCCACTCATCAGCCAAATCAAGCATGAAGGCAAGCCGGTGGAGCTGCCGAAGGCCATGCCTTGGTATCCTGAAGGTCTGGCATACAGCATGACGACGCCGAAGAATGTCGTCAGGAAGTACGAACCGTTCAAAGAATTCCAGAAGTTCCTCGTCAGTGAGACTGGCGTAGGTAACATCAGCAGGCAAGAGCAGGTCAGCATGATACCGCCGTTGGTCCTCGATATCAAGCCGGAGCACACTGTGTTGGATCTCTGCGCTGCCCCGGGGAGCAAGAGTGCGCAGCTGATTGAAGCGATCCACGCGGGGGAGGAGGAACGCGTGGACCGAGCGATCAACGCTGCTCGAGCAGGCAGGACAGAGGACAACGGCGAGGGTGCAGATGGACAGAGTAACATACAAGACTCCGGTCGAGCGACTGGGTTGCTTGTCGCCAACGACGTCAACTACCAGCGCGCACAGATGCTTGTCCACCAGGTCAAGCGCTTGAACTCGCCAAACCTCATTGTTATGAACCACGACGCGACCATGTTTCCCTCAATCGAGATTTCCTCGAATACCGCGCCAGGTCAGCAAAAGGGCCGCAAGTACCTAAAGTTCGATCGCATCCTCGCCGACGTTCCATGCTCAGGTGACGGCACGTGCCGTAAGAATCCCGGTATCTGGAGAGATTGGTCGCCCCAAAACGGTCTTGGCCTGTACATCACTCAGGTCAGGATTCTTACGCGTTCGCTTCAGATGCTGAAAGTTGGTGGGCGTGTAGTATACAGTACTTGCTCAATGAACCCAGTGGAGGACGAAGCAGTTGTCGCGTCTGCCATTGAGCGCTGTGGCGGCGTGGACAAGGTAAAGCTGATCGATTGCTCCGATCGGCTACCCGGCCTTGTTCGCTCCAAGGGCCTGACGGACTGGTCTGTCATGAGTCGGACCGGAGAGATCTACGAATCATGGGCCGAAGCGGAGCAATACGAAGCCGAAGGCTCCAAAGTCGTGCCTGGAATGTTCGCCCCTGAAGCCAACGAAAGCATCCCGTTGCAGCACTGCATGCGTGTCTACCCGCACCAGCAAGACACTGGCGGTTTCTTCATCACGGTGCTGGAGAAACTCAGCGAGATTCGCGCGAAGCCGGAGAATGAGAGTAAATGCCTGAACAAGAAGTGGACATTCAGCGAGCCTCAAGAAGGTACCCAGAACACGGCTTTCGGCGAGCTGCTGAACGATGTAAAGTCTGAGCCTATGGACGAGAATGGTCATCTGCACAATTCGAACCCACACCCTGATGATCTCGTGCACATCAGTGACGTGTCTGCCGCAGCACGGCAGAATGCCGAGGAAAACTCTACTGGGTCGAAGCGTAGAGCCGACGAAGAGGCGGAAGCTGCTGGCGAAACAACAATCAAGAAGGCACGCTTCGGCGACGAACCCGCCGACCTCACGACAACAAGCGATACGGCGCGTCGTGAGCACTGGCCGCCGCCGCCCAGCGTGACTATGGCTCTCGAGGCTGATAACAACAAGCCTGGCGCTGAGGTCCTCGATACCGATATACCCACTGACGGTGGTGCCGAGGTTACGGCCGAAGTCAAAGATGCCGCCAGGAACGCACCATTCGAGGAGAGTCTCCCTGGTACATCACTTCAACCCCCGCGAAAGCGCAGGAGAGGAGACGATCCGGTCAATGAAGAAAGCTTCAAGTACCTCCCATCTACCCACCCGGAGCTGGAGTCCATTTACAAATTTTACGAGCTCCGGCCTGAGTTTCCCCGTGACCGCTTCCTCGTGCGCAATCCCGCCGGCGATCCGGTGAAAGGGATTTATTACTCGTCCCAGCTCGCCAAAGACATTTTGATCACCAACGAAGGCCGCGGCATGAAGTTTGTGCACGCTGGCGTGAAGATGTTCATGAAGCAGGACGCTCAGGGTCAAGACATCTGTAGATGGCGTATCCAAACCGAGGGTCTGCCGATCATCGAAGGTTGGGTCGGTGAAGGGCGTGTCATCCGGTTGCGCAAAAAGGCTACTCTACGCAAACTGCTCGTGGAGATGTTCCCACGCATCGGCCGCGCCGAAGATCCGGAAGCCGGATGGCGCGAGCTGGGCGAGATCGGCGAACAGGTTCTCAACATCGGGATGGGATGCTGTATGCTGCGCGTGGAAGCCAGCGAAGACGACAAGGACGGGTTCCGCGAAGCCTTGACCCTGCCGTTGTGGCGGAGTATTCACTCGCTGAACCTGATGTTGCCGAAGGAGGAGCGGAAAGCGATGCTCCTTCGCATCTTCAATGAAGACGTTGAGTTAGTCAACCATTCTGACCCCTTGCAGAAGAAAAAAGATAACAAGGGATCGGCGAAGACGGAGAAGCAGGCTGCCGGTGGTGGTACGAACGCCGAGGGCGACGCGAAGGAGTTGCAGCAAATGATCGCAGGGACGGACGATTCGGCCGTGGTCAAGAAGGACGATGCGCTTGAGCCGGAAGAAGCAGACGTCGAGAGCGCGGCGAGGGTGTTGGAGCAGGACGCGCTGGCGAGTGAGGACCGGATGGCGGCGGATCGGCTGGAGGAATTGGAGGACGAGGACAATAAGATCAAGGCCGCTATGCCGGAGCGCGAGGGCGAAGGGGATGAGTACAATACTACGCTCTAGGGTCGACGTCATGCGATGTCGCGTGGCGGATGTATCATGTTTGTTTACGCAAAAGCGGTGCTATGCAGACCTTGCGCTCGCCCGCACATGCATTCTTCATGTCCTCAAATGCGGCCTGGACGTTGCTTTCTACGGAAGGTAGCATAAGGTGTGGGATCTGAAGCCAGCCACAGACGTACGCAAGGGTTCCTCAGCTTATGTTAATC
>Ga0058704_10000533_pt1 | contig 19500 bp, 26 predicted proteins | sample AgamicMgSfe_FD_71363 | JGI IMG/M metagenome (GOLD analysis project Ga0058704, IMG submission 71363) | Agave microbial communities from Guanajuato, Mexico - Mg.Sf.e | ecosystem: Host-associated > Plants > Phyllosphere > Phylloplane/Leaf | place: Guanajuato, Mexico | collected 2012-05-30
CCGCACCGTTTCAACGCGAGCAGCTGCCGTCCAGCCAGGTTTCCCTCGGCCTCCTCGCGAGCTGTAGCCAGACTCTCACGTCTCTTACGCTTGACTGGCTGTTCATGCTGCCCTCTGTGCCGAGTCCTTCTCGGGAAGGACGATCTGGGCAGCCTCCTGTGAGCTTCTTCGTTGCGTTGTTCACACTCCGCTTCCCGCATCTCAAGGCATTCCAGTTCCGCAATGCTGTTGTTCCTGATACACTGCTGCCGCGAGGACTGTATCTGCTCGACCGAGCGCACGTGCATGTGCGTACCCGACGGACTGGCTTGTCCCGTGGTTCACACGATGCACATATTCCCAAGAACGAGCAACAGATGCTCAACACTGCGTGCCTGGAGTTCATGGAAGCGCACGCCGACTTGCAATGCTTGGCTTGGCCTATGGATCACTTCTTCTCCGAGACTGGCCCGCCTGGCGACATTGCCTCCCGCGTGCAGGCGGTGATCAATAACCTCGGTCGAACGCTCACCGAGCTGCGGGTGGATGCCACGTTCAGCGGGGCCGGCGAGCCGCAGAGCGAGAACACCGGTCATGCGGATCGGGGCGCCAGAGACCGACGTCGACGCTTCATCGAAGAGTTCGCGTCGAAGATGAAGAAGGTTGAGATCGTCAAGATCGAGGGCGGCGTGCCGCGGGACGAGCGACGCGAGACCCTTCGAGCGCTGCATGCCTGTCCGCTCAAGAAGATTGTCATGATCGGTGTCTGTTGCCCTTTGGGGAACACGTGGGGTGCGGAAGGGCGGGATGTGAGCGAAGTGCTCCATCCCGACGAAGTTGACCAGCTGGAAGGCGAAGATAAAGACGCCATTTGGAAGCTGGGTCCCATCAAGCCCGAACCCGTTGGGTCAGACTTCGACTTCAAAGCCACGTACGGCTGGCCTCCCGGCCCACCCATGGCGAACGTCATCGCTGCCTACCACGCCGACACCGTCACGGAGCTCAAGTTCTGCGGCTACAAGGGCTCACCAGTATTACTGTCGCCCACACCCATCACGACTCCCATGCTAGCCGCGCTCAAGCACTTCCACCACCTCGAAACGCTGATCCTGAGCCTGTGGCTGACCACCACCTTCGAAGGCTCCCTGCACGACTCCGAGATCATCACCTACTGGCACAACGCTCGCTCGCCCTCGTCCACCGCACTGGTCCGCATCACGGACGAAGAGCCGGCAGGATGGGAGAAGGAGCTGCGGACAAAGTACGCCCCGGACGCGCTGGCGTGGCGGATCACGAGCTTGCTCGGTCCGTTGCTGAGCGAGACGGCGAAGGGCCGACGGGGAGGCGTGCACGTCCGGGCGAGTTTCTGCGTGGGCGTCGCCGGCGGTGGGATCTTCGATGTCGATCTTCGGGTCGGGAAGGGCGCGCTGGGGAATGATGTCTGTCTTGGTTATCGAGGCCCGCGGGAGGAGTTGGAGCCAGAGCGGAGGCGGAGTAAGTTGGAAACCCGGCGATGGTTCTGATGATGGACTTCTGTTGCTGTATCGAGCAAGCCGCAAGACGAACAAGCATACTGGCCAGTGACCTTTACGGCACTGTTTGAGATCTTCTTGTCCTTGAATGTCGTGCTTGGGCTGGAATATTACGCAGCCAGGGCCGATGATCATCAGATCATCGGATGGCGCGATGTGAGTCGGATTGCTCCGACGATTTATATCTATCCGCAACCGTACCGCACCTGTTTCCTTCACATATCTGCCGTCGTTCCCACAGGCTTTGCTCGATTCACGATGTCCTTTCGTCACGTGTGTCGCGAGTCGGCGTTTTCACCTGTCTCGACTTGACCACCGACACCAGTACGGCACCCTCGATCCATCGTGTCCTGGCACACTCACGAAGCCGTCGATAGTGGCCGATCTCCTCAACGACGTGCCCGCCGTCTGCCCTCCCTTTGGATCACAACACCCCCTTGACCTGAGGTTGCATGCCTGGACCCTGACCTAGCCGGACTCCCCCCACCCTTATCATCCAAGCCCTGACTCGCTTCCCCCGATAACAAACCCGAGCCCTGGACTGGGCGACAGGGAGGAGAAGGTGTGGGTGAACTTACATTATCACACTCGGATTCCTTCGTGTCTATCCCAGCGCCTCTGTTTGGACAAACGTCGATGCAGCACCTCCTTGGCCATGCTGCGAGACACGCCATCCCGGCGCCTACTGCGCCAGCCCATGCCTCTCGCCGACTCAATCACATGCGGGGTCCCCTTTGCACATGGAGCACGCCGCGATCTTATTATACGAGGTCCCCCTTCGTTGCAGAGCGGGCAGACGGCGTATCTGCTCGCTCCTACTCTCGCGTGAGTAGACGAGGGTACATGTCGACTGGCAAGGAAACGACCACCGATCTCCGTAGAGCGAGTACGATGTCTGGCCCTTATGGGACTTATGAAGCGGTGGTGGTCGGAGGCGGCGTCGCGGGCTTGACGTGCGTGGGTAACCTGCTCGAGCGAAAGATCGAGCCCATCCTCTGGGTGGACGACGCGTTCAACGGCGGCCGCGTGAACCGGGCGTACCGAGAGGTGCCCTCGAACACCAAGGTCGGCTTGTTCATCGACTTCGCCACCGCCCTGGCGCCCTTCCGCAAAATCGTCAGCGGCACGCCGTCCCGCTCTCGCTGGGAGGAACCTTCCGAGAGCGACGGCGTCAGCGTGAACGACAAGCCTGATAAGCTGCAGGCCCTTCGCCAGCTCGATCCGGGCAAGGGATGCCAGCTCAGCTATGCGGCTGATATGATCCTTATGCTCACCGAGGGGTTGAAGAAGACGCCTGGGGTCATTACGCAGCAGGGCAAAGTCGTCGAGGCCGTTCTGGATGAGGGCTCCGCTCAGTGGCGGGTCAAGTTGGATAACCCGGACCGCATTCCCACAGACATCTCGAGCGTGCAGACCAAGCGCCTCGTGCTCTGTACTGGGTCATCGCCTACTGAAACCCCGCTGCCTGGTAATGTGTCTGGCATAGCTCACCTCGACCTGGACACAGCCCTGTCGCCGACTTTGCTCGCGGAGAAACTTCTGCCTCGTGGCGAGACCACCGTCAGTGTGATCGGCGCGTCCCACTCCGCCATTCTTGTGCTGAGAAATCTGTACAACATGGCGAAATCCAGCAAGCCCGACCTCAAGGTCCGATGGCTGACCCGGCACGCCCTCCGCTACGCCGAGTTCATGGACGGCTGGATCCTGCGTGACAACACCGGCCTCAAAGGCGAAGCGGCCGTATGGGCCAAAGCGCACCTCGAGCCGGAATCCTTCCCCAAGAGCGACGTCAGCAATTACATCAACGCCATCTCCTACGAAAAGGGCGCCGAGGCCGAATCCTTCAAACATCATCTCCCCGGCACCGATCTCGTCGTCCAAGCGATCGGGTACACGCGCGACCCGATCCCAGCGCTGAGGACGAGCGCCGGCCGGGAGGTCAGCCCTCACTACGACCACGAGAAGGGCTCCTTCAACTACGTGCAGGAGTCCGACTGCGGCTCGATCGGGGACTTGGCCCGGTTGCCGGGCGTGTACGGGGCGGGGATCGCGTATCCGGAAAGGGTGACGGATCCGCATGGGAATGTGGAGTATGCTGTGGGGTTCTTCAAGTTTATGAAGTATATCAAGAAGGTCTCGCCGCAGTGGGATTAGAGAAGTATAGAGATAGAGTTGTTGGCGTAGTATTGTAGGGATATCTTTCTGAGCTGTTGAATGGTATCTAATGAAGCACATGGACACGTACGTGAATGCTCTTGCAGTGGGTTGTACCTCTTGCTCTCCGTTGTGGAGGTTCTGATAGTCTGGCTTCCAATATCTGTAGCTGCCATGTGTATGTGGCGGGGACTTTGCAATTGGATGATATCGTCACGTGCTCTAAGACCGTGCTGATTGCGGGGTCGGCACATCTGGATCTGGGGAAAGGTAACAGCTCTCAGCAGGTACAGCAGTACAACAGTACATACACTCTCACGCCAGTGGCAGGTTAGGGCAGACGTACAGTACGACTGGGACTGAGCCGCGAGAAGACAACGGTGAACGCTGTCTGGACGGACCTCCACCTCCTCACACTCCACCATCAATTTGCAGCCCACCTGACGCCTTCCGCTCGTGCCCAACAACAAGCAAACCACCACTCCCATCACCCCTCATCGCCTATCACTAGTCGTAATATCAACATCGACTGCGACAATCGGCAGCGTCAGCATACTTCGCCATGATCCCTCGACGACTGGGCGCTCGCCTGAGCTCCTCCACGCCATCCTCGACCACATTCGCTCGCGCCTTCAGCAGCACCCCATGGGTCCAGCGCAGCCCCGCGCTCTCCGACATCGAGCCCGAGCAGGCCCGAGCCTTCGACGCGAAGCAAAAGGACTTCCGCGACAACCTTGTCGAGCTCCAGCGCCAAAAGAAGGAGAAAGAACGTCAGTCCGCTCGGTCCCAGTCCCAGTCCGCGTCCCCTGCCGCTAAGTCCTCTTCTTCATCCCCTGCCCCTTTCTCCTCCTCTACCACGCGGTACCTCGACGCAGAGGGACTAGGCTCACTCTCCGGTCCCGCAGGCGAAGCCCACCGACAGCAAGACGAGCAAGGCAAGAAGAAGCCCTCCGGCGGCCTGAGCTCCTTCATCTACGGCACCGAGGAGGGCAGGGAGATGGATCGCGAGATCGAGCGGAGCTTCTCGCAGGTCCTGGCGAGGGGCAAGTACGTGCACAGTATCGTCTTTCACGAGGTCAAGCCGGATAAGGTGGATGAGTATGTCGAGCTGGTCGGCAGCTGGTACCCGCGCATGGCCAATATGCCGGAGAACAAGGTGCACCTCGTCGGCAGCTGGCGGACAGAGGTGGGAGACTGCGATACTTTCGGTATGCTATCGGAATGTGCTGTGGGCATGACGGTGCGCGAGGACTAACGTTCCACAGTGCACATCTGGGAATACCAGCGATACGCCGGTTATCACGCGTCCCTCCACAGCATCCAAAACCACCCCGACTTCGCCGACTTTGACCGCAAGCTTAAGAGCCTGATCCACAGCAAGAAGACTTCCCTCATGCAGGAGTTCCGCTTCTGGCCCACCAGCCCGCCACGCAAGCTCGGCGGCGTCTTTGAGCTTCGCTCGTACACGCTGCACCCCGGTAACCTGCTGGAGTGGGAGACGCACTGGCAGAAGGGGCTCGCGGCGCGGCGAGAGGTGATGGAAGGTGAGGACATCCCGTACTCCCAGAGACGTGCGATGAGAATTCTTAGACTAATGCTGCTGTACAGGCGTCGGCGCCTGGTTCGTCCAAATCGGCGACCTCAACGTCGTCCATCATCTCTGGCAGTTCGCCGACCTGGAGGAGCGGAGGACGAGGCGGGAGCAGAGCTGGAGCGTGCCTGGGTGGGGCGAGACGGTCCACCGGACGGTGCCGCTCATTCAGACGATGAAGAGCAAGATCATGGTACCGATGCCGTGGAGTCCTGTTGGGTGAGGAGGCCGCTGTGCAGATAGGCGGGACGGAAACATCAAGCGAGCCGGTTGTGTGCATTTGTTCGGCGTTTTCAGGGAGGTGGAGCGAGCGAAGGACGAGTACGTTCTATCCTGCGGAAGGTCGGCAATGAGTATTCCGTTCTTTGTAGTCTGTTACTTGAGAATGCTATTGCACAACCTTGAGACTTCCGTTTCACGTGAGTCGTTTCATGTTCAGATTGCTTTCACGTGCGAGTCTGACGTAATCGGTTAACAAAATCCGGAACTCCACGCGCAAGTTTGGCGACTTCAACTTCCCCAGACCGGAAAACTGTCAACACCTTCTCCTCCTCAATGGACTAGAACACCCACAGCACACGATCCGAATCCTACATCTGCGAACCTCAATCCGCAAGCCGACAAGATGGGCTACATCCGCCAACAACAGCTCGAACGGCTGCGCGAGTACCGCTACTCGGGCGTGGACCACAGCCTGGTGTCGCGCTACATCCTCAAGCCTTACTGGTGGGGCCAAGTCATCCACCTGGTGCCCCTGTGGATGGCCCCCAACGCCGTCACGCTGACGGGCTTCTTCTTCGTCATCGCCAACCTCCTCACCATGCTCTACTACACCCCGACCATGGACGTCGACTGCCCGGCGTGGGTCTACGCCACCTGGGCCGCGGGCCTCTTCCTTTACCAGACTTTCGACGCCATCGATGGGTCTCAGGCGCGTCGGACGCGTCAGAGCGGGCCCCTGGGTGAACTGTTCGATCACGGTGTCGATGCGTTGAATACTTCGCTCGAGGTCCTGCTGTTTTCCGCCGCGATGAATTTCGGGCAAGGGTGGAGGACGGTGCTGGTGCTGTTCGCGTCGCTGTTGACGTTTTACGTCCAGACGTGGGATGAGTATCATACCAAGACGCTCACGCTGGGGCTCGTGTCTGGGCCTGTGGAGGGGATTCTGACGTTGTGTGTGGTGTACGCCGTGACGGCCGTCAAGGGGGGCGGGAGTTATTGGCAGCAGCCGATGCTGAGGACGTTGGGCGTGCCGGCGTACGACTGGTTGCCGGACCTGGCGTATCGGATGGATTTTGGGGATTTTTATATGTTTTATGGGGGGTTGGTGCTGGTTTATAACACGGTGGAGAGGTTTGTCGTTTCCTCGCCCTTCACTCCACATACATACTAATATTGGTTGTCACAGCGCGAGGAACGTCGTCGCCGCCCGTCGCAAGCGCGGCGAGCCCGCGGGAGAAGCACTCATCGGCCTCCTACCCTTCTTCGGCCGCTGGATCGTCATCGCCGCTTACCTGACCTTGCAACACAACATCCTCCGCAACCACCTGGTCCCGTTCGTCTTCTACGTCGGCCTGCTGAACGCCTACAGCGTCGGCAAGATGATCACCGCGCACCTCACCAAGTCCGAATTCCCGTACGAGAACGTCATGACGTGGCCGCTGCTGGTCGGCGTCGTGGACGCGCTCGGTCCCGTTTTGCAGGAGAGAGTGGGTTTCGGCTGGCCGAGTGCGCTCGGTGATGGGGTTTACCAAATCGCTTTTGTTTTCACGTGCCTGGGTTTTGCGGTGGGCGTGTACGGCAGTTTTGTGGTGGATGTTATTGTCACCATTTGTGACTTTCTTGATATCTGGTGTTTGAGGATCAAGTATCCGTACACGGCTGAGTTGGAGGAGACGGATCAGAAAAAGATCTGTTGATGGTTGATATGTGCTTGATTGCTACACGGATCACATATAGCCTTCGAGGCTACTCTTGCTTTACCATGACTTCTGCCCCTTTATCTGCTGTTGTTCTTGTTTCCAGCTTTCTGTCTCCAATTTCTTACTTCCATGCCTTGCACTACGAGGCGCGTCTATCATATGTATCACAAGGTTGAGTTATGCGATGACTTCCGCCATCGTCAAACACCTCTCGTTACAGTTAACCATCAAACTTGTATCGTTCCTCCTCAGCCCAATAATCATTGAACCCGACTCCCTCACACACTTCCTCGAAACTTAGGATCTGCGGCGGCGAGCCCGTCGTCATCGTCTTCTTCAGATTCTTCAGAGCATCTCGCGTCCCCTTAAGGTGCGCCGCTACCAACGTGATAGGATAAGTCACCATAGCAAACCCCATCCTCGCCAACTCCACCGCGCTCAAATTCTCCGTTTTGCCCCCCTCAATGATATTGGCTATAAGCGGTATATCAAAGGTATCAACCGCCCGCTGCATCGCCTCTCGATCCGGGAGCGCTTCGATTAAAACAAAGTCGACCCCGACGCGGATGAACTCGTTCACCCGCGCCTCCACCTCCTCCCAGCCATGGATCAGCGCGTCTGTTCGAGCGAGAATCACGATGTCGAGCCCTTCGTTACGGGCGTCGACCGCGGCGCGGATTCTTGCGAAGGCCTCTTCGCGCGAAACGACGCTTTTACCTTTGGTGTGTCCGCATCCTAGGAAAAGGTTAGAATTGCTGGCTGGGGACGTTCACAGAAGTGTCCCGCACGTTTCGGCCACATTTGATCCTCTATCATGATCCCTGATGCACCAGCATGGGCGAAACTGGGGGATCCGTTCAGCAAACGCATTGACAGTATTACTACATGCCGTGTCCTCGTACCATTGAACGGTTCGTTTGACATTCATCGGCGACCCGTACCCAGTATCGCCATCAGCGAAGATCGGAACCTTCACCTGTCGATCGACCTCCTGGATCTTGAGACACATGTCCTGCATGGCGATGTATCCGGTGTCGGGGAGACCTTGGGAAGAGGCGACGTTGTAGCCCGAGATGAAGACGAGGGGGAAACCGGCTTCCTCGCAGAGTCGTGAGGTCAGACCATCGTAGGAGCAGCAGGTTGCTAGGATCTTCTCTGGGTCCTTTCGGACTCCTCGAGTAAGGCTCGAAGGCGTGCGGCGCCTGGGGAGGGAATGCGGCCGCGAGCATTGTTCTTGACGGTTGAAGCAGGCGGGTCGTTGGACAGGTTGGGTGTGTCGAATGCGAAAGGGTACGGTACTGAGGTTGTGCTCGACATTTCCAAACTGCACTTTGATACATTCGTTCCAATTTAGTCGGACTGAGCCTTGCATGTCAAGCCTGTCAGGATTGTACTTAGGTATGCACCGTAAGCCGCTCCATTGAATTGTGGACTTCTGTCGCCCGATCCAGATGCCACTTGTTTAAACGTTGAAGCCTCGGTCTCCACAGCCCAAATCCACCATGGCAAGCCACATCACTTCATCACTCACTTACAATGGAGAACGCATCTCTGATGTAGCTGGCGCGCCATGCTTATCCAGGTTCTTCCCGGCAAACCCTGATCGGCCTCTGATCGTCCTCATCCCCGGAGGCGCACACAATGCACGCATTTTCTACGGGGGCCACGAAGGCTTCAACCCCGACGATTTCCTGACCACATGGCTCAATCGATCCGGGTACGGAGCCTTGGCCATCTCGTACCCTTTCGAAAGCGAGCACCAGATACTGCCTGCTACAGCCCCGAACTTCCGTATCGACTCATGGGGTCGTCAAGCCGCTCAAGTTACCAAACACACGGTCGACGAGCACGACTTGTGCGGCGACGTAGTACTTGTTGGCTGGAGCATGGGTGGCCGAATGCTAGGTCCGTATGCTAGAACAGCAACGGGTCTTGGGCTCACTTTCAAGCTGTTCGTTTCGCTGGCCGCAACCCCAGGCCTCCCAGGAGCAAGACCTGGACCACCTGAAACGAAACTTACACAGGCCGGTTACGCGACTCTGGCCGACATGCTTGGCTACTTCATGCTGCAGGTCCATGACCAGGAGCTCGAGAACGGCGGCAAGACGATCATACCCGAACGCATCTATGCCACGGACTATTTTGGAGCCACGCCAGTCGGCCTGCTGGGATGGGGCGTGGAGTCTTATGACGAATGGGCTTACGTCAAGGATGCGGCTGTGCATCCTGTTTCTGACCTTCCGTGGATGGCGAACTTGATACCCACGAGCAGATTGGACGGCCGTCATGTCCTTACAGATCGCGCCACATGGACATACTTGATGACTTTGAAGCTGACACAGATTGTCCAAGATGTGTTCCGACAACCGCAGCTTGATCCCGAACACTGGAGACGAATCGTGGATTTTGTACACTCGACACCGATGAAGCTGTCGGCGAGTGTCCGGGGCAATCACTTCTTCTTCCTTGGGAGATCAGGTGCAGAAGCGACAGCTGCTGGCATTTTCAAGATGCTGGAGGAGTCGGAGTCACTGCGGGTGGCATTGGATCGCCTGCTGAAGAGTTCCTGAATGGCTGGTTCGGGGAGAACGCATGCTTCGCTCCTGGGCTGATCGATTGCAAGCATTGCGACACCCTTCAGCATACCAACCCTTTCGTTACGAGGCAAAGGCAGCAAGCGGAGGCAACGTTGAAGACTTCGCTCGAAATCCATGCCACCGGACCCATCAAGTTCAGATTTCCGATCGCGTTTCAGTGGCTGTTCATCCTGGTGCTGCTCATTGGTTGCCCTTTTCTGCCAGAGTCGCCCAGGTGGCTGCTGCTCAAAGATAGGCACGAGGAAGCCGGCGAGATCAGAATACGCCTGATGGATGCACGTTGCGCGAGAAGTCGCCGTCATTCACTCCTTTCTACAGCGCGAGCAGGGCTCTTCGTACTCCACCGGGAGTGACGTCCCCTCAACCCATGAATGCAAAAGACAGGGATTCATCCAGCGCACTCTGCTCGCATGCGGCATCACCATGACCACGCAGCTGACTGGCTTCCACGTTATCCCATTCTACTCCACCACCATTTTGGGAGTCGACCCTGGGCTACTCCGGACGGGCTACGGAGAGTATGATGTCTGATCTACGGAGACTTGATGAAAGTATATCCATCTGCTTTCGGCGTATCGTTCGGACTTTTGACGCGTATGCATATGTCTATCTTAGACATGAGCGATGGAGACAACGGGAAGTTTTAGAAGACAGTTCGAGAATGTCTGGGCATCGAGGGCCCAGCTGGCGTTCGTTACACTAGGACTATATACTCCACATCGAAATGTCGAGTTGGTCTATCGGATTCTACTTGCAGCACGATACGAATCCTCCAGAAGCGCAACAGCTGCCATCGAGCCTGCTTGCCGTTCTCCTGCCGATCAGGAGGACTTAGAGCGCACACTCTCTACACGTGAGGTGAAGGCAATGAGTCTGAGAGAAGAGGAGTCCTCAAGGGAATGAATGTAGGGCAGCATACGAGATACTTCTATGAGGGAGTTCGATCAAGACAGCACTACTTGGTCGGTCGAGGACTGAGGACATTATTTCAGGGAGGGAAATACATAGTAGATTACCGAGCCGTATCTAGTCGATTACATGTATCAAGACTCAGCGAGGCTAAACTACATCCGGCTCCTCCACGTACGTTAACTGTTACTAGATATGTATCATTACTAAGCGATACTCTTACCTCGAAGCTCGATATACTACCTACATAGGTACTGTATGTAGAGTGTCCTAGTCCGGTTAGGTATGACTACGCAGAGTTGCGCCAGTCATCAATGCCTTCAACACTGGGACATGTAGTCAGGAGCAACGAGGACAAATCCGCACATTGAAGACGAACTGCAAGACGTCAGATATCGAACATCGGCTTATGGTTGCTTGGGAGGGGTAGTGGTAACTCTTCCTGACTGAACTGACACGGGAGATCTGACCTCAGATGAGTGTGATCCGTCCAGCCGAGGACCTCTTGTAGAAATCAACACGCCAGACTCCCACTTCATCCGCTGACCGGCCATCAAGCTGGACACGCTTGTCTTGATAACCTTGTCCGTCAAGGACTTCTTCTTCTCGCAGCAAACGCCTCGTTTGGGTCTGGACGTCAAACCAGGTCGGCCGCCGACCATGTCCGCGCCGACCATGTCCGGAAAGGTCGTAGACCCGTCGACACTGGCGCCAGTCCAGACGGGAGGTGATGCCACTTACGGCACAGGCAAGCCAGGCGTCGATGGCAGTACGACGAATGTCTTGCGCTTCGATCCGCACTTCACAGACAATGTCATCAAAGCGACTGGTCCCAACGCCACTCCGAGGTTGCGAAAGGTCATGGCGAGCCTGACCAGACATCTGCATGATTTCTGTCGAGGTGAGATACATCACAAGTTGCATTCCGGGACGATGGGCTGAATACTCTCCAATATTAGAGAACGAGATCACCATCGATGAGTACATGGCCGGCATCGAAATGGTACCTCCACCCGCCCTTCACCCATCCCACAACATAAACACTAACCCTTTACCCCCCAAGATCAACGAAGCCGGCCGCATGTCCAACGCCAAACGCAACGAAGGCCAACTCCTGACCGACATCATCGGCCTTGAATCCCTCGTCGACGAAATCACCTACACCCTCGCCTCGGAAGCCGACGACGCCCCGACCGCCACCGCCATCCTGGGCCCCTTCTGGCGCAAAGACGCGCCCCGCCTGCCCATGCGCGCCACCATCGTCCAAACCGCCCTCCCGGACGCCGACCACACCCTCATGCACGGCCGCGTGCTGGACTCGACGACGGGCGCTCCGCTTGCCGGCGCCGAGCTCGATGTCTGGCACACGGCGCCCAACGGCCTTTACGAATCCCAGGACCCGACACAGCCGGACATGAACCTTCGAGGCCGCTTCACCACAGGCGCCGACGGGGAGTATGCTTTCTACTGCTTACGACCGACGTCCTACCCCGTACCAAACGATGGTCCCGCGGGGAAACTACTGCAATTGCTAGACCGACACCCGATGCGTCCGGCGCACATCCACTTCATCGTGTCCGCGCCAGGGTACAAGCCGCTCGTGACGCAGGTGTTCGATCGCCGGGACGAGCACATCGAGAACGATTCCGTGTTCGCGGTCAAGGACAGTTTGATCGTGGACTTTGTGCCCTTGAGTGGGGATCCGCAGGCGCTGTTTGAGCTCGAGTATACGTTCAAGTTGGCGAGGTATGAGACGAAGGGAGTGGCGGGTGCGACGGCGGTGGCGCCGTGATTGCATTAGGGAAGGGGGGAAAGGAAGGGGGTGTGTCGCGGGAGGTAGGAGAAATGTATGTATGTAGCCATGAAACGAGAACACGACCCGAAACGAAACACTTCCACTGGCGAGAAGATATGCCATATGAATCAACAGAGGATAAATAGGTACACAGGTTTGACTCCCAGTGTCTGGCATGCACGTGAGCGTGAAAGAAGCCGCTTACTGCCCTCATACTATCCACTTGCCTCAACCACGTCGCGCGTGACTTCGACCGCCACATCCACAACCAGGAATCTCGCACTCCATCGCTAATTGCAGCAACAACACTTATGCAAGAGCCAAAAGCCTCCGCTTGTTCCCTCCCTCGTCCTCTCCGTTAACCCCGGCTACACGGACAATCTCAGAGATCGATACTCATCGTTAGATAATCCCTATTCCTCCTCTCACTCCTTACAGCTCCTCGTTCCATCCATCTAGATCAAGGACCGAGCGGGAGCGTCGTCCACCGACCTACCGCCGTACGCTCTCTTGGCCGCGAAATCGATCTTGACTGGACTCTGATCATCGCATATACACGTTTGCCCCCCCGCATCACCCGCGCATACGCTCGTACAGCAGAATGTAAGCGACCTTATTGTCCTTCACACCCTCTTTCCTCGGTGTCGGCGTCCGCTTACCCGTCGTGCTGCCCGTCGGCGTCGCCGTCCCGTTCGTTGTCGGCACGCCGTTCAAATTCCTCCTCTGCGCCGCCAGGTTCCCGTTGACCTCGGACCACGGCATCTCCTCCTCGGGTTCCCGCTCGGCCTCGTCGAGCCCTTGGTACATATTGCGCTGCTTCTGCAGGTCCTGGTCAGCCTTGTGCTGCTCCAGCGCCTTGGCGAGCAGTTTCGGGTCCTCTTCCGACCCGCCCTCCGCGACGTCTTCGGGCCGGATGCGCCGGATGACGGTGTCGTCCATCCGGACCCATTCGCGGCCGTCTTGGCGGAGGACGTCGACGGTGTAATGGCCTCCGGCGGCGGACTTGCCGTGGTGGTACACGACGCTGGTGAGTCGGTACTTGGGCAAGCCGCCCTTGAGGGCCAGGCCGCCGCGCTTGGCAGTCGGGAAAACTTCTTTCGGGATCTCGAGCTCCAACGGATAGCCGATTTTTTTCCAGATCTTCTGTGTGCCGGTGAGGTTGTTGTCGTACTGGAAGCGCTTGAGATGCAAGATGAGCACGGGTGGGAGGGTGTCGATGAAGACTTGCTTCTTCGCAGTGGTACCTCGACCGCCGAAGTCGCCTGTCAGTGCTTCGGTGCGCGTGAGACCTTTCAATGCATCGATGATGTTGTTGACGTGCGGTGCACCGATGTCGAGTTGCAAGGGCTTGTATGGCTCAAGCGTGACGGAGTCCTTGAGGCCCGGCACACGCAATTCTGAGCGCAGGTGGCCTCCGAAGATCTTCGTAATCGGCGACGGTGCGTCTTCCTGGCCAGCGGTCCGAGTGACGGACGCTTTCTGCCTGGGTCCGACTTCCAGCCAGCCGTCGGCAGAGGTTGGCGTTGTCGCAGCGTTAGGTGATAAGACACCGTTCTCGTACGGCTTCTCGTCTGTTTGCCCTTGCATAACCGCCACACACTCGTCATGCAAGCCCTCGAGCAGGAAGCCCAGGAACTCTTCAGCATCTTGTTGGTGCCCGCGCTGCAGTCTGTTAGCGTAGTTCGCCACAAATGCCTCAAACAAGGTTATGCTTACCCTCATACTGTTGAAGCGCGATAATTTCCTAATCGCATCGTACACATACTCCAGCGCCACCGGTTCACCGTACTGTTCCAACTTCTGTTGATTGAGCATCGTGCGCAGAGCATCCGCCGACGCCGCGCTAGCCAGAACCTTGAACTCCCTCATGAACATAATCACAGCGTCAACGAGAGGGGTATCGCTCTTCATGGAATGAACCGTCCGTTGCCGCACCTGATCCAAGAAAGTGTAGAAAGGCGTGCAAAACACAAGAACTTGCAAAATCTGCGCGTGGTTAGTATTGCGTCTTTCACTGATAGGGTCTCATCGATGGGTCATGCTCACCGAATTCGTATAACACATATTACCAGTGTTTACAAGCCCGCGGGGCTCGAGAAAGTTGAGAGGCGCGTCGTTCTGGACGCTATACTGTCGCAGCGCATCTGCTAGAGACGCACTTTTCGGCAACGACACGCCGTTTGCGACGACGGTGCCGTTGGTCTGCGGAGTGTTGCCCGCGCCTTTCGTCCGCACAAGATCGGCCCATGACTTTGGTGTCGGTTTTGGCGGTGGTGTGGACTCCTCAGCGTGGGTCACTTCGGCTAAAGCTGTCGATGTCTGGGCGTCCGGGGTTGGAGTGACTGCATCACCAGCGGACGATGACGGTGACGCCTGTGTCCTCTCTGCAGCAGGCGGCGAGGCTTTCGGTTTTGGTAAACCTGGTATATTCGGCACTGCGATGGCTGTTCGCGTATCTTTTCGCTGGTGCGTCTGTGTAGGTGTTGTCTTTGGGGGAGATTCCGGGGCTTGTGCGGGCGTTGCTGGCGTTGACACTTGCGTGAAGTCGCTTTCTGAAGGCGCCTGAGACGTCGCTGGGGTTTCCGGTTCCGACGGTGCTGCGATGGTGGATGTCTCCGATGGCGGCTCGTGCGGCTCGTCCGCCTGTCCTTGCTCTTGCGATATCGCCTCCGCTCCGGCTCCCGTGTCGTCTCTTGTCGGAAGCGCTACAGCTTCAATCGGGTTCCTCAAATTCTGACGTCTCCGCCGTCGCGGTGTCGCTCTGGCTGGGAAAGCGGCTCGGCCGCCGGATGTCGAATACCAAGGCAACTGTGATGGTCAGCACCGCTACACGCTCACGATACGGCGATACATACACTCGGATAGAAGGGCGTCTTGTGCTCGGGCGGGAGGTAGAGCGGATTTTGCGCCTGAGATTGTCTTCTCGATGGCGCTGGAGGCGGTGTCTGTTGTACCTCCCTCTCCTTCTCTTGGTTCGGCGTTGGGGCTGGTGACGGCGGCGCAGCAAGAATTTGCTGTGATGCATGTGGAGGCATCGAGCTCGGGGAGGGCGCGGCTTGTTGTGGCGGAGGAGGTTGCATTGGAGTCTGTCGTGTGACTGATGTCATGGCCTGCGCATGCGGTTGGCTTGAGACCACCATTGGTGACCGAGGCTGATACGGCGCCTGCTGCTGCTGCTGTTGTTGCTGTGGCGGCGGCGGTGGCATATGGGTGTATTGAGGTGGGTACGAAGGATGCTGCCATCGCTGGGGAGGCGGATACTGAGGCTGCGGATAGTAGGGCGGGTGGTGGTAGTTGGCGTAGGGGTGCGGTTGCGGCGGCGGCGGAGGCGGATGGTGATGGGCGTAGGTGTGGTATTCCACCTGCCTCCGCGACTGAGGGTGCATGGGGACGGCGGGTGCGATGTGCGGTTGGCCAGGCCCGGCCGGCATGAGGTGGTTCACGGCGACGAGGAGGAGCGAGCTGCCTCCCGCAGGTGGCGGCGACGGCCCGCTTTAGAGTGTCCTGGTGGTGCTAGGAGCGTGGGTGTAGGCGTTCTCGAGATCTACGAGGAGCCACATGGACGTGATGTGGTGCTGGTGAGTCGGAGTTGCGGTAGTCTGGGTGCAGAGGGTTTGGGAAGTGGAGTCGTTCGGTTGGCTGGAATTTTCTTTGGGAGGGAAGCTCCTCGTCGTTGTTACGCGGCTACGCACGTCACTCGACGTACCGCGAACGTTGTTTGTGCAAGTCAGTAGGACAATGTGGGCATTGTTAAATAGTAGTGGCAGAATGGGAGAAGAGGAGGATATGGATGTGATTGACAGACGTCTCTCAAGCACGGGAGACTTCTTGCGGGCCACCGCCGACGGTCTTGGCAGCGAGCTTTATGTATGTCCGCGCTAATCCACGCTTCATGTTGTCGCCTTCTTTTCTGGGTGAGCGAGGCAAACACACGGGTAATGATGATACTATGACCTCGAAGGCCCCAACGCAAACAGGAAACAACTAGTGTTCTCCGTGGTATTGAGGTTGCACAAGCGCTTCAGATTAAGTAGCTCGTGCAATGATTGAATCATGGCAGCAGCTCGAAGTAAGAAATCTCTCGCCTCTCTTGCGAAGAACTTCCGCCTCACCCTTAAGCTATTAGACTATGACCGTAGCTTGAACCCTTGTGTGAGCATATGAGCTCGACCTCTATCGCTTCCCTTTACGCGAACTCTTGATGTCCTTGCCAAACTTGACCTTATCATCTTTTGTCACCCCCAACATACTGCTCTCCTTCTTGCTACTCCTTCTGATGTTCTTCTGTAGGATCTCCACGGACTCATTGTCGGACGACCCGGAATCTGGTATCGGAATAACGTGGCCAGTAGGCGTTCCGTCCAGCTCATACCTGATGGATCCATTCTCAGATAACGTTGGCGACTCGGCTACCATGGCGTTGCTAGAAGAGGCGAGAGAAGCTCGGGTTTGTTTGGCGGGAGCGACGGCGATGGTGTCGTCTTCGGACGCGCCTTCGTCTTGCACGGGCGAATCGTCCTCATCGTCGGTTCGAGCGCCATTGGATTTGACTCTCTTCGGCATACCGACGTGCGAGGATGACCTAACGCCCATTGTGTCTTCTCGTGGAGCCGGATCGGTCCTCCACGAAGACTTTCTTTTGAGGTCGGACATGGCGCCGGTATCATCTAAGTTCACCTGCTCAGACGGATCGGTCCTTGACGAGGCCTTCCTCTTGCGGCCCAGCGCGGAGCTGGTGTCAGTGGTCGCAGACAAGACAGACAAAGCAGAATCTGCGATGGACGCAAGGTCGCCGCCGAAAGATTTCCCTCGTCTAGGCTTCGCCGTACCGCGTGTGGCTTTTCGTGCGGTCTTTGCTGGCATTTTTTGGCAGGGTCAACTCCTGAGGAGCCCCAGCGAACGTGTGGGTTGTTCTGGTTGTTGCCTCACTATGTGCTTGTGTGGATCGAGGTGGCGGCGGCGGCATCAGCGAGCGGCGCTGAGTGAAGCTTTGCGACAGCGGATCTGGGCTTGATCCGCGCGTATCTGTCGTCAAGGCTGTAGCTGGTTGGGTGACGGCTACAGCTGCGTCAGCCACAAGAGGGCTATCTTTGTACGAACCTCCCGGAATGCCTTCTTTGGCGCGTACAGGTGCTTCGCTATGCTCACACGGTTCGGTCCTGTCGGTCTCGCTAGCTGATGTGCCAGGAAGGCGCTGTGAACCGTCTTCCGAAACGCCAAACTGAGCCGGTGATTCTTTCGTATGCATCGTCGGAACTGCTGGTGGTAGTGAAGCCGAGGCTGAGGCCTGCACCTTCGCGGCAAGCGTACTAAGACATGTCAGTATTCAGTACATTTTCTAGACCATAGAAAGTGACCGCTTACTTGTGTTGCGCTAGGATCATATCCGTAGCGTCGCGAAGGGCGTGGACCTCACTCTCGAGGGCAGCGAGCACATCCTCACCGTGCGAGCGCCACGTCCGTAGATCCTCGAGTTCGGCCTGATGCTGCTCTTGAGCCTGACGAAGCGCGTGTACCTCGCCTTTAAGGGTAGTGAGCTCGTCCTCATGACGCAAACGCTCTCTCAGTAGGTTCTCCAATCCGGCCTCGTGCTCTCGACGGAGGCTCCTAAGGTCCTGCGCGTGTAGGTCGACAAGTGCGGTCAGCCCAGCAGTGATCTGGGCTAACACGCTGGCCATGTCGTAGCGCGGTGTGAAGATGTGGAAAGGAAGATGACGAAACGACTTAACGGACACTGCGTATAGATGCTGGGGGGCGCCGGGTACGGATGTGGGTTTAGTGGTAGGTGAAATGGTGTGTAGTGGCTGAGATAAAGGGTAAACAACGCGGAGCTGAAATCAAAACATCGGGGTTGTGTGTGATCACTCCGCAAGTTTGTGCTTCTTTCCTTGTGTGATCTTTGCCAAAGCTTCATGAGATTGTGATGAAACAAACCGCATAACTTACGCAGGATATATTCATTGTCGCAGATACCAACAGCGGTCTTTTGCGTCCTTTCAACAGTCGGAGATTCATCTCGTGTGACCGTGTTTGCCAACATACTCACAGGATAGCCTCCTAATCCTAACAGAATAATCATCATATGAGGTAACGCCCGTCGACCAACGCCCGAACCATGCTCCCGCTGAATGCGTCGACACTATCCTATGCACAACCGAGCTCGAAATCATGAGCTCGTTACCGTGCGCTTCCTCCTCATTCTGTCGATCGGCATGATCATAGGTCTCCCGTTTCGTGCTTGTGCCTTCTTGAACGCTTCCGTCATGATGGGGGAGCTTTCTGTTCGGATGGTGGTGCCGATTGACATGAAGAAGCTGGGCACGGTATCAGCACACCGCCCCATCACAGCTTTCCACAGCGATTGCATACCCAAATGTGGCCGCCGAACCAAGCATGTATTGACCCAGCGTCCTCATCATGCCGTTAGGACCCGGGCCGTATCTGATGATATTGGTCGAGCCGAAGATGAATCCGATGATGAGCCCGACAGCTGCCACCCTGTCAACTACTCTTCCCTCAACTGACTATTGTTCGAGCTCTTGTAACGTACAGCCACCCATCATGGCACCCATCTTAGCTGCTGCTCGTTAGCTTCGGTTGTCCGGATCCACTGTAGCGTGTTGTCGTACCTTTGTCGAAAGTCGATGGTCCCGAAACGCCGCCTGCGGCAGCGGGCATTGGAGGCATCGCGACGGTGTTGAGCCTGCAAAGATAGACCGGATGTGTCGATCTGCTCGTGCTCTATAGCTGTAGATGAAGTCGGCCAGCAATAGTAAAGCTGACATACTGTGCAGGTGGTAGAGAGGAGGACCGACGGATGCGGCCGTCCGCGCAGCCAATCAGGGAACAGGGGGATGCAGCAGCAACGGCGCCATCTCCACACTCAAAAAAGCCTGGACGGGGACGAGGCACGAACGGTAGCGGGATGATGAGACTCCTCTTGCTGCCGCTGCCCACGCAGAACACCTGCACTTGAGATACACTTCCACTCCTCTTCCATCCCTTGTCATCCCTCCCCTCC
>Ga0058704_10000534_pt1 | contig 19475 bp, 13 predicted proteins | sample AgamicMgSfe_FD_71363 | JGI IMG/M metagenome (GOLD analysis project Ga0058704, IMG submission 71363) | Agave microbial communities from Guanajuato, Mexico - Mg.Sf.e | ecosystem: Host-associated > Plants > Phyllosphere > Phylloplane/Leaf | place: Guanajuato, Mexico | collected 2012-05-30
ACGAGAGAAAGCTGTGACAAGCATGTCAATCACTCAGGCTTCTAGGCATACCGGCCAAATTGAACATACTAGATCCATCCAAAAACACTAGATAACTCAATCAGCACTTTTCAATTCATACATGATGAGTACGATGGTCTCACTTTGAGCACGCGACAGCGAATCCCGTCCAATCTCTCAATTGCGCCATATCGAAGTACGAATCGTGACAAGGAAGTAGGTTGATTAATTGGCGCCGTATATGGCGACGGGAGTTGACGAATGGGTATCGCAGTAGTCGGCATCGGAACTGTGCGTACTCCGGCCTTATCAGTGGATTCCGCCTGGGTATGGTTGGCTACATGTGATTTCATGCAAAAGCGAATGTCGTGAATGCAAGTGCTGTGAGAAGAGGTGAACTATGTGGTCCACGAGACTACAGCACTCAAAGATCATGTGAACCGTCTGCGAGACGATCTTATTAGTCTTGTATCTTCACAAGCCTCAATTAGATACCGTAGTTAGGTATTCGTTTAGTACATCGTTGCTGCACGTGAAAGTTCAGACCCCGGTTCCGTATCCACCCTCCTCCACAACACCCACCGGCAAGGCCCGTACCGGTGCCAAGAACTACCGCCCTGCTTGACTGCCGTGATTGCTTGTACCCAATAACTCCGCTGTTACGCGACCACATGCCACGGCTGGACAATCACTCATCGTGCTCACGACCTTTCACCATTCACAAATGAAGTTCTATACGCCTCAGCTGCTCAGCGCGTAATCTTCAGCATTTCGCAGTTTACTCTCGCCAGGAAATAGCACGGATGACGCCAAATCCAAGCGGCGCCTGCTCAGTCACAATCACGTTCACGTCACGCGTTGCATCATATTACTAGCCCTGTTCGAATATGGCTCCACTATCTTCAACCCCAAGACGAGGTGGACGACCGCCAGGCAGACCGAGAACCAGAGTTGTAAATGACGGCGACTCAGAACCACCTGCCAAACGTAGGAAGTTTGTACCAGGAGGCCCGGGCGGAGGCGGACACTGGTCAGATGTTGAAGACGGACCTTTGACGCACACGGCCAGGAAGAGCGCAGTCACTGGATTTGGAGAAAGCGCGATCAAAGAAGCAGGCTCCGAAGACGAGGATGATAAGATGTTAGCGACCCCTGCCATCGGCCAAGACACATCATTATCACCAAGAACCGCTCGATCACGAACATACTCAAGGCCAAGAAGAGATACGGAAAGACAAGAAAGACCGCGTACAAGAGGGAGGTCTAGAAGTGGAAGGGCGGGTCGACCGGGTAGACCTGTAACTACACCGAGGCCCCGGTACAGCAGTGCTGCCGCAGCCGTCGTGGCTAATCAAGCACACGATGGCTACAAACCAAGAGAAGAGAGAGGCTGGGAAGAATTTCACCCCGACTTGGACATCGAAGCAGGCTTGATAGTATTCACTGCAGACGAGGTGGACGGCAAGGTCAAGCAGGAACCTCGGCCCTCACTTCTGAGGCAAGATACGTCTGCTTCGGTGGCCGGCGAGGGAGAAAACGCTGTTGACGGAGATGGACAACATCAAGCACCAGCTGTACAGCCTGTAGCAGACCTCCCTTTGATCACACCGAAGCGACGCCCAGGGAGGCCACCGAGGAAGCCAGAGTCGATGCTTAGCGGACTTGGATCACCGCCTGCTCCAAGGATATTGCCTTTACCAATACACAATCCGAAAGAACGTCTAAACCTACACAAGCCGTCCTATCGCAGCATCGACACTTTCAAAAGCTACGAAGAAGATAAAAAGACCCGCACAGAGGACTTTGTGGACAAGTCTATGGCGAATGTTGGATACCAAGAAAGTGAGCGATTCGAGATTCCCCAGGATATCCTCGTTCGGCATTCAGATGGTCCTCCAGACGACGAGATGGGCGCTGCGTTGGTGTTAGAGTCGGAGAAATTCGGCGACAATCAGCAGACCGACCTTCAAATTAGCCACCAAATTGGCGACGTGGAATACGACATGGACGAACAGGACGAACGATGGTTGGAAGCGCATAATATACAACGTAAAGCAGAAGGTGTCGATCCGATTAAACCGTCAATTTTCGAAATTACCATGACACAGATCGAGCGCGAATATTATGCGCTTGAGAAGAGTATGTACATGCTTGGTCTTGCTCTTGCCAAAGTACAATTGCTGACAGGTTGCAGGGATACCAAAGCCAAATCCGCGACATGCGACGCAGACCAGACCACGATCAAGCTCTGCCGCGGCAGTCAACGGAGAACCCGCACCAGGCGATGAGCCCGATAGCAAATGTGCCATCTGCGATGACGGCGACTGTGAGAATGCTAACGCCATAATATTCTGCGATGGCTGCGATCTAGCTGTACATCAAGAATGCTACGGTGTACCATTCATTCCAGAAGGCCAATGGTTCTGTCGAAAATGCAAAGAAATTGGACGCGGAACGCCTACATGTATCTTCTGTCCAAATATCGACGGCGCATTCAAACAAACCAACACCATGAGATGGTCACATCTGTTGTGTGCTATATGGATACCCGAGGTCACCATCGCCAACCCAACCTTCCAGGAACCTATTCAGGACGTCGAAAAGGTACCACGTAACAGATGGAGCCTGGTCTGCTACATCTGTCATCAGCGTATGGGTGCGTGCATTCAATGCTCCAACAAGGCATGTTACCAGGCATTCCACGTCACTTGCGCACGCCGTGCTCGTCTCTTTTTGAAGATGAAATCATCTCCGACTGGCGGCATCGATACTTCTGTGCTCAAGGCCTTCTGCGACCGTCACGTTCCACCAGACTGGGCGAGAGATCACGATGTGGATAATGCTATCATTGACGCTAAACGCTACTACCACCGCACAATGCGAAATCGTCAATGGGCAGACAGTCAGACTGCGGCTCTGACGATGAGTGTCCAGCAGCCTCAAGCTGTTATCGAAAGTCTTGAGGAAGTAGGCCCTAGCGAGGACAACGGCACGATTGTTGTTGCAGGTAGCAAGCGCAAGAAGAAGGACCCGGCCAAGACGGGCTGGAAGCTTTCTTCTGGTGCACCTGTGGTACCTGCTGTGGTCTTCACTGCAGTTGAGACCTCGGTCTTTGCTCGTTTCAACATTCGAAGGAAGAAAGAGTTTCTCGCCGAGGCATGCAGATACTGGACTCTTAAACGCGAAGCTCGTCGTGGCGCCGCCTTGCTCAAGCGTTTGCAACTGCAGCTCGAATCTTTCTCCTCTATGGAAATCACCCGTCGCAATTTCGCCGGCATGGGAGCGGCTGGTCGACCTCGTCTGCTGCGGCGTATCGAGTTTGCGGAGCTTTTACAGAAGGACATGGATCATTTGGAACAGATTGTTGCCGGGGTCACTGAACGCGAAGCGAAGAAGCTGGAGGATGCTGAGACTCTGCGCCAACTCGTTGATACTGTATATTTTCCGGTTTCTAATTTGTTGGCGTCGGTCCTCAAAAAGGCCATGAAGTGAGTATCGTCGACTAACGCCACTTTATCCGTACTGACGAAATCTAGGCTGGACGAGAAGACCGATTTTTTCTCCTCTGGATTCACTAGCATCGAGATCAAGCTTTCAGACCGATGGTATACCTCCATTGCAACGTTCTCTGCAGAAATCGGATCTGTCTTGATTACTGCTCTGGCACATACAGATGCGCAACTCGCTCGCGAAACAACATCGGACATTACCGAAATGCACAATCAGTATGGCGGTAGACTTGCTTTAGAACAGCGTCAAGCCATGACAGCCGAGCAGAAGCAACGACAGACCGTTGCCAAGCGCATCATTCGGGCGATCAAAGAGCCTTTGGAGGACGCATTGAAGAAGGAAGCACAACTGAAGGGCACTTCTTACGATAAAGATTTGAAAGCATTAGCCAGCATCGATGCACAGCTTGATGGTGCTGCATCGCAAGCTTCACCCACCAAATCGACCGCTCACTCGTTGGCCAATGGTGATTCAGACAACAGGCGGCCAAGTGACATATCCGTCATAGCAGGGGCTTCGCCAAGCGGAACGAATCAAGACGTAACGATGACCGAGGCGGCTCCGATGCAGGAAGAAGAGGTAAAAGTCAACGGCAAGTCGTCTCCCAAGAAGCGCAAAGCTTCGATGATCAGTGCGACTTCTGGTGCAAAAGATGCACAACCAACGCAAGCGCCATCTCCACCAATCTCCTTGTCCTCCCAGAACGCAACCGATCGCATCCCCTCAATCTCCAATGCCTCCACCGGCAGCAGTTCAAACGCCCCTCCTACCGCAGATCCCTTATCAGCAGGTGGAGTGCCGTGGTACATGCGATCGTTCAATCCAATTGGCACTACCATCCACGATGAAGAAGCACCCGCCCGGACATCCGTGCCAGACGGTGATCTCAGCGACGAGCTAAGTGACATGGACGACGAAGAGCTTAAGAAGCTCGCTCGCAGATCCGTGTCCAAACCTGCCGCTGCCGTCAAAACGCCCGCAAAACGAGGCAGAGGAGCCGGTAGAGGAAGAGGCCGAGGCGGCCGTCGCAGCACTGCTCGCGGCGGCGCGACACCCGTTGTCGAAGAAGAGACACAACCCGACGTCAACGGCGAAGCCAATGCAGAAGAAGGCCCGGCGAGCGCGGAGAATGACACTACCGCCCCTCCAGAACCAAGTCCAGTAAAGCCCAAACCCCAGCCACGTAAGAGTAACCGCGGCACAACCAAAGACGTCGACATGATCAATATCAACGGCCAGGACACGGATGAAGTGAAGGAGAAAGACGTCGAAGAGAAACCCGAGACTAAAGACGGCGACAGCAGAGAAGCGGAGCGACAGCGCGTCAAGCGAGCCAGTATGGACGCGTATAACGAACGTCGTCGACTGGCTCGTGTGGCGGAGAAGGAGAAGAAAGAGAAAAATTCCAAAGGGGTTTGAGGTTTTCAGTCTCGTCTCTATTGTCTGATGATGAGGTCTCCATACAGCGGAGTGTGGCACGGAGATGGTACGTGATGCGGGTCTTCACTGCTGACGGATGTTGGTGGGTTGATGCAGGATTTGATGCTTTGACATCATTTTCTAGTCAAGACAGGGCGGATGGAATGATGCTGATCGCGACGAAGTGAAGGGGAGGATGATTGCTTTGTACGATATTACGATATGCTTATTTCAATATTCATAGACGAAATTGGAACTCATAATGCTTGGACGCTCCTTTTTTGTTTTTAATTTGAATTGAATGAACGGTGTAACATTGTAGGATATATATATACAGGTTGGTAGATCACAGGATGGATGTTGAGCAGTGGTCAAAAGAAGCAATGCGATAACAGAAATTGTGATCTGATATAACGCCGTAGAGAATAACTAACATATTGATAGCAGTGCTAAGGGTATATCCATTTCATTTCATTCCATTCACCGATGGATCCCCCTCCCATGGTTCTGAAACCCTTGAAACGCCAACCAGTGGCTGGCTGATATGAGTCTGTCTCGTGGTACAAAAGAAAATCATCTCGTGCGTAACATTTCATGCCTCTATACCACCACCAAACAACTGCATATCTATGCAGAAGAAGCAACTCTCAATGAGCTCATGCGTCCCATAATGCCCTTTAGCTCTCGTACACATTCTGCCTCGTCGTCTTCGCCGGCAAAGACTTTTGGCTCGAATGTATCGAAGGAGAAAGCTACCTTTTTGCCTTCGTATGTTGTTGGACAAGAGGCAGATGCGGCGCAGGAAGTGATTGGGGTGAGTGGAGTGTAGCATGCCGAGCGGCCACTTTCGCTGCCGCTTTGGCTCATGGTTGCTGAGCTGGCGGAGGATGCCGAGTCGGCACTTCTGTCGGAGTCCAAGGACCACCGGGATATGATAGGGGAGGATCTGGTTGAAGGGATGTGGAGCTTCAAGCCAGCTGGGGAAGGAACATCGTCATCGTCCATGTCGGAAAGGTTGGGCGATGACAGCAGCTCAAATTGTGTGTCAAAGTCAAAGGTACCCATGGTAGGTGTGCGAGATCCTGAGCGCTCTTGCTCGACGAAGAGGTGAGCCTTGTCTTGCTCGTCCTCGTTGAAGGCAAGTTGCGACTCGTCGAGGTCTGAGCTGGACGTGGTCGTACGAACGGACGTGGTAGTCGGGCGGCGGACGGAATTGCGTCGGGAAAAGGTGGACATGCGGCGACCAAGTGATTTGAAGGAAGCATTCCTTGAAAGACTCGAATCGGCGATGCGAAGAGGTGCAGGGTTCAAAGAGGAGTATGATTCCGATCGTTGGTAGGTGGGTGCGTGTGAGAAGTAATCCCTCCTTTCACAGTCAGGTTGTATGCTCATAGGTGACTCGTAGAGGTCTCCGTCCTCATTCTCTACCTCCTCTTGTATCGATGGTGTAGATGTTGTAGAGGAGTCGTCGAGAACCTCACAAGAGCGGAGTGCGGGATGAAGAGACAAGGCAGTCTTATTGGTGGTCTGGAACATGGTTGCAGATTCGGCAACAAGACAGCACATGTGGTAAGATGGACTCCATGTATCTCTGACCTCCTCAGCTGATCTGGTGACGCTGACGAGCATTTGAAGGGTGCAGTAGATCATGATCCAGCGAACTTTGCGTGCATCAGACATGGAGAGCTTCTCCTCCGGCCTGGACACACTGTCATGTTCAAAGTCAATGTAAGCTTGAATAAGAGGGCAACTCTCAACGTCTGCTCCAACGTTGTTGGTCGCCGTGAAGAGAGCGGCACGGGCGCTCAGTAGCGTGACGTTCCTGGTCGATCTACTACTAAGTCGGAGAGGACGAAGAGAACGTTGGCCTTGTACGCTTCTCTCCAGATGTTGACAATCTGGCATAAGAGGCAGTGGGTGATCAAGTGGCTCGTAGTTGTGGCGTGTGTTGAATGCATTGACATTCTGCAAGACGCAAAGACCTCCACTAGCTTTCTGACCCGCAAGATCATATGTCGACTCATTGTCGACAAGATAGTCGTAGAGATCGTGGAATTCGTTACACATGTTGATCAGGAGATCTTTGTCAAAAGCAGCACCAGCAGGTGGCGGCCAGTAACCATGCTTGGCAACGTAGTATGAATGAAGATGAGAACGGAAGCGGTCCATGTGGGCACGTTCTGGAGCAGAAAGACCAAGGAAGGTAGCCGAGAGCTCGTCCTCGAGAATGTTTCCAAGCGCGCGACTCACGCGACCGAGGTGGAGATCCATCTCTAGCGAAGCGCGAGTGATGAGGGCCTTTGTAACAATGCTGACATGCTCGAACTCTGCGCTGAGGCTGAGACTGTCGTTCATACCAACACAATGGCAGAAAGCATCTATCCAAAGATCTCGTAGTTGGAATTGCTCAGCAAAGCGGAGAAAGGCAAGGGCGTAATCGGGAGAGTGAGCAAAGTCCAAATAGCCCATACCCTCAGCGTAGAGGAGACAATCTTCAACATTGTCGGTGGTCGCAGGTCGAAGTAACAACATGCGCTCCAGAAGATCGACAAAGGCAGTGCCGAGAGAGGCGCCAACAATAGGCCTGTTCATCATCCACGCGAACAAGTTGCGGGTGGTGATGTGCCAGTGAAAGGCATCAGTGCGGACGGAATCATCTGGAGCTGGAATGAAGATCTCGCGTGAACCCTCTGACGAAGCGGCACTCGAATAACCACTGTCGGAAAGGGCATCGCTGAAAGAGGAGTATCGTTTGACATAGCTGTCGCTGAAAAGGCGCTCGCATCGTGTCTCTCTGATGATTTTGGAGGGAACTCTGAACGCTGGACCTCGTCTCGATTTGCCTTTGCCATAGAGATGGACAAGGCAGTCAGCATCGTTTCGCCACAGTTCGGAATCCTGGAATGAAGTCAGCCAATGCACCAGATGATACTATTTATGAGTTCACATGCTCTTCTGAGACCATCCCAGTCACCAATGGATCGAGTCTCGCCGTTCCATCGCTTGACTCCGAATGCTTTAGATGGACTGCTTCGGAGGTGTTGTGCAGTTGGCAGAGCCCGGTCGTCGGCCGAAGCTTTGCCTGAAGCGGTCATACCCCGCGAGAAGTTTGGCACTGCCATGTTCGCCGTAACAGTAATAAATCTGCCAGGTTCTGTTGGGTGAGGCAGGAAATATTTCTGAGGAGCAGCCGCAAGGTGAGCAGACTTGTGTGTAGTAGTAGTAGTAGTAGTAGTAGTAGTAGTCCTTAATATTGAGCGCCTCAGAGAATGTCCGGGATCGTGCAGAGTGCATGATGGATAGTCTTGCAGAGAAGGCCGAGCATTTCGGGCCATGACGAAAGCGATGATCTGCAGATCGAGTAGGGATGGGAACCGTTACAGTACAGTACCACCACACGCCGCCCGAAGGTGATTTGCGTGTGCAATCGTAATAGGTTGGGTGAAATCCGCGATGCTGCTCCGGATGCGATTGCAAGACGATGTGCAATCCCGATCACTTGTGGGTCAAGAAGATCTGCAAGATTAGTCGACCACGCAAGTTGAATTGTAAAGAGTTGTAGGAATATGATCGTGCATGAAGACAAGGGTCGGGCATGGAGATGATAAATATCACAATTGACCTCGATACTGTATACTAAGGTTCCTAGGAGCGAGTATTCGGCTAGACAGAAGTGTTCTGTCAGCAGAGTACTGTACGTTCTAGTATTCGGTAGCGCAATGCGAGTACAGCGGTACTAGATAGACAGCAGGAGTTTGTGACAGCCATGGCGTGAGCTGAGGGAGGACTATGGCGCCGTGAGCGCAGCGCCATCGCGTCCATGCGAGAGATGGCTAAAGCAACAGTTGAAAGCGTAACACACGGTCGTGGACAGAGCCGTTCGTGGATAGACAGTAAAATGTCTTGGATAATTCATGCTGAGTTTGGTCGGTCGGAGAATTTTGATCTGTCGCTCCAAAAAGGTCTCAGGTGAGCAGGGCGATTTGCGGCAGAGCGTGGTCGTTTCTGCCCGAGACGCCCCAGGCTGCCACCTGCGCTGCCTGCTTGGCGCTCTCGGCGCTCCCGCGTGCGTGGAGTGTTTGCGCTAACGCGAGCGCGGGAACGCGACTTCCGTGAGCGAACCCTTCTGAATCCGGCAAGGGCGAAGCTGCCGCATGTGCTGAAGCTGAGTTGGGCAGTCTGGCAGCGTGACAGCTGCCTCTTCCGACGAGTCCAGAACGCCTTCAGCCTCATGTTACCCCAAACCATCGCTATACCGCAGCGTTATAACAGTCAGACTGTCTCAGATCGCTTGTGGGAGAACCACTGCTGTCACCGAAGGAGATTGAGACCTCAGCTACAGTACAGTACAGTACAAGACGTTGTCCAAACACTGCTTGCGTGGTCCAGATCTGTCGCTTCGACTTGCATGTCAGTAATGGAAGATATCCCCTCAACGACATATCACCCCTGCTGCCAGTGCACTCTTCCGTTGTCTTTACTGGTCACGGTAGGACATTTCTCACGCGAAGGATGCTCCCACCCGAAGACCGGCAGCAGGATAGATGATCATTGCACTGACATCGGAAGGGCACGATAAATCGCTGAGAAGGTGAAATCGAATCGGGGAATTTCTTTCTCTCAGATAGATATGAAGACGGTAATGATATGCCCGATGTGCCTGCTTGCGGAATGCCATGCTTCCGACTGCCGTGCACACCTGTTGATCTCCCGCAGCCATTTTTCTGCTGATCGTTGGATGCTGTGTTCACCGAATTACTCAGCATACAATTCTCCATGTTGTACGCACAAGAGAACATCGTTTTGCCTGCATCAACAGTAGTATCGTACTCGAATACTCACGTACATGCATCTGTCTTGCATATAGAAAGTGTCATGGTAGAATGGTATCTACCAGGATAGATTGAAGTGCATCGGACTTGGGAAAGCAAGAGCCATGATTGGATGACGTCTTGGTGGGGATCCGGCGTCCATCTAACCACGAACATCATCACTTCTCTTTCCTCCCTCCACCGATCTCCGACTTTCAATCATGATCAAAAGGCGTCGTCTCCTGCCTCAGGGCCCACTTTACAGGAAACCCATGGCGATCTATTCATGCTAAACCTCGGGCTTGAACCGACGCTTGGTATAGATCATCTCTCTTCTTGTTCCTGATCACCACGTTCGCACTCGACACTCATGACTCTTCAAACTTCAGAATAACGGAAACTGGTAAGAGATCATCGCCTGACCTGCACTCAACCAGACTTTCTTCTCATCATGCCAATTTTGCACGATCATTTGTTCTTCGAAGCCTCTTACGTTCCTGTCGCGCTCCCTTCCGAAACCTCGACGATCCGTATGACATAACGAACCTTTCTTCTGATATGACGACACTGCAACAATGCCTCCCACAACTGTTTCTTCGAATGGCAAGCAATGGTTCGGCGACTACTGAATAGACAATGTCATACCGACAGAGCGAAGAACTGCTTTGGATGTCGCAATCTTGAAAGAAGAAAAATTGACTTGATGGGTTGTTGTGGAGATCTGTCCGACTCGCACATTACGTGATTTCTACCATTTGGCACATGTATCCAGGCTCTGAACGCATTCGGCGAACACCATGGGACCTCTCCAGGGCCAGGAACCAGTTCGGTGCATATCCGCGCCAAACGAACATCCCATAGGTTTCGGCATCTGACCGACGCCAATAGAAACATGTGGAGATGTTCATCAACACTCTGATGTTGTACGACGACTCCTTCTTACTCTTGGCGCGGCATTTCCGAGCATCTCTGCCTTGACCTTTTCCGCCGCTTGGTTCTCAGAGGCCACTTTTGATTGTAGGTAAGTCCTCGCACCCCTAAGGTCCTCAATGGCATGAGTTTAGTCCTTTCTCTTCGGTGCGGTTTCAAGAGCTATTTTCTTGAGACGTTCTGTCCGTTCGTCTACCATCCTGGTTGCCTCTGGGTCTACCGACTCTGCGTGATCGAGCAAGTCCTTCTGAGCTGCAAAGATCATGTCGTGTGCTTCTTTCACGAGTTTGTGAGTAGCCTCTGACACGAGCTGATCAAGTGGAATAGCAGCCTTTGCGGACTAAGGTCAGCAGAATTCGAGTTCTTGATTTCTGGTAACGTACCGATTTCAGACCAGCCATGGCATCTTCAAAATCCTTTACTACAGAGTCATCAATGTCAATTATTTCTTTCAATGCGGCCATTTTCTCGAAAACATCTGTAGCCTTCTTCTCGGTTATCTTCGGTCGATACTCACCCATCTCAGCCTCGACCTTCTTGACCAATTCGATCGCCTGGCGTCTCATATCAACTAATGTCATCACTCTGTCCGCTCGGAGCTCTCTTTGTTCCCTCCAGATCTCTTTAGCCTCGGCCGGATATGTCGTGTGCCCAACATCAACCTCCCACTCGGGCAGATGCCGCTCGACTCTATCAGGCCACATCGCCATAATCTCGTCTCGAGTCCCCATACCAGGAAAATGAACCAGAAAATCGCCCCTGCGAACCTGAAACGGGAGCATGACATCTTTCTCCTCACCAGGGTACGCATTAAACCACCTCTGCGGCGCCTCAACGACATGCGCCGCGAGTTTCTTCTCCTTAAGCAACAAGTCCATAGCCTCTTGATCTCGAAACGTCAACTTCGTCTCCGGACGATGAGTACGAAACGCCACAATCGCCGCGAAAAGCTCCACAACCCACTGATTAACACGCACCGGAAAGACACCATTATTCAACCCGTTCCAATCACGCGAAACGACCAAATGGACATCATCAAACTCGGACGACGGCAGCAAAAACGTCTCGATCCGAACATTAGGATTCAGCAGTGTCGTATCAGCGTCAACCCAGAACAACCACTGCAGTCTCTCGTCTTCTGGTTTGCTGAGTTCTCGCAGAAGTAAGAAGAGGATGTAGGCTGGTTTCGTGGTGTTGATTGATGGTAGGTTGCAGCCGGTACTGATGTTGTGGTCTTTGTGCGAGGATGAGAGAAGGGTACTAAGCTTGTCTGATACGCCGGAGTGGAGGTCGTTCAGCGCGTGGCTCAGCGATGGCTTGCCGTTGTCTCCTTCTTTTATACGAGCCAGAGAATGGCTGGGAATGCCTTGTATATGAGTCTCAGGGGTTGTGAAAGAGGTTGAGAGCATGTAACCTACTGTTACGCAGATACTCGCGACAAATATTATTCGGAGACGGCCATTGGACACGCTGCTCATGCGCTGCTTGGGACGATGGACGGACCACGAAGGTAGAATGGCTCTGTCATCGGTTTGTGGTGGGAGGATTAGCGACGACATGTTGATAATTTCGTTCAACGTGCTATGGAACGGCGATGAATACGCTTTCACGATACATAAAAATGATCAAGCAGTAATGGTCAATGAATGTATGACGGTTCGTCACGATACATTCGGGTCATGGATATTTACATTCCACGCCATCGGTGAGGACGCATCTCGGATATCCCTTTCAAACAAAATCCAACAGCTCGAATGCTTGTTGGGAGCTGCAGTGAGTAAGGCTGCGCCGAATGAGTCTCTGTATATTAACGTCGTTATCATGAATCACAGAACATCTTATGATGCGCTTTAAAGGTATTTTGAGAATGGGCTGTGTGTGGTGTCCGATCCGTATCAATGGAGTCGTTTCCATCTCTGTCGGACGAAGTGAATGGGCTACTTTTGCAGCTCTACCCCGCTTGGTGTGTTCTGGACTTCCTGGTCGTCCCGGCGAGGAACGATATCGTAGCAGATGTTTGCCCGGCGCTCGAGTAGCTCGACCATGAGGGGGCGGACACTAAAGTTGGTGTTGACCACGTCCTGCCTGCATTCCTTCGTGCTAGAGTAGTGATCTTCCTCGTTAACCTTTCTGCCCACGTGAAAACAGATGCACTTAGACGAGACTCGTGTCTGAAACACGCTCTGCACAAAGATCGAACTGGCTCAGCTCCTTCTAAGGCCGCGCGAGTTGCTGAGCGAGCTTGATCTCGGTTCTGAGCTTACCGACCTTGGACATCTTCTGGACAGGACTCTACTCTAATGTCGGATTCATGATGGCGGAGACGGCTTGGTCTCGCGATGGAGAATTAGGTCAAATCATGGGAGGCAGGCCAGTCGCAAGGAATCTAGACGATGGATCCAAAAGACGACGGCTTAGTACGGATATGAGCTGCTCAGGGAGACGTCAATATGAAGGGCGAAGTCTTACGACAATGGACAGAAGAAGAGAGGTGAAGGAAGATTAGGAGCACAAAGCATGAGACGGTCGATGGAGGACTAAAAGTTTTGGCATTATATGGCGCAAGCGCAGAACTCTATTAATATCACATATGTTGGTCGTAGATTGAGAGACAGAAACACATGATAAGGTACTGTGTACACCTATCGACACTGTATTCATTCTAAGCTCTAACTTTTTTTGCTTTCTAAGCATTCTTTGGCCCGCGACCGATTCTGTCTCCAACCCTGACCAAGGTCTCGCAATTCTGTTCGGTCGAATTCTGAACGATATCCGCGTCCATGTCGACTTCGCCGGCTGGGTAGACAGTAATCACTGTGCTGCCTCCGTACTGGAACTTTCCAAGACATTGTGCTCTGCTGACTTGACTACCAACTGCGACGCCTGGATTGTAGATGATACTGCCAACCAGCATGGCTCCGACTGCGATGACAGCAACTCGGCTGTTGGTGTTGGCCCTTCTGATGATCATGACGCTGCGTCTATTCTGACAGAAGACATCAAGTGTTCCTGGCTGCAATTCACCTCGTCAGCAAGGGCATGTTCGAAGAGCGAAAATAAGAAGGACGACTTACCTCGTTAATCGCTTGCGGGTTGACGGTGTAGTATGCACCCGGAATCTCCACGATACTCTCCACGACACCATCGACCGGTGAGTGCCATCTGTGATAATCCTGCGGCGCCAGTCGTGCTATGGCTATGCTACCGCCATCGAAGTCGTGTGCCACAGATTCAGACTGGAGTAGCTTGGCCAAAGTGAAGCCGTAGCCTTTAATCCAGTATTTGGTTGCCAAGTCAATCGTTGGGAAGACTGTAGTACGAGAGTCTGCTACCGACGATACGACGAATGGCTAGTTTCAATTGTCAGTCTCCGCTTCTTACTAACAATGACTTTGACTCACGTCTTGTGGCTGAGCAGGTGGCCTTGCTTCTGGCTTGATCTCTCGTGAGAAGAAGTCGTTGAAGGTGTGATACTGTGCCGGATCTGGCTTAACCATCTCCTGCATACTGTCTTGCAGTTTGAAGCTCTCAATGAAAGGCTGAATGTGGTCCACCGACTTTGGATCATCGTATTCCTTGCCCATCTTCTCACTTTGCGCCTTGAGTAACGCCAGTGTCTTTTGCCATTGGAGGACTTTCTCTTGTTGGCTGCCGTAGTACAAGGCGTGCATACCCAGACGAACGTAGATGGACATGGGCTCGAATTGCTTCTCCCCAGTTCGACGGTCAATCACATAGTTGCCCATGTGGAAGCTGTTTTCGATCGATTCGAGCTTGGTTTGAGGAAAGAACTTTTGCAAGAACGAGTGCGCATGGCCGTGATCTGATGCACGGTGGAGAGTCATCTTCGGATCCGCCCTATGAGTGACGGCCTCGTCTGTGAGCTGATTTAGGGCTTGAGACGTCGCCTCGAAGTGCTCATCGTCGACTTGAGTAGTAGTGTTGGCCATGGTGTAAGAATTGGGATTGTAGGAGCTGATACAGAGAAGCGAGGGAGAACTTGGGAGTATTTGTAGGTACTCAGGTGGCTGATAACAGGTTTGAGGATGTGTATCAGCGTAAACTGGCCGTTTGTGCTCGTACCTACCTCAACTTGGTTGTTGATCTCGTCCAGCTCCCTGCGTTTACCCGATCTACGTCACCCGCGGGGAACAGCTCCACAAAGCTTAGCAAGGCTTAGCACTGATCGACATTGGAGTGTCGCATGAGGTAGGTACAGGTACCTACGGTAGAGATACACCAGACCACGAGCTCGGGATATAATACCGTGTATAGTTTCAGTCGACTGTAGTATAATATGCTGTAGTCGTAGAGCAAAAAGAAAGTGATACCATATACGGATGTCTTACACTGAAGATACTGTGTGCACCTATGGTCAAATATTGTATACCGTAGACTGGTCTCCCGCGTGCCACCGATCGGCGTTACTCATGCAAATGCCAGAATATGATGAAATGAATGATTAATTTACTACAACAAGATTGTGCAGAGTAATAAGCGCCATAGTATCCTCTTCCACGCAATCATCTCCTTCCGCTTAAAACAACAGATGGACTTGTTTCGCACTCATAGGCGCCATGGCACGTGCTCCGTCACCCGCAACGCCGGCGGGAATGGAGTCAGGCACATTTTGGTTCATGCCAATCCAACTAATGCCAATGCTGATGATGCGAACAACTCCACCTCGTCAAACATGGAAGTGGATCTTGTCGACAACACAGTTCTTTGGCAAATTGGATAGATCTCTTCCAACACCATTGATATTACGTTTCAATGGACTAGCCCTTCAGCCTTGACTGCCACTAGCCAACAATCGACTGGCTGCCTGAAAAGCAGGCCTTGCATGTGCAAAGCATCTTCGCACTGATCGTGAAGATGTACAAATTACTTCCGAAATTCACCGTTACGCCGCTTCAGGCTGCGACATATCTTCTCGGAATCGCCCTGTTCTCCATATCCTTTCTCGTCTTTCTCAACTCATCCATCAGTTTCGTGGTGACCGACGTCATCGGGCAAGAGCATGGTATTGGAAATGCGGTAGGCACACTCGGGTTCGCAGATGAGTTGCTTGCATTGGTTGCATGCCCACTATGGGGTCTCGTAAGCGACAGAGTAGGTGTCCGACCGGTCGCCGTCATGGGATACATCATCATTGGAATAAGCCTGATATGTCTGGTACAATCGAAGCGAGTATACCCAGATCTGTTGATCTTTCGACTGCTCTTCAGCTTAGGTGGTGCGGCATGCAGCACAATGGTTACAGCGATCTTACCTGCCATGACCGTTCCGAGAGAACAAGAGAAGGTTCAGGATGAAAATCCGTCAGAGACACGACATGACGAAGATTTAGAGGCGCCTCGACGACCAACAGCGAGAGCACAATCGGACGGAAACGTGAATAGAAACAGTATGGCCCTGAGCATCAGTAGCGAGGTCACTATCACACCAGCACGATTTGAGTCTCGCTCCCGCTCGACCCCGCTGCTCTCTGGTCTGCGCCGCCGCAACCCCACCAATACTGAGTCACGACCACTAGAAAAGAGAGAGAAAGATCCAAGATCTGACACAAACCGACTGGCAGGTATCGTCGGCATGTTCACTGGTATCGGTGCGCTGATAGCAGTGGTTGTCTTCCTCCCACTACCAGCCGCCTTGGGAAAGAACGGATCCAAGGCACAAGCCGTCCAGGAAAGCTTCTACATTGTAGGCGTTATTGCAATGATAGTAGGTCTCTTCGTCCTCTGGGGTTTGCGAAATCTACCTGGCGAAGAGAACAAAAGTTTGTCCAATCTGTTCCGCTACTATCAGTCAGGCGTCGCGAATACAGATTCTGCAAGCAACACTGACAATGCTGCGTCTCCAAGTTATGTCCGACTCATTGGCTCCGCCTTGCTTCTGGGCGTAACCGACAGCCATATCACACTAGGCTATCTCGGCGGTTTCGTCGCTCGTGCTTCTTCAGTAGGCATATCAGCCTTCATTCCACTCTTCGTCAATGCCTACTTCATCCGCACAGGCAAATGCAATACCGACCCAAACGCTCTCGATTCACTCGAGAATCGCCACGGCATCTGCAACAAAGCTTATACAACCGCTGCAATGCTGACCGGCATCTCACAACTTGTCGCCCTGCTCTCCGCGCCGCTCTTCGGCTACTTCAATGCCTACCTCTCCCGCCGGCGTTTCCTCTCCAACGCTCCCTTGGCCTTTGGCGCCATATCTGGCATATTCGGTTTCACCCTCTTCGGTCTGCTGAAGAGCCCTGATCCTCGCGAACCAGGCGGCAAAGCCTCCCTCCTCGCTGTCATCCTTCTCGGCATCAGCCAGATTGGCGCTATAGTCTGCAGTCTCGGCTCTCTGAGTCAAGGCATTCAACACTCCGCTCCTTTGCGGGGTATGACCAGCCAGTCCACTCCACTTCCGGGCCAAGATAGTACGGGTCTCACTGTACAGCCCTCAGAAACAGCACCGCTTTTGCCATCATCGAGCACGCAGCCAAGCGATACGGCGGCGAAAGACCGCACGCACTTGAAAGGATCGATAGCGGGCGTATACAGTCTGTGCGGTGGAGCTGGTATCTTGGTGCTGAGCAAAGTAGGCGGCGTCCTGTTCGATCGAACAATCGTAGGAGCGCCCTTTTTTATGCTCGCGGGCTTCAACGCGTTATTACTCGTGGGCGTCGTGGCCGTGACGGTAGGGAAGGAGATCAAGAGGACGGTGGATGAGGGGTATGAGATTGGGGACGAGGAGGAAGGGGAAAGTCAACTGCCAGACGCTGTTGGAGATGGGCAGAGAGCTGTTTAGCAGTAATAACACAATAAACATACGATTTTCTTCACGAACACGACTTGCGCAAAAATGGCTAGTATGAAGACTGAATAACGTGAGAGTATATCTCGAAATGGGTATCTTCATCTGCTTTCTACTTTTTCACACCTCCAGAAGACATTCTCTAACATATAGTTGCCTCGGTGCTCCACCAGCGGATCAACCACCCTTGGCCCGCGCGACAAAGCCCGTGAAGAACTTTTTGAAATCCCTGACGTCCTTCTCCTGCATCTCTTTCAGGTACCCACCCAGCATCTCGTCCGGAAATCCCATGCCTCTCATCTCCGTCTCGCGCAAGTATCGCTCGTACTCGGCGCCGCATTTGCGCAGAATCGTCCATTGCAGCGTCGCTGCTTCCGCCAGTGCCGATCTCGCTTGCGCGTCCTTGGCGTTGAACGCTGGACTCGACAGTAGCGACCACGTCAGCGGGCTGAAGCGCTGCATGATGAAGGCGTCGAAACCGGGGATCGTGGGCGCCGGTGCCTGTGTTGGTGGAGGCGGCATGCTCATGTCTGGACCGCCCCATACCGAGGTCATCTTTGCGAGCACGCCGTAGGCCAGTTTGGCGGTGCCGTAGTCGGTGGCGTCGCGCGTGAAGTGTTCCAGTGTTGAGAGTAGAGGCTCAAAGGAGCCTTGGTTCGAGGGACTGACGAGTACGGCGCCTAGGTCGTTGTTCAGGATCACGAGCACAAAGGTCAGGTACTGGAATTTCAACTCTGTAAGCTGAATCTCGTCGTCAGTGCCAGTTGTTGGCTCAGAGAGACCAGCGAAGACGCGTTGCAGAAGTGGAGAGAGGAGCTCGTCCAAAATCGAGTAGATCTCGGTCTTGAAGCCAAAGACTATTTGGTCCAGTAGACGGAGGAAGGTAGCCATTTCGTCTTTTGTTGAGGTCTCGGCCAAGAGTCCGTTGATCCAGCGGGGAAGCTGCTGCAAAATATGTGATCCGAGGACGCCCAACATTCGGGAAAAGGCGAAGCGCGCAGCGGTTCGGATTTGCATTGACTGTTTGAGTGCTTCTAAGGCTGTCAAGATAGCTTCGCTTGCTGGCACAAATTCGGCGGAGACTTCGCTCGGCGGAGCCGATCCGCCATGGGTGACTCCAGGCATCCAATCGCAGAATCCTTTTGCGAGAGTACCAATAGCCATGATAAGGTGGTGAATTTGCAGAACAGCTCGCTCATCACCACTAGACGCGGATGTGATGTGGTCGTTTAGACCAGCCAGTAGAGGTTCTAGCATGGATCTGGCATAAAACGTTTGGTTCTGAACAGGAATCTGCGAGGTAGATGCCACGCTACCGACAGCCTCGAAGAGATAGAGTTGGGCAGTAAAGACTGCATCTGCCGACTGTTCGTTCGCGTCTGAGGAATCGTCATCGTCTGCGTTCTCTTCGGGTACCTCGGCTTTGATGGTCAGAAGATCACCAATGGCTTGGATGACGGTCTGTGCCACATTTCCGAGATGCCTGCGTAACAGCTGCACGAAGCGGTAGAATAGATACCATGACCGAGTCCTAACCTTGACGTGGTTGCTGTGAATGAAGGACACAAAATTCTCCAGAGCCCTTGGAATGCTTGTGGTGTTTTGCTCGAAGAATTGCCAGTATCGAACGCAAATCTCCATATACTGAAGCTGTATGGACGGATGAGGATGAGATGCAAGATCGGAATTGATCAATTTATGCATCATCTGTACGAGATGCTCCGCGGCTTCGTTTGACGGAGTCTGTTTTTGATAGAGACCATTGTTCTTGACCGCCAGCTCTCCGAACAGGTACATTTCATAAAGAGCCAAATCCAGATCCCTCCAGGTCATTTTGTTGTTCGGAGACTCAAGGCCGTTGAACGTGTCAGCTACTAAGCGACTCAAAGTCTCCAGATATAGTGGCTGATTGATGGCGGCGATGATTTGTTGAAGGACGTGTAGTCGCTTCCGAAGTTCCTGGAACTCTGCTTCATCTGTTTGATCATCTTCTGC
>Ga0058704_10000536_pt1 | contig 19444 bp, 29 predicted proteins | sample AgamicMgSfe_FD_71363 | JGI IMG/M metagenome (GOLD analysis project Ga0058704, IMG submission 71363) | Agave microbial communities from Guanajuato, Mexico - Mg.Sf.e | ecosystem: Host-associated > Plants > Phyllosphere > Phylloplane/Leaf | place: Guanajuato, Mexico | collected 2012-05-30
CTGTTATATAATATATAGTAATATACTTTAAAGACTTATCTCTAAAAGTTTAAGCTCTATATTTCAGAGAGGGTGATATATTATAAATGCTTCTAACTTATATAGATAATAGCGTAAGATTTCACCAGCTGCTAGGAACTCAACTTGCAATATCACTAGGTGTGGTTCTACGGGCTGACACATCTAGTCTAGCAGGGATATATGGTACGCTAGATGCATTACGTGATCTTCCGCTTTGTCGAGCTTCCCGCGCGTCGCACGCGGACCCCTGCCGGCGTTTGCACAAGCACCATAAATAATCCCGGCTCCGTTTGCGCTTCGCTTTCACACCGGAATGCCTCGTCTCTTGCGTCAAGACCGCGTATGGATCCCGCCAGGACACTCGTTACGCGCTTCCGGGACCTGTGAGCTTAGGCGATGTGCAGTCGAGGTCGTCTCTGGGCATCGGACAACAGTCGATCCAGGCGTCGAGGAGCAGCTGGCCGTTCGTACGAGCGACTGACGACGGAGTCCTGGCAATCCTCCGTTGACAAGTCCGAAACATAAACGCGAGACCCATCCCCTGCGATAGCGAACCCGCCGACCGACGACAAATCGAATGGTCCGGGCGTTACGATTGCGACCTACACCACACCAATCTCTTTTCGCCAGGCCGTCAGCGCGGAGGGCATGGCCGAAGAAGATTGGCGCGCGCTTTACCACGCCGAATTGACTATTCGTAGACAGCGCGAAGAAGAGCTACGGCAATGTCGCGAGCGCATCGCGTGGCTGCAAGGGAGACCAGAGATACAGCAGTCTCACGACATCAGTAACTTGAAGCATCGATGTTACTCCGCCGAGAACCTCGTAGAAGCTCAGCGAGAGCTCTCGCAAAAAGCATGGGTGTTGTCGCAGGTCGCCACATACTTCAGTCCGTTCGCAGCGTCTTCGGTGGACCGGAATATCCATACTGGCTGCGACAGAGTCATTTCCGCACTCTGTGTGCCTCATGATGCTACTGCCACCCGCAGTGCGCGTGCTGAGGTCGCTGATGCGCTCCGGGAGATCCTTCGCATTGCGTGTGATCCGGGACTGCTTCTCTGCGCCTCGGACCAGGTGGTTCAGCTTGCGGTGGACAGTAACGTACTCTCTGTCAAAGGCATCATTCTGCTCGGATTATGGATGGTCTTCAGGAACGTGTCACTTCGTGGTGAAGGTCAGCACTTTTCAATGTTCCTTACAAACCTGGTAGGACCTTGACTGACTTGCGTTGCAGGTGATATGGAGACGCTTCTACCGGATTCTCGTGCACTGCTGGAATCCATGGTTTGCGAATACGAAGCGGAGAAGTTTAAGCACAACGACGCCAGATCTACAAATGGCCATGGCAGACCGCAAGACAACCGTCAGAGACCACAGTACCATGAAGACAGGCCCACATATCACCGTGACACAATAAGAAAGCAGGAGGACAAATCCAAGCAGGATGGCAGTGGATCCGAAAGCGACGCGGAGACAGATCGTACTGTCAGCTCCGATGGCGAGCCTCACTCGCTCGCTCCTGCCTTCGGCTTCTCCTCGATCGCCATGTCGATACCCCGGGAAGGCATGGTCGATCCTTCTCAGCGCGACCAATTCCTGCTCGACCAGCGCCGTAGAGGTGTTTCTTACGGAGAGATCAAGCGGCTCGGTGGATTCACGGAAGCAGAATCGACGCTACGAGGCATCTTTCGATCACTCACGAAGCAGAAGCTCGAGCGGGTGCGGAAGCCGAGGTGGAGCGAAAAAGATGCATGTTGGCCCCGTCCCCGGTCGCTTGGCTGGTTTTGCAGCTGACAGCTCACGCAGGTTGATCTTCTCCGGAAAGCGGTAGAAGACACGCTGGCCCAGCGCGCCCAGTTGACCCGCCCGTACGCCAGAAAGGACTCAGCGGCCAGCAAGAAGATCCAATGGAAGAAGGTGGGCGAGCGGATGATTCAGCTCGGTGCTTCGTACCGATTCGGTCCGGGAACATGCGCAAAGCAATGGCAGAAGATTAAGGGAGAGAGTGAGTACGAGTGACCTGCGATGTACGGCAATGCTATATCACGCCCATGACAGTCGCTCGGTGCGAGCCCGGATTGACCCGCCAAAAGTCCATGGGTACTGATCTTGTACGAAAGCCCCGCTGCTCTTGAAGAAGAAACTTGACATTGGCTAATGGCAGACTGCACTGTCTCGTCATCTCGAGAGTGATGCCATCGAGGACATGTATCTACCGGTCGGCAATGAGTAGTCGCATGTCCTCGTCATGTCGCTTGCAGAGCACTCGACACGGCTTATCATGCACATACTCTGGAGGTACATCACACGAATGCAGAAGACTGCTGGCTAGACAACTCGACTCTATCGGCACTCGGTGGCGGAGATTGGACCTGAATTTGTCTGGTCGCTCCACTTCGCTGTCCGGGCGCCTTCCTGGGGCCGTGATGTTTGCGGACAGGGGTGAAGAGGGCGGTCTCAAAGGCGATGAACGTCTACATACACTCATCTGGGCATGAGCCTACGAAACGGTCAGATACTGGTGGGAGTCTCGACCGTCTGCAGATCGCAGCATTCAAGCTCAGGCAAATGATGTACCTACCTGTGGCTTCACTGTTGCCTCTGACGACCTTGCTACGCAACTTGCGCTTCTCTGCAGTCGTTTGCTTGCGCCGATCTTTCGGGCATGGATCGCAGACGAGGAATGATGGCGGTCGGAACCGGGCAGGAAGCGATTCTCTCAGCAGCTACGCAGAGTGCATCTGCGAAGTGCCTGTCCGACAGCATGGATGACTGCAGAGGCATGCGACGTTGCATCGTCGCAACAGGCGCTCTGCTTCGACCAGATCCTCGCCGTGCGTATTGTACAGTTCTCCTGTTGTTGTGGCCACTTCCCGTACCCGTCCTGAACCCCATTGGTATGCCTTCTCTCCACGTCACTACATTTGCGACATCACTCTGCGGTACTGCCGTGGTACCCGAAAAGCAACCTTTGCGGTCGGTGGCATACGTGCTACGTGCTCGTGTTGCACCACCCGAGACACGACAGCTACAAATAAAGCTGCTGAAGAGACTCTCTTCGCGAGGACCCATTTGCTCAAGTTGGACCTAGACGACACGAGGCTCGGAGTGTTCCCCCTGAGTGCGCGGAACTGGCAACGGTCACGCGCGTTCATCCGGTCACAGCCAACCATCTTTTGTACGTATGTATCCGTCACCGCCAGGTCCATTTCATGCCCCGACATGCCTTTTGCGAGACGGTGACGGGAAGGGAAGATCAAGCCGGGCTGTGTAAGCGCCTTGTTGTCCGAAGCTGACAGCTTCACGAGTAAATCGGTCCCGGTGATATGGCCTGCGGGCGGCTGTGTGCGCGTACGCGCGTATGATGAAAAGAGAGGTCTGCTGCGCCTGCGCCCACCGCCTACATGTATGTACTTATGTAGTCGCGCCACTCTGCAGTCATCATGTACAACCGGTGCCCAGAAACCGAACGCACTGGCGCTTGAACTTCGGTCTTGGCGAGCTGGGGAACGGAAGCTCCCGCGCGGGGAATGATGGAGAACCTGCTACAGGTCAACATCCACACCACACACGATGTCCGGTGTTGTTCGCTACCTGGATCCAGTACCTACGTACGCACGTCGTCGTCGCCCTGATGCAGTACAGCAAAATAGTGTACGCGTCGTGAAAGTGAAGACCCTAATTCCTTGGAGGTCGAATGGGCCGCTCGTCAAAGGCAGACCGGTGCCTCCTGTTGTAACAGACTTCCAGTTGTGGGCCGCCCACTTGGCTGGACCCCTCCCGAAGAAGATCGCCTGGGCAGCATGGCGCCCAGCATACCGGCCGCGACCATGATGGACGATTGGTGCCTCCGCATCGGTCAGCCGAGCCACCGCCGCGTCGCCACTGAGCAGCTGCAGGAAGCCAACCCCCAGCCTACACTTGGCGAAGGTGGAACATATGAACCGCGTCCGGCCCAGATTCAGATCCCTGATGAGATCCTGGATTTTGATCTCATGTAACGCCGCCGTGTTGCTGCCTTCACCTCGATCGCAACGTCCATCATGAGCGAGAAAACGTCAGCGGATCATGCCTACGTTTCGCACGAACCCAAGGCCGCCACTCGCGATGCAGAGCCCGACCCTTCCGGCGCCCCCGATCGCCGCACCTCCGTTGCCCTCAACATCGTACAGAACCCTTTAAGGGTGAGTAGCAGGGCCGATACTCTGCTGCCTTTCGCGGTAACCTCAAGCGCTCCTGCTAAACCCGTCCCTCTTGATAGCGCACCTCTCATCAACAGACCGTCGCGAATGCTCGAACTTTCGCCGAGTCCAATGGGATGGCCGAGCACGCTGTGCTGTTTGGTCGCGCCGCTCTGGTTGCGCGCGACCCTGAACGGTTCGAGCTTGTGACGGAACTTGATGAAGGCGAGCGCAGTGCGCTCTCGTACGAGCGTGATCACAAGTGGCACGCTCCTCCCATGCTTTGGTACTCGATCGCGCTGTGTGCGATCGGCGCCGCCACGCAAGGATGGGACCAGACAGGATCCAATGGAGCGAACCTTTCGTTTCCGCAGGAATTTGGGCTGGTGGGCACGGCGAGAGGCGAGTGGATCGTGGGAGTAATCAACGCCATCATCTTCTTGACGGCCGGTCTGATGTGAGTATACCACTTGGCGCGGCTCCTTTGGCTTTGCGTATCAGATTGACCTTCGAATAGCGGTGCCTTCATTGTTGACCCACTGAACCACTATTTCGGCCGGAGGGGCGAGATCTTCATCACTGCCTGCTGCCTTACTGCCACGCCGATTGACTCGGGCTTCGCGAGATCGTGGCAAGGACTCTTCGCAGCGAGGTTCATCATGGGCATTGGTATCGGCGCGAAGAACGCCACCGTCCCCATCTACTCTGCCGAGATGGCTCCGGCTCGCATCCGAGGTGCTCTCGTCATGTTTTGGCAGTTGTGGGTCGTGGCAGGTAACTACGCTCAGCTCATGTTGCACCAGTCAGACCATTCGCTTATGGGTTTCTGTAGGCATTTTTCTGGGATTCTGTGCCAACGTCATCGTGAAGGACACGGGCGCTATCTCCTGGCGGCTTCAGCTCGGTTCAGCATTCATTCCTTCTTTCATCCTTGGCGTTGGTATCTTTTTCTGCCCCGAGTCTCCTCGTTGGTTGATGAAGCACTCCAGAAACGCTGAAGCGTTCAAGTCAATGCTGCGTTTACGTGCTCACCCCATCATCGCCGCCAGAGACTTCTACTACTCCTACGTCATCTATACGGAAGAGATCAAAGTGGCCCGGGGCGCGGGTTACTTCTCTCGGCTTTGGGACTGCTTCGCCGTACCCAGGATCAGAAGAGCTAATTACGGCGCCTCGACCGTCATGCTTGCCCAACAGCTCTGCGGCATCAACAGTACGTCATCATCCGTCGCGTGTCGGCACTTGATACTCACATCCAAACAGTCATCTCATTTTACAGCTCCACAATCTTCGAAAGAGTCGGGTACACACCGACCGAGGCCTTGTACGCCTCGTTGGGATATGGTGCCATCCAGGTTGTGGCCACCATCCCCACCCTGTTCCTCATCGACACTAAAGGCCGGAGAACCCTGACCCTGACCGTGAGTATGCTTCGGACGCTACGCGTGGGGGTGCTCGAATGCTTACGTCGCGCAGACCTTCCCCCTTATGTGCATTTTCCTCTTAGCTGCCGGTCTGTCTCTTCTAGGCGCAAGGGGCACAGCCGAAGAGATCTCACAGTCTGGAAACCGAGCCGCCAAGATCGGGCCGGTTGTCCTGTAAGTTCGCCGATGATCGTTACTGTGCTGAAGTCCACTGACCTCGTTCGACCCAAGCTTCGTCTACCTCTTCACCATCGCCTACTCTCTAGGCGAAGGACCCGTCGCCTTCCAATACTCTGCAGAGGTGTTCCCAACCATCCAGCGAGAGCAGGGTATGGCATGGGCCGTTTGCATCAACAATACTTTCGGTAGGTGTCATGGAGTCCTTCGAAATGAGAAACGCCGTTAACGGAAAGCGTTCTTTCAGCCGGAATCTTGAGCTTGACGTTCCCTCGAATGCAGACCGTCATGACTCCGACAGGAGCATGTGAGTACAACTCCCCGCGTCTTTCTGGCAATACGACGATCAGCTGATGCCGAGACAAGTCGGGTTCTACGCTGGCCTGAACCTCATTGCCTGGTTCTTAATCTTTTGTTTCGTGCGAGAAACCAAACAGCTCACGCTCGAGGAGCTGGACCGTGAGTCGCAAGACCTTCGACTTGCCACGATCTACTCTGCTGACTCGTGCCCGCACAGAGGTTTTCTCCGTCCCGACCAAGAAGTTCATCTCGCACGAGTTGACGGTGTGGCTACCTTATTTCATGAAGCGGTACATTCTCCGGCGCAAGATTGCCAAGCCGCCTCCAATCATCGAAAGGGAGGAGAAGGAGGGCAAGGCTTGAATTGGGGTTTGTCCGAGATGAAGGTGGAGGAGAAGAGGACGGTGGTGCTTGGGGAATGGCGGCTGGCGTGGTCACTGAGTCGCGGAAGAGGGCGTGAATTGAATAGTTGAACCGCCAATATGAATGTACGACACGACGGGTATGATAACAAAACGAGCAGTCCAGCACTCGCGCGCGAGTCTTCGGAGGTCATCATGTTCGAGAAAGGGCCTGGACGATTCACAAAGACCGTGGCGCTCCATGTGAAAGCCTACGCGGGCACTTGTAGTCCATGTGGGATTAGGAGTACAAAGGTGAGAGACCAGTCTGTCGACATCACAACATCTCGTACAAGCATGCTTGAGCGCCTCGGTCGCAGCGATGTGAGCTGCTCGGAGCCTGAGGCGTGCAGTATGTGGCTCGCTATACCTTCCGCTTGCATTGATGTCACGTGCGCACTGCCGGACCTCGATACTACAGGTATGTAGAGCAATTGGTCGACCACATCTCGTACAGCCTTTTACGGGCACTCTACGAGCATTTCGCGGGCACTCATGGCCCCGATGCGGAAGCGGACTGCGTTACGTACACGCGCCGAGCGCTCAGCTCGAGATCCTCGCGGCATCTATGCCCCTCCAGCGACGAGCACAACGGCCGCTGCCAGCGAAGAGGCAGCCGTTCACCGTCGACCGGACTCCAACCCGCCCAAGCGCGAAAGTTCCCAGAGTACCTTCGGTTTCAATCATGACTTTCGGTTGAGCAAGAAAGACAAGCGCACGGTCAAGCACAACGTATTGCTTGCCAAGGTGCGCGGCGCGGGCGTGCAGAAAACCACAAAGCAGCGGCGACCAGCGAAGAAGCTGAAAGCAGACCTAGGCGGATTGGCGGATGCGCTTCCGATTGTTGTGGCGGCTGATGCGGGCGAAGAGCGGGATGAACACGGAGAAGATGAGGGTTGGGAGGGCATATCCGCTGGGTCTGGTGAAGAAGAGCCTGAAGGCATGCAGATCGAAGGATTACGAACCGTCAAGCGGCGGCGCAAGCAGCGAACAAACGGCCAGGGGAGTACTATGCCGATGCAGAGTTTGAAGCATCGACCCGGCGCTATGAAGCGGAAACACAAGATGGAGCAGGGAGAGATGGAGCGATTTGCGCAGAACATGGCGCAAATGGTGGGTGTCTCGTCGGCCGGCAGTTCTACCAGTATTTTGGAGAGCGGCGGGAGTGAAAAGAACGTCAACGTGACCCAGCAGGACAAGTGGGCTGCGCTGAGGCGCTTCATCGGCGGGACGATGGAGAAAGACAAGGCGTTTTCGCTCGCGTGAGGTACTGTTGCCTTCGGGATACTCCGCCCCAGCAGTAGTAAGGCGTGGTTCGCGAAGACGAAGTCTCCATGTAGCACTGGTGTCGACTCTTCAATCCAGTGATCATGGCTCCGAGAGCAGATGTTCGCATCGTCAAGGAAACCGCCGTGAGGGAAAGTTTCTATGACCCAAATATCAATCGAACAGTCCTTGACAGCAAAGCCACAGTTGAGGGTTTGGCGGGATTTTGACTCGAAGTTGCTACAGACACCGCTGCATTGCTACTCGAGCAAATGGAATCAGGTCGTTTGCGCTTGGCCGGAAGCACTACTGGACCTCCACTTCAGACATTCTACCCAGCAGATGCTTTTGCTCAAGGCACGTACGCGCTTTCTGAGACTTACTTACCGCTCTGATGGATAACTAGTCAACTCCGTCAACAAGCTCTGCTGTTGTGTGTTTGTGGCGAAAGAACCAAATGGTACGAGCAGCGTCAGCCGGCAAGGTCCATACTATCAACCAAGTGTGCCCTCCAACAACGCTGCGCACCACTACCCACATAGGTGCGGGTCCGACTGCAGCAACTTGCAGTATTTCCATCCTCTTCACGGCATTTCGCTCAAGACTAGCCTCCGCTCAACAAGTCTCGAGATGGGTTCACGTCCACAGTTAGCTACCAAAAGTTCTCCTGAGACCAAGTTCCGACTTCGGGCGCCGGCTGTAAAGCACAGGACATTCTGTCGTAACATCCGTACCCATCGCTTGTCACGTGAAACGTGACGTCGCTCTCCTCACTCGTTTGAACCAGACGAGAGAGTTGACGGCTGCGTTTCCTGTGTAGCTCGTATGCCGATTATCAATCCCGACGCCAGTCTCGCCCGGCCTGTCTCACTGCGTCGGTCCGCACGCGCTACCGACCTACCTCGACGATGGAATGGGCGGGGAGACCGCCGGCTGCTTTGTAGATCTGGGCGGACAAGGTGGCCGCTGCCCGAATGTTGTTTGGCCTGCTGCGTGTCTGGCGTGATGATGCATTGCGAGGCTGAGAGTCTTGACCGTGGACCGGTTTCTCCCCGTCAGTCCGTGAAGAGGTGCTGCACGGCCACTAACTTCAAGCGTGACAAGGAAGTTCCGGTAACAGAGTCTTCTAGCAGCCGGCAAGGTGCCGAAACGCTCTCCGAAGGTCACACATCCACCGAGTCACGCGATCAATGGTATGTCACATTATTGTTGCATAGGTGTTGGCTGGGGGTTCATGATCTGACCGATGATTCGACCTCATCGGCTTCCATACTAGGACATGTGGGGGCTGGCAATGCTTGAAAAAGCATGGTCGTGAGTTGCGACCGTTCTGCGATCGGACTTCAGGCTCGAATGAAGCGAGTTGGAGAACATTTCTCCGCGGACTGGCTTCTGATCGAAAGTTAGCTTTGCGGCCCATCCTTTTGACAAGTCCACCTATGAGGCCAGCTGCATTGTGTCGCTCATTCGCGTGTTCACCGAGTTCTCGCATTATCCCGCTGCTAGAAGACCAGTGAGCCAAAAGACGAAGCTCCCTCTAGCCACACGGCAAGATGGGTATGTCGAAGTCGGGACGTAACTTCGCCCTCAGATGTGGACAAGACATAGCTGGTCTCGTCTAGCAAGTGCCTGCAGGAGGACCGAATGTATCTTGACGGTGCGCGTTGCACTTCGCTGAGTAACCATTGCAGCTACGACACCAGCAGCAGCAGCCCCCTGACGTTGGATTGATGTGGTAGGGACGGGTCCGTTCTCTTGAGAAGCGACGGCTGGACCGCCAGAAGAAATGACTCTGCTTGGTGTAGCGAGCTGCTTCGGAAGCAGCTCGGATCAAGTCTGTTTGAGAGGCCGAGCGATTGTGATTCCGGCTTCCACCTTTTCCCCCGAGTCGTGCAAATCCCTCCGATTCGAGGGTTTGACGCTCCACGGTAGCAATCGACCCTAGGGCAAGCCAATCGGCTCAACCGCCACAAAGGAGTTGAGATGTTATCAACTTGCGGGCTCAAGAGCTGTCAATTCAGCTGTGTCCCTGGATCATGTCTTGCACGACCATGAGAGCGACCAACGGCAGGTGTGCTGAAGTAAGGCAGGGGGTGATCCATACAGGAGGCATCGCAGCCGGACGTATCTTGCCGCAATTGCAGTGGAAGTGGCCCGATTGGTGCATGTACCTGACGTTCAGCGGACTGCAGGTAATCTTGCAGGGCGTGGACCGCGATTTGGTAAAGGCTCGAGATCCAGTGCTCCTGATCCTTCACGGCGGCGGTCGCTAAATAGGCACTTCTCGCATCCAGTATTCCCCCGCTCTCAGCAACCTGCGAAGTTCGACTAGGTCGACAAGCAAGGCATGTCTTATGAAACATCAGCTTCGAGGTGTAGCTGATCGGGGAGGTGAAGTCTGCTTCTCTCGGGGAGACTGACAGCCGACGCCTCGGTCCGAACCCTGTTCTGGCAACAACATCACCCCGTGTTGCCATATGACCCCTCAAGCCGATGTGGTGAGCACACAACAGTATGCTCACCCTAGCAGCTGCATGCATATTATGATGAGCACCGTCGCTAGAGTACCTCGATGATGTTGGTGTGCTGGAGATGTACATGTCCCCTCTCACCCCTGTCATCTTGATTGGGCGTGTGAGACCTGATCAATCAGCGGACAGAGGCAAGCCCATGCTATCAGACTATGCAAAGCTCGCGCGGTCATGGAACACAGAAGGTGTACTCAGGTGAGGTCGCCTCACGCGATTTGCTTGCTTTGTACGCTATGAGTGTCTGACACGGGCCGTCCCTCCTAAGCGCGGAGAAGCATTCCCGGAGGCAAGGTGAGCCAGACCTCATGGAGCAGCCGGATCGGTTTTGGTTAACCTGTCGGAATCAACCAAGGCTGGTGCGGGAATACGGTGACTGCAGTCAAGCGTGGTTTGAGTGCGTAGCGCATGCGTAGGACGGCGCGGAATGGAGGGAGAACCTCAGACAGGATAGTAGTCTGCTGGCAGGTAACGATGGAAGACCACTGGCACAGAGAAAGAGGACTGGACTTCCTACTCAGCGCGTTCAGCGCACCTAGGCACATCATTCGTATGTTTGAGCGCCGCACCGGTCCTGTCAGACCCTGTGCCACCGAGCCTCAGTATGTGACTCCTCTTCTCCCAGCGCTTCAATGCGAGCGGGTTTCATCCTCTGCGGATCTCAAGTTTACTCGCGCGGAAGTAGTCAGTCTCGCAGTCCTGTGACTAGTCGCTGCAGCTTGCAATCATCAGTTTCTGGACTGTGGTTCACGTACAAGCTCGCTCGGTGATGACGTGGTTAACTTTTTCTATCCCAGTTCTTGATCACGAGTACAGCAAGATCATCAACATATCTCAACGTCGAAACATTGCGCACTTTCTGCACGGGTCCAGCAGAAGCAGAAAGTGAAGCGTGGATCGCGGGAAGGAATGTGCGCATGATCAGGGCAGGACGTGCAGGACTTGAGTCGGTCTTGTATTAGCTGACCAACGTATGGTTTATGTCCCTGCAGCGACGCGGCGCATGTATTTGGCGGAAGCGAAGTACTGTCGACCCGGCTAGAATCTCCGAATCTATCTGCCGCAAGGCTTCGATCGAGGTCAGCCTGGCCGCGTTGCCTAGAGCACTCGCTCGATCTTTTGCGTGGCTCGTCCGCTCTCCTGTCTCTTCTACCCGAATCCCGACCGCTGAAAACCGCCCCGAGTGCTCTTTACGGCACAATCAGTCGTATCCTCCATGGTGGATCAGCGCCGCTGTCGAGACAGTCGGAATCTCGAGTTTCGGGAGCTTCGAAAGGTTCCACACCGTGCTTTCGAAGTAGCATCTTTCATATTCCCGTGTGTATCCTCCTTTGTATTCTCCTCTTACGTGCTTGCCGCTTTTGACTCACACAACCATTCGCATTGCTGCTCCATCAAAGTCGAGATATAATCGTGGCGCGAATGCATAAGACATGTCTTTGGCGGATGCTGCAAAATCCTCGTGTTTGGCGTAAGAGATCCGAACGGTGGCGAAGTGCATCACGGTGTGTGGTCCTCGCGCTCTGCCGCCTTGACATGTTGGTGCAGTGGTTTCAACACTTGTGCCGGTCCTCGCGGATTGAGTCGTGCTCAGCATTAACGAAATCTGGAGGAGCAATGAGGGCTCTCGGTCGTGGACTCGTAAATCCTTTGCGATCTCTTCGAAAACGCTGAGAGGTACACGTGGGAGGTAGCGATTGCCAGGGTTAGGTACAGCACCTCCTGACACTTCCAGCGCATTCGGGTTTACGTAGTCAGGTTGTGCCAACCGGACTCCTCGTTGAAGTTTGCTTTGACGCATGTCTCTGGTGAAGGCATTAGAGTGTTGAGACTTTCCTGGACACTTGCTCATGAAAGAATTGTCTCGCTACTGTCTTCGAGGGCGTTTCACTGCGAAGCAAGGGCAGCTGTGAGTTTCAGGCGCCACACGCCAGATACTTTTGCTGGAGTAAATGAGTATCGCGGTAAGGCGCCGAGGCTGCGCGCATACACGCAATCACGACCCTTCGGTGGGATCGAAAGCATCTGCTCTTGGACGACTGTCAAAGGGAGTGGAGGTCGCAGGGTCGTGAGTGTGGTGAGGGCGGTCGCGGGCTTCATCTTACAGCGGCTGATCTCGGGGTAATCAACTCTGAGGAAGAATACGTGAACTCGGCGTGTTCCATTGTAGGATTGATGTGGCGGCTGGGTCGCAACACAGCAGAAGTGCGGCCGCTCAAACGAGCGTGGCTGCAGATGCTTTGACAGGATGAGTGTCAGCATTGGTCACCAATGACAGGCATGACAGTGTTTAGCTTTCCAAACCGAGTGTACCACTGCAGTACCTCCCTCGTTATTACGTCTCACTGATCTCCAACAGAGTAATTGATTGCATTGGTTCAGGGAAGGGTCGAGAAGCTGAGCTTGGCTTCCACAACGTCAACAGCGAGAATGAGTTCGAAAATAACAAAAAGGCTTTTCGAACAGCCACCAAAACGCTCAGCATCGAAACGTTTCGAGCAATATCTCTATGCAACACCAGACTTCAGACTGCATCGTAAACAATCCTCAATCCTTCCCAAAACCAGGGAGGTTGAAGGTTGAAAAGGGGAAAAGGGGGAAAAAGAGGCGACCTACAGCATGAAAGCTGTAACCACCCTGATGAGTCGCTCCATCAGGGCTGTCTTTTGTTACAGTGGACTGGCAACTTATTTTCCTCAACGAATGATGTATGCCAACCCGTCCACTGTAACGTCCAGGCTCCAAAACCCACCCCTGTAGAGCTTTGGGGGTGGGCTACTGTGTATGTCAGTTCGACTTACCTAGGAACCACGCCGGCATCATCACGGGTAGGCCGTAGCAACGGCGGCTTCGTTACCACTAGACGATCCGATCATTTGATACATCCCTGGTAGGGGATTGCCATTGTGTACCGATCACTCCCCCCCGATGATTGAGCCGGCCGGTGACGTTACTTTGTGCCCCGTGACATCTCACTGCCCGCCCCAGGTGTGCACAGCATTCTCTTCCTTCTGATCTCCTACGTCTCTCGTAGCGGCCACGTTCCCCTTTTACGTGCGATCTGTAGCTTCATCATCCGCGATAAGACCTCATCGAAGGCCTCGATCGTTGTGTTCATATCCTATCCGTCCTCTGCATGCTGATGTTGAAGCTCACACAGCTCTTTCGTTTGCGCGTCGAAGCCCTTGTCAGTCCACATCGTCGGGCAGAGCTTCCACTTCCCAATCACCATCAACAATCTTCCTTTCTCCTACAACAAATACTCGCAAGACGGAGACTGTTCCTTAAATCGATCCCTTCGCCTGTCTCTCGGATACCCAGACAGGAGCCAAGCGTCTTTTCTTACTCTCCGTTACTCACCTGGTTCCCACGGTCGACTGCGATCTTCGGGCAGCTCGGCAGGCTCGGCGAGATTGCCGCCTGCCTTACGACATTCGCGGTCGTAGAGTCACTGAGTGAGAAGCTCGCTCTCCATGTTATGTTGCGCAAGGCTCAGTAACGCTGCAGATGCCCTGGTCGATCTCTTCTCACGAAGCAGCTCGTTGCCCGGCACGTTCGCCACCGTCGCCAAGTGCAGCCGAGTCTGCATTCAGTGGTACGTCAGCTCACTTGACCTTCCCCAACTTCCTCAACCTACCACAAGAGTCGCATCTGATCATCCAATCCACAGATCGTCTGCCAGACACACGCGAAGGACGTCGGTAGGTCGAAAGCTCAATTGAACCATCGTCAAAGTTTTCAATTGCGCAAATGCCTCCACCAGACCATCGTATGCTCCTCACTCCCCGTGCAAAAGCTGGTCATACAAAGATGCTGGCACACCGCAGTACTCAAGCGCGGCAGAGCTCATACAACACATCGGGCATGAGCGCAAGAAGAACCGAGACGCGGCTTCGGCCACGGCTGTCAAAGCGTACAAAGTAGCGAGCTTAGTGATCAGGAGACGGGTGTGCCTGTATCGACGCACCTTCTGAGGGAGACCTACCACAATGTTACCTGTACGTCGCAGAAGGATGACATACTTCGCCCTCTTCGGTCGGCCCAATCGGTCTTACGCCCATGCGCTTTCGGCGAAGGACACGTGATTGGGATCCGTGCTGGTCGGTATTGCCGCCGTTGTGCTGTCGCGGAGAGGCCGCAGTTGAGGTTCACTCGACCGTTTGGAAGACGCGTCGATCCCACTGACTAGTGTTGGCATCGGAGAAAGGAGCTTGACTCGGCCAGTACTTGGACATACTCCTCACAGCGACGCTGTAGGCCGGTCCCATACGAGTTGCGGTCAAGCTTCTTGTCCCGAATTGTGCATTGATGGCGGGAGTCACCCTAAATTGCTTCGGCATGCGTTGCCAGAGCTTCGCGCATCGGAATGCACATTCTGGTCCGGACATTCCACATGATGTTGGGAAGACTGTAAATGAGCGTAAGATGGACTCGACAGCACTTCCATGGCACTTCTCGTTCATCAATTCTCCATCATCGAGAGACCAAATCCAAACACCCGACATGCGATCCATATACCACCTCACGTTGCTGACCGCTGTCGGCGCAGCGGCTCAACGGCCCAATAACACTTCTGCCTGTGACTTCTACACCACCGCACTCTTCAAAGACAACAATGCTACCAACCAGGAGACGCTCGTGACCCTGCTCGTGAACACGGCGGTCATTGGTAACTATACAAAGCCGAACACGGGGGTGGCGGTGCCGGGGATCCTTGCCAAGAATGCCACGTACAACGGCACGGCCGTCGACTTGCTCCCGTACTTCAACGGCGCGCTGGCCTCCAACAATCGCGGCGGCAGCGCCGGCGTGTCCATCAACTTCTTGGACGACGGCGGTGCGACCCCGTTGCTGCACAACAAACCGTCCAATGGAACTGCGTCGGCACAATAGTAGGCATTGAATGTTTCGGCCTCGCACGCTACGCGCTGACAGTAGTAGCAAATTGCTCACTCACTTGTACGGCTACTTCGGCATCCTGCTCGGCTGCTCTCAGTACGGCCAGTCCGGATTCGCAACTTACACTGGGACAACGAGCATGTATCAAGTCCATAAATTCATGGCGCTCAACGCGCACGAGGTTCAGTACTTCATCCAGCAGGTCGGCCTCAGCGCTCTGAGCTTCGGTGTCGCCGAGTCGGACGTGGCTCTCATAGGCCATGCCTTGCAGTACGTGTTCGGGTTCCGATGCGCGCCCAAGTACGACGTCGTGCCGGGTGCCAATGCTGAGTTGCAGAGCATCTGTATTACGGTGAGCTTGATCGATGTATGGGTGTAGTTGGGAAGACACGCTAACAAAGCCAGTCCGATTGCCCCGTATCCGCGAACGCAACTTGTTCGGCGTACGCCAGCGTTCCTGAGCCAAAGCATACCAACGGCTCAGTGATGGTGAACGGCACAGCGGCACCTTCTGGGACGGGCGCTGCGAACAGTACGAGCACGTCGAAGAGCGGCGTGGGTCTGGCGAAGGAGGTGTGCGGAGGCTTGTTGGTCTCCTTTGCCTTGCTGGCGGTCACGTGGGCGTTTTGATCAGGCTGTGTGAGGGCGATGGAACGGCCAGATCGATCGGTATTGGATGGATAGCACAGTCAAGGGTTGTTCGCTAGCTATACTTGGTTCTCGACGAACGAACCGACGACTGATGGTCTCATGGTGTCGCAAAGGACGGCAACGTATCCTTGATTCTTCGATCGGCGCCGTGACCAGGCCTCTTCACAGAGGAAGGCGATATCCCATCTGACCTGCATCATCTCTCGAGCAACCTGCTGGTTCTTCAACCAAACGCAATCCTGGCTTCTGCATTCGATGCCCACAGTCTCCGCTCCGTTCCTACCATAGTGGATGCCGGCGTCAAGATCGTAAATGTGGATTGATCATCTGGACAGCCCGCCGTCGAATTACCGCATGGATGATCATGCTTCGTACCTGCTGCCGTCACGATACGGTCGCCAAGCATTGTCGAAGGACGTCCGCGTCTTCTGGATCTGGAAGCATGGCAAGGATCAATGGTCAAGGAGCAAGCGGCACTCTGGACTCGCAAAGTCGACTCCAGTAGTCCAAGGTTTGTTACCACAGCGGACTCCAAACTTCTTGACCAGGCTGGCCCCGGCAATGTTGGATGTACCAATGACCATGGAGGAAGACGAGGATTTCAATTGGTGCCGACTAGTCTTTGCAGTACTCCAGGCATTCACAAGCTTTCGAGAGTATGGAGAATGGTTTCGGCTTTGCAAACCCACCTCAAGGTCATCTTTTCTTCGGCCCACGATTTCCCAGCAGCGAAGGTCAATAATTCGGCGTGAGATCGGCGCCTGAAGGGCCAGTGATCGTGCAAAGGCAAAAGGACTGGACGTCAGAGTCGGGTCAGATGGCCCGACTCGCTCATCGTCTGGCTCTCGCGCTCATCAGGACGAAGACGCCGATGGAAGCGGCAATATGGCAAACGTATGTACACTTCATGAAGTGCCCCGTCGTGAGAAAGGGGTGCTCGGGTGTTCTCCGGCGATGGAAAACGCTGCTCGGCATACCCCGCATGAACCAGAATGCGCCAGCCGCGGCATGACGGCGCATGTTGACGATGCGGGGCAGAACCAACTCCCCCAGAGTCCCTCGAAGTGTCCGTCTCGTGTCCGAGGTAAGAAGATCGTCGTGAGTGGGAGATGAAAGGACGGGGAGGGATGGAGGACTTCTCCCTTCCATACCGTCCCCTCAACATATCCCCAGACGAGGACGACAGCAACAGCAACTATGCCTCCCTCGACAATGCGTGCCGTCATCCTCAAGGGGGACTACAAAGTTCGCCGCTCCTCCGAGACCTCATCATATGTCCATGCGCCTGCTAACGCACCATCAAGGTGGCTGTGGAAGATCGACCGTACCCCAAGATTCAGAAACCCACCGACGCCATCCTGAGAGTCAGCTCGACCGCCTTGTGCGGTTCCGATCTACACCCCTACCGAGGACATTTGAAGTGCACGCCGGGATTCATCCTGGGACATGAGTTTGTTGGTGAGATCGTGGAGAAGGGTGACGAGGTGAAGAAGTTCGGGATAGGAGATAAGGTGGGTGGACCACTGACACGCCATATTGGCATCATGTCAAGCGCAACCGCTCGGCTGACGGCGGGACATGTGCACAGGTCGTGGTGCCCTTCTACACGGCCTGCGGCGACTGCTACTACTGCGTGCGCGGGCAGGCGTCGCGCTGCAGCAAGGGAGAGCTCTTCGGCAACAGCGTCCCAGCCAACACCGTAGACGGCGGTCAAGCCGAATATGTACGGTGCCCGCTGGCCGATAGCACCTTCGTCACGACCCCGAGCGGGATTCCAGAAGAGATGCTCGTCCTCATGGCCGACATCTTCCCGACCGGGTACTTCGCGGCCGCGCGCTTCCTCAAAGGGCTGAACGACCGGGATCGCAAGGAGTACACGGCCGTCGCAATCGGGTGCGGACCGGTGGGCATCTGCGCCATCACTTCCGCGCTCACCATGGTAGACACAGTGTACGCCGTCGACAGCGTACCGGAGCGGCTGGAGGAAGCGGCCAAGCTGGGCGCCAAGACCATCAACCTCAACGACAACCCGGCCGAGAAGATCAAACAAGCGACGGGCGGGAGAGGCGCGGATGTGGTGATGGAGCTAGTCGGGCACGCGGATGCCTTCCAGCTCGCTTTCGACATGATCCGGCCGTTCGGGCAGATCAGCAGTATTGGTGTCCAGTAAGCACGACTCCATGCGTGGTCCAGCCCGCCAGCCAGTCACTGACCACTTGTCTCTACAGTACCGAGACGATTCCCCTCAGCGGCCTCCTCTGCTATGGCAAGAACGTCACCATGGCCTTCGGCCGGTGTCCCGTGCGGTCGATTTTCGAAGAGGCGCTGGCGCTGCTGGTGCAGGAGCAGAAGAAAGTCGCGTTCCTGTGCGGCAAGACGATGTCGCTGGAGGAGGCGCCCAAGGCGTATGAGGACTTTGAGGCGAGAAAGGTGCACAAGATTGTGTTCAAGATGGATGCGAAGGAAGCTGGGAAGGAGATCGAGGCGGCAGCATGATGGGCGGGTTGAGTAAACGAGGTTGAGGCTGGGAGAAAGCCTACACCGGAAAGATGGCATGAGAGGATCTTGGATGAGCAGATTACTTTCTTTCGTGTGCTTTTGTTGATGTACATCGATCTCAACCAGAGGTGCAAGCCTCCTCCTACTAACGTTCCCAGTCGGCACGGCTGTGCCCAAGCACTTTCCTTCGGACGAGCGAGCGGCCTGAAATGCGCAGACACCCCTCAAGCAATCCTTCAAATCCGATTGCAACGCAGAGGAACTCACGCTCGTGTACCATCAAGGCAGCCCGCTCGCAGCGTGATCTCCTAGGAAAGCAGCAGAACTTGGTTCATTCGCGCAAGTAGTGATATGTTGCGAAGCGGAAGAAAGCCGGACTCGTTCATGAGTCCTCATTCAGCAGCGTGGAGAGAGGCGAAATGAGAAAGACAATCCCATGCCCGAGTGGCTGCAGACAAAAACGCCGCTCGTGACCCCTGAAAGCATGCGTGCCTTGCTCGGATCCAGAAGCAGTTGAACAACTTCGGCGCGGAGTTGGATTTCCACTGCCGTGACTGGCCACGGTGGCTCCCGTGACAGGCAGCCACATACATAAGCTGCCTGTGTACGGGCGAAGCAAAACGAAGGAAGAACAGGGTGCTGGAGACCCAGGGGTTGGAAGTATGCCCTGGAGAAAAGCCAGGACGGACATGCCTCAGGCCCTCAAAATGCATGTTGCATGTTTGCTGTTGCGATTTGCGGATGCTGTTTGGTAACAATGCCAGCTCCGGAGTGGATCGAACCTGCATGCAATCGAACATTGGCCGAGTCGGACATCGAGAGGTCATATGAGGAGGGCGATGATAAAAGGGATTGTTGGGTAACGAGAGTTGATAAAGCCAGGAAGACAACATTGCGATTGTACGTGTTTGCGCACGAAGGGTGTAGGTATGCGAAAGTGAAGCGAAGGTAAGCGGTTTGCAAAGTCTGGTGTTTATGTCTATTTACCAAGTAAATGAAGCAACTCGTACCGCGAGCTGAGGTAGTGTAAAAATGAAAGAGAGGGTATCCCATGATCCGCCACCTGCCAATCCGTATCGTACGTGTTCAATTCTGTC
>Ga0058704_10000537_pt1 | contig 19389 bp, 25 predicted proteins | sample AgamicMgSfe_FD_71363 | JGI IMG/M metagenome (GOLD analysis project Ga0058704, IMG submission 71363) | Agave microbial communities from Guanajuato, Mexico - Mg.Sf.e | ecosystem: Host-associated > Plants > Phyllosphere > Phylloplane/Leaf | place: Guanajuato, Mexico | collected 2012-05-30
TTCATACAACAAGCACAGCATATGCAGCAACAACCTCAACAACAAGGATTACAGAATGCATTTTCCAATTTACAGGTTTCGCAGCAAAACCCGCAGTCTCAAGATCTGAACAACACATCAAATCCGTTCTATTATGCTGGCTCACAACAGATACCTCCAACACAGTCGTTTCAGCAGCAACAGATCTCCCCGAAGCCGCAATATGATGCTTTCAGTGCTCCACTGGAACCACCTTCCAATCCATTCGTACGAAGAGTGCAGTCACAGACCTTTCACCAATCCAACCTCTATCAGCAACAACCCATGCCTCAAGCGCTCCAAGCCTCGAACAATCCTTGGATGCAACAACAACAGCAGCAGCAGCAGCAGCAGCAATATTTCGTGCAAACACCACAACCACAGACGCCAGGTAGCTATCAAACGCAGACGGACTTTTTTGGCTCACAACAACAACAACAACCCATGGCTCAGCCGCATCAGGCGAATGTCAATCCCTTCTACGCGATGCAGCCGCAACCCCAGAGTGCAGCGTCACCGAATCCATGGGCTCAGCCCAACGGTCAAGCTCAAACTCAGCAATCACAGTCGCAGCTGCAGCAAGCTCAACAGCCACAATACCAGCAAGCTCCTGTCCATCAGCAGCAACAGCAGTATCAACAAGAGATGCCACAACAGCCTCAGTACCAAGGCCAGCAGCAGAACCCTCAAGTACAATATCAACAACAGCAGCAGCAGATGCCGCAACCACAATACCAACAACAAGCCTACGCGCAGAACTCAAAGTATGACAAGTCCTCGATACTAGCTCTCTACAATGCGCCTCACCTCGCTCCGTCACGGCCACTTCAAGCACCTTCATCACCTGGTCCAGCGGATGGCCAATACCAAACAACACCAGAACTTTCTCAGGGACCAGCAAGTGGGAGCATGAACCCGTTCGGCGCAGTTCAGGGACAACAAGCGCAAGCGGGAGCTCAAGACCCCAATGTTGGACATTTTGTACCTCAGATCCAACAGGATGCTTTTTCTGGACTGAGTAATCGATGGAGATTTGATGCTTGATACGCATCATGTGTATAAATGGTCGAATATGCAAAAGCTGCGATCGAAGTTATAAAGCACGTCTTGTGCTGTACATACCTCTGTGTCTGCTGTGTCATATTTAGTTAATGAATACTTGGCCTCCCATTTCTGCCACATAAGCGAAAGAACTTTGGATGTCTAGACGTGGAGAACTCCATAAGTAAAACGTCGTGTATTCATTAAATATCGGACATGCATTGAATAAAAACAGAACCATCAACCACCCTCAGCATAATCCATAAAATCCCAATTCCACAGTCCTCATCAAAGCTCCATCCCATCCTCTCCCTCCGCAGCACCACCCTGCCCGATTCCATCCCCATCCATCAACCAATGCAACCCGGCCCCCTCCCGTCTCCACGCCCCAAACCGCCGCTCCTGCTCCTGCTCTCCGTTTCCCATCTGCTCAAACACCGGATCCCGTCGCGCAAACCCACTACTCTCACCGTACCCAGAGTGCATATACGGCTCTGCATCCCGTTTCCCGTCTGCGTCTCCGTCTCCGAAATCAAAACTATCGCTGCGCTCCGGCGCTGGCTGCCGTTGTTGGTTCTGCTGGCGCTCGTAGCGGTGACGCGCGAGGTCTTCTTCAAGAGCCACGCTTGTTGGGCCTGAAGAGAGTGTGTCCGAGGGGGTCAACGGTGCTGTGCGCCAGAGTTCTAGGAGGTGGAGTTTTGTCTCGTGGGGCGCGGTTTCGAAGAGGGAGAGTTGAGATGGGGAGAGTAGGGAGGGGTCTATAGAGTGGCGGCGTAGGATCGTGGCGAGCGTGTCTTCGTCGTAGCCTTGGCGTGAGGTGCCGGGCACGGGTGTTTGTGGCTGGTGGATATAGTTTGAGTGTGTGTAGTGTTGGCTTGCGTAAATGCGTGATTGGGTATTGGACTGAGGCGAGGTAAAGAATTGTTGGTCTGGTGTTGATGGGTTGTGCTGGAGGCGAAGGTTCCGTTGGAAGAGATTCGAGAGTTCCTCATCGTGGAAAGATTGGTTTGCAAAAGACATGTTCGGCGTAAGCTGATGTTAGTTGATATAAGAGGATCCCCGAGTCTAGGCTCAAGACCTATTTCGTATGCTCTTCCTCCAGGTAAAAGCTCTCGAGGCGTGTCCACAGATAAAAGCACAGAATGTAAACCAGGACAAGCTATCCAAGACAAACGTACGGAGATTTGTACAGAAGTAGAATGGTAAAGGAAATCTATGCTCAACGACTATATAAAATGTAGAGAACTTGTTGTGCGAGGCCCTGGAATGAAATGAGCTTCGAAGCGGTGAGGCGGAGGCGCGAGGTGGATCGGACGATGCCTGACAGCTTGGCTAGCTGTGTTTGGAATATGGAGATATAATTCGATTGTCTATCTGATGCGTGAGTAGTAATGCTCGCACATTCAAAATGTAACTGTCTATGTTTCAAGTGGTCAAGAAAGGGTGTGCAAGGGTAGGTGCACAACAAGTGTCAATACGTCAGTCGATATCCGCTGCAAATTAAAGTGTGGCTTTGTCCGTAGCTCGTGACCATCTACCTTATACATGGTGTGATTGGACACCAATCAAGAACTTAACAAGAAAATAGCATCAAAACACATGTGTCAGCCACAATAGAAGTCGTGATGGTGGTAGTCTTCAATATAGAGCTTTTTTCCGCATGTCCATCGTAAGCTGTACCGATTGCAACGCCTCGCTGATGATGCCCGTCAATCTTCACCAGTCAATACTCATATCATACAGCACATATCCATCTACTCCTGCATCTTCTCCTCCTCATCCTCGTCGTCATCGCCCTCTAGTGCCTTCTTCGCTAACCGTTCAGCCTCCTCTCTCAGCTCCTTGGGGACCTCCTCATGTCTACCCTTTGTGGGACCTGCAGAGTTGCTGATCCACGTCATCTCAAGCTCAAACTCCTTGTCTTTGCTGTCTTCGTGAGCAACATAGATGATACGTGCCGCCTCCTTGACACCTTCTTCTAGACTGATACACTCGTCACTGTCGGTGCCGAGCTTCAGCTTTTCCAGCTCTGCTTTGGCCGCCTGGCGTCCCTTGCCTGTCGCCGCACCGTAGTAACCCCAGTATAGTCCACTTGGCTCGACCATGTACAGGTAAGGACCACCCTCTTTCGCGTCTTTAGATCTTCCTCCTGAGCCCGTTGAGGGACCGCTGCCGACTTGCGCATCTACTGGCACTTCAAGCTCTGAATCCCAACCACCAATGATTGCAGTGATACCGAATGGTCTAACGGAAGAGTAAAGGGTGTATGCTTGTACGTAGGCACCCATGCGGTTTGCGAGTGATGCGATTGGGATTGGTCCTTTGTAGGTTTGGCGCCATGAGGCGGCTTCGTCACGCGCGCGCGAGACAAAGTGTTTGCCATCGGGTTGAAGTCCTGATGATACCTGTGCAATCGTCAGCTTTAGTCGTACATGACTTTAAGGACAAGTCATTACAATGCCAATGTTCCTGTCCACCGTCGCTATCCTCTTGTTTGACTCTTTCTTCTGCAGCTTCGAGTAGACCAGCTTCTCAAGTGCGAGCACTACACCGTCCTTGCATCTGATGCCGATCGCTGTGCCACCGTTCTCTACTGCCTTCATCGCATATTCAACCTGCGGTATGTGTCAATAGAGTATAAAGTTGTCGTTGGATCAAGCGTACCTGGAAATTGCGGCCATCGGGAGAGAAGACCGAGTTGGAAAGATCGTATCCGGTGCCTATCGACGTCTGTCGAGGTTAGTTCTTGGTCGTTCAAATATATCACGAATCGCATGAGCTCACCATGGCTGGAGTGTTGCAAGGTGAAGATCAAGTAGTATGTTCAAGGCTGTGTTAGAATATACTGTCGTTCGTTGATGACGTGACAGATGAAGTCAAAGGTCCAAGAAGTGAGCCTTGGAATGCGAAGTGGAGGTGGAATGATTAGGCAGATAGATCAAACGCGTTCGTCGTACTGTAAGGTTGGTACTGTAGCCATCAAGTGTAGCCATGATGGAAGCTCCGGGGCCAGGTCAATGCTCGCGGATCTTGCCGCCAGGCTTATTCATCTTATCATATCAAGCCGGCCTCGGACAGTCAACCGGAGTCAGGAATATATAAACGGCACAAGAGCAAGCGTGTGTTTGGTTTTCTGTTTATTATTTGTCATGTCATACGAGGGCAGACCAGAATAGTCTTTGCAAAAGTTCTCGTCCAAAAAGTAGAAAAACAACCGCCAAATAACAAAATTTCGTCAAGGGTATCGAAGAATGGACAAACAAAACATGACCCTTTTTGGGCCGAAACACCGTCGATAAGCCTGTTCCTGATAGGAGACTATACTAACATCCAGGTATCCCCATAGGTAATCCGACCAATGTCGCATGTACAAAGGTCCTGTCTCTGCTGGTACTTGTGACTTCTATTTCGACCGTCCTCGTTATGCCACCCAGACCACTTGTATCAGTGTTCCTCGACGCTGTCAAGATCTCTTGAGTGGATAATCCACTGCTGCGTCTTGTCCCTGCGCTCGATTTGAGGGTGCTCATGTTGTACGAGATGACACTGTCATGCGGTCCGCTTTCGAGGGTTTGATAGGCCTCCTCGGGGCTGCCGTGCTCGGGAACAGATGATTGTGGACGGGAGATGCGAGAGAGTCCGTTTCTGCGGAAGAGAGGGCGAAGAAAGGGGACTGAGGCAGCGATGATGACGGTGTTTAGCTCGGCAGATATCCATACCGCGTAAGCGACAAGGTCGTCTGTAAAAACTGTCAGCTAGGCGTTGAAATGATGCTCATGGGTGCAATCGCACATGTGTAGTCTAGCTGAGCGCTGAGGGCTTTTGATTCGTATGTCTTGACGGCTGATGCCACCATGGCACTGTAGCATGTCAGTCTCATTACGTGCATATCTCCACAGACGATTGTACTTGAAACTAAGGCAAAGAAGTAGCCATAAGCCGAGTTTGGCCTTGAGCGTCATGGCAGCGTGCTTTACGATGATTGCAGGGTAGATGGTCAAGAAAAGATCACTAAAGGTATTCGCAGCTGGTTCTACTGTTAGTAACGTGAATGGTCGAAGCTGATGGACGACTCACAGCCCGAGAAGTAACCATAGTAAGACTGTATGTCGGGGTTCCAGCAAATTGCCCTGTAGTCCGCCCTAAAGTCCCAGAGAGTACTGACATGTGTACCGCATTGCACAAGAGCCAGAAAGACTTGAGTGACGTTGACAACTACTTGTATAGTCATGCACACGTAGAGTGGCCACTTCTTGACTCTGGGATCTGATCCGGCGACCCAGAGCATGAATGTGCAGATTGACAGACGTCCAACCATTGGCGAGAGAAATCCCCAGATCAGCGACAGGAAACCCCATTTCAGAGTATGGAGGAGGTCGTCAAGGGGTATATAGATGAGATGTCGCCCAAGTCCAGTCCTGTAGGATTCGGTGATGCATACGGCGTGAACGAGACCCAGGGTCTGCAACAGTCAGTCGGCCAAATATGGTATAAGATTGGAGAACAACTACCAGAGCTAGTATCATGAGATAGTCATCGAGAAACAGCTTTCGTAGAGTGCGCATCTTTACGAACAGTCTTGCAGATACGACTATGGCTGACGTTCCTAGAAGTGTCCATGTCACTTTGATCAACATAGGTCCGAGGTCGTGATCTGGTGGCAGATGGTCGAAATAGCCCACAGGCAGATTGAACGCCATGTTGTCGTGTTGATGACAACGAACGAGAAAAGCGATAGACCTTCTGGACGTGAGTAGTCGAACAAAAATAAGAAATCAGGAACAGGTTCTTGGTAGAGCAAGGACGTGATGTCCGATATAACACACCGCGAAAAGCAGTGAACGGTACCTATCTTGGGATACTCAATTTACCTCTCACACCCAGATAGCACTGCCGTGCCCCAGGTGCTTATTAGTGAACCAGCCCTAGATGAGCCTGGGGATGACGAAGCTCCATGGCGAACCTGGTCAATGGCTGCGAGAGTGCGACTCATGCAGTTGGCTGCAATATAAGGCGGCTTTTAGTCCGCGATGCTGGCGAGTTGTGCTGTCTGATCTAGGTGCCTGAGTCAGTAATCAGCGATCGATTGGTAGTTGATAGAGTCTTGACAACGGAATTGGTCGGGCATGTTCAAGAATGTGTTGGTCTTGACTCAATCAGAAAAAATATCCATTTTGGCCAGGGCCACGAAGTGTCCGTACAGTAGCGCATACCGTAGCATCAGAGTCAGTGATATTGGAGCTAGCGGTATGCGGCGAGGTCGGAGGAACCCTTTTTTGACCGCAAAGATAGTGTGATGTGATCGTGACCTAGTAGCGGCACTAGTGACGCCATGTGAGATGTAGATGAAGTTTTAAGCCAATGATTCTCCAAAGATTCCAGCATCGACGGTTTTGATCGCTGTCGTACTTTGGGGTTCCTGGTGACATATGGACAGCTGGTGTATGATCGACCAATAGGTTCTCAATACGAAGCAGAATATCCGTATGAGGAATTCCACGTTAACTCCAGACAATTGTTCACCGGGAATCGGCATGTAGATATACATGCAAACAAGCAGGAACTTCTATTGCAAGATCGCCGGCGAGAGAGGCCGCCGATTTGATTTGAAGATCAATTACATGGACGGCCGGCGTGTTCTCGCAGAGTCGAAGAAAGGTGAGCTAGATGGGGCTAGAATAAAAGACCACCAACGAGTCAGTTTAATCTATCTCAATCTCGTGCTAAAGATCATGTGTCGAGCGATCTCTCGGGATCATGGAGAAAACGCTGCAAGCGAGGCGTGAATCGTGGAAGCGACCAGAGACGAGTCATGGATGAGGATTTTGTGTATAAGAACAAAAAAGAGAAGGATGGAGTTGTCTCACGATGCTGAATAGTGTAATAGTTTCGTGCCGTGTTTTGATACGGTTACGGTACCGCCAAGGTGGAATCTGTACCTACCAATAACTTCTGCCGTTTCGAAGTCCAGATTCGAAGGCACTTTTTGAGTGGCTACATGCCGTACTCACGATTGCGGTTCCTAAGCGCTAGGTAGATTGCTTTTACGAACCAGATCAATATCGTGAAACGAATCCATGCATCTATGCATACCGATCTGCATATCAAGAGATGCACGTGGCCGAATTTGTAAAGTACGCGCGGGCTCTTTGCAAATAACTAGTAGTAGTGAACCAGTCTCAAGGAACCGCTGGAGTCGCGCTTTGCAGTCTACGTAGACAGGACTATTTGCGTGCAATATCTCTACCGTTGAACCAGATGAAGATCCAATGCAGCATTATCATGAGCTTTCTCCTCCAACTCCGCGTCCACCCCAAGCTGCCTGATCTCCACGCCACCCAGGCGCTTTGTCCGGTCCATTCGGTCTTTCCTCCAACGACACCGTCGTGCTGGCCAAGATACGCCAGACTCGCTCTCTGCTTGTATTCGAACGGCGACATGGGCTGGCCTTCGGATTTGTTGAACTCCTTGGTGAGATATTCACCCTTCTGTAGTGCTACTTCTGCCAGCATAGGTAGCGAGTGACCGTCAATATCGGCAGCGTCTCCGATCGCAAATGCATCCTCTACTGCCGTCCCGTCCGGTCTCAGTACACGAAGATACTTGTCCGTCAAGATACGAGGCATGCCTTTCTCCGGCTTCTTCGCATCCAATTTCTCCATCAGTGGATTGGCCTTGTTACCGGTGGCCCACAGAAGTAGACCGAACGGCAGTCTGCCGTCCTCCTTTGTGTATATAGCCTTTTCCTCAACCTTTTCGATATGCGAGCTCGTCATGATATCCACCTTTTTCTGTTTCAGAGAGTTCAAGGCATACTCGCTCAGCGAGGCGTCGAACGTGCTCAGAAGAGTCGGCGCAACATCGTGGATGGTCATGGTGACCTTCCCATCGAGATGTGGGTATAGATGCCTCAGCTCTTGATGCCAGAGATCGTAGAGCTCCGCTGTCGCCTCGATACCAATGGCACCTCCTCCTACAATCCGTATATGGCAGATCTCTTTCTGTTTCTCCTCACTCAGACCAGGCAGAGACGCAGCGTCGAGCATTTGAAGTAGTCGTTGTTGCAGAATGCGGGCGTCATTGGTCGTCCGCAGGAACAGTGCATGCTCCAAAGCACCTGGAGTACCAAATGTTTGAACGCTGCATCCTGGTGCAATGACCACTTTGTCGTAGCTGACGGTAAATGTGGTCTCTGGATCTAACTCTCCGACATCAGATTTGCACGTGATGGTCCGCTTATCGAGGTCAATGTTCTCAGCGACGGCCTTGTAGTACTTCAACTCCGATCTGTTTCGTCTACGAACAGGTTCTTCTGCGAGTCGAAAGTCGAACAGACCGCACGCTGCACTGGCTAGCAGAGGCGTGTATTGAATGGTCCTGATAGGTGAGATGACGGTAATGTCATAGCGACTCAGACTGGCCGATTGAGTAATGGGAAATCCTCCCCAGCCGGCACCGATAATAGCCAGGGACTGCTTGCCCATGTTGCTCGTGGTAGTGAGTGACCTTGCTTTGAGGAGAGACATGACATGGCATGACACAGAACCGCGAACTTACCTGAGATATCGATTTCCTAAATACTTACAATGACATTATTGACTTTACTAGTGGTTTGGCCTTCAAGTCAGGAACCGGTATGAAAGAAGACGTCACTCCGAGCTTCACTAGAGATTTGGCCGGATGTTTGCCGGACGGGGGTTTCCCGCATGAACGACATGTGGTAGATCCACCTTTTTCCCACATTTGCCGGCGGCATGTTCTCCACCTTTGATGAACCATGTACATCGTCTTCGTAAACACCTCGCATCTGAGAATCTTTCTTGCTCAATAGATCCGTCACTATGCTACGCCACTCGTCATGTACGCGTACATGGTGACAGGTTTTTCAATCATTGCACCGCAACTCGTAGATCACAAATACGGCATCTGTCAGATCGTCTTTCATGTATTCTAACTCAGATAAGCACAATGAGGCTTCTCAAGCACAATAGGACTATGACTGAGGCTTGCCCATAGCCCTGAGCCGGGCGCCGTACTTCCACAAGATCAACGGTGCAGGTATACCAATAGCAATGAAAACAAAAGCGAGAAGACTGTTTCCCCACCCATACCCAAGCTTATCGTACATTCGAGGGGCGAATAGAGGGAACGCAAACCCTGCGATACTGCGTAACAACTGACTGGCTGCACTTGCGCTTGCCACATGTGTCTGGAAAGAATCCAAGACATAGGCCTGCATTGCTTGAGTCCCGACGATGATGCCGCAGCCGAACATGGCAATGCCGATGTCTGGCAGTATCCAGAACAACTTCTCCTGCGCTGTCCATCCATACCAGAGTAGACCCACGGGAATGAGGATGGCGCCGGGAAACATGAGTGGAACACGATATTCTGGCTGTGTCTCGCCGTTCGCACGGGTCTTGAGGTGCTGCCAGAGGCGATCTGTGACCCTTGCACCAACCTGGGAGGCTATGGTGTAGCCAATGGCAAGGGCAATGTAATGTAGTCCGGAGTCTCCAAGCGACTGGCCATATCGATCTGTCCAGAGCGAGGCGAATGTAGATAGAACGATGTAAAGAATACCAAAATTGTAAGCCAGGAAGAGTGACATGAGCTGAATGATTGGCTGGGTGAGCAGCAGACGACACGGACGTGCTACGCTGATGGCCAGACGTTCGGACAGAGGTTGATTTGCTCGCTCGTATTCTGTATAGCATTCCTGGCCCGTTTCTTTCTGGAGAGCTCTAGCTTTGCGTCTCAGAATGGTTCCCGCGTGTGTTTCGGGGAAGATAACAAAGGTACAGACTATCAACACGCCGTCAAAGATCGAGAGAACCCAGAAGATCCAGCGCCAACCGATTGAGCCACTGATAAAGCCGCCGATGATAGGACCTATCGCTGGACCAAGTAACGGAATGAATGTTGAGATCGAGAATGAATGTCCACGTTGCTCAGGCAGCCAGCAGTCGCTAAGTACAGGATTTGTGACCTACGCTGATCAGTCCTGCAAGTGATACGTGAGAAGGTCATATCGTACAGCAAATTCAGCGCTAGCTCCCAAACCGGCCAAGAATCGACTGGCTATCATCAAGCTATTGCTCTGCGAAAATCCACTGACGGTGTTCCAAACAATGTAGAAACAGCCAGCTAAGAGCCATACTGGCTTCCTCCCAAAGACCTCCGTCATAGGTGCAAGGACCATTGGGCCAAAGGCAAAGCTGAGTACGTATATTGACAAGGTCATCTGCGTCGTGGATTGAGTGGTATGGAGATCGTTGGAGATTTGGTCGAGGGCTGGAGCCATCATGGTTCCTGTCATCAGAGTTACTAGTCCTCCACAAGAAGTGAGAAGAGCGACTGTCCATTTCTTCCATGCCGGCCAATTGTACGGGTTTGAAGGATCCTGAGGACCGTCCCATGTTACCTGGAAATGGCATGGTTAGGAGGGTCTTGAGTACAAATTTCTGACCTTTCTCACAAGACGTGGACCGGCTGATCGCTGTGGCTCGTCCAGAGTGGTCACATTTGCTTCAGCAAGGTCATGTGTAGGCCGTTTCTCTATGTCCATGGCTTCCCAGAGTTTCGCACGCATGAATATACGACTAGCAGAAATAGTCTTCGCGGTGTTGTTCGTGTATCCGAGGGTGGTACTTGTCTACTTACTGGCATTGACGAGGGAGTCGGAGGACTTTATATCACGATATGCTTGCATGCCCAGTGATGGGATGATCATCGGCCGAGTTGAACACCAGCAGATACATGACTTGGTCCATCGTACCACTTGACAGCCAAAGGATCCGGGCCATGAGGTTTCCAGGCACTAGCACCAAATAGAAAGGATTCATGCAGATGTTGTGGATGAAGGAACGGGAGGTTGCTTTCGGCCGAATTGGCCATATCTCCGCCGAGCCTTCGGTTCACCGCTCTGGCGAATCAGATGACAGGCGCTTATCAGATTGTCAATGTTTATCAGATGGGTGATTCTGGAGGCGTCTTCTCGGTATTGTACATGATTGTAGTGTTGCCTGTCTCCTGCACCGCGTGTGATTAATGGTACGCTCGAATCGTGCCTGACTTCACCACCACATGCATTCATTTGGGTATCGTACAGCTCTGTTCGCTTCTAGGCTCGCCTTCCAACCTGTTCGCATATGCATGATCATTGTCACCTCCTTCTGTACCCCGTGCTTCGCTCTTAAGTCGCTCTGCCTGTTGGATGGATCCTTGTACCATCACAGGGTCTTTCTCCAGCGGACAGACAGTCCTAGTATTACAATTAAGACTTTCTAGTTGAGGAATCCCTTGCAGCCAATGGAGCCACAAAGACAAGGAATGCGATCCGTAGCTTCAAATTCCCTCTCAAACTTGTAGTCGTATGTGAGTTCGGCATCTGTATGTTGGTCAGCGATGTTCTGAACATTCAATATTGGCATTACTCACTCTTCGCCACATCTTTCAACGCATAGATGACGATTCTCCTTGTGCCCTCCACTTTGATGATCTTGGCCGTGCAATTCGGTGTGCAACTGTGGTTGATGAAACGAGCAATGCCTCCTTTCTTGGTAGCATCAACAATCTCATCGTCCACCATGCGGAACAAGTAGCTGCTGCCAACACCTTGCTTTTCATATCGTATCTCGCGCATGTCTGCAACTTTCTGTCTGATCTTCTCACCAACATATTCGATGATGAGGTCGCCCACCGCAATGTTCTCTTCAGCATACAAGCCCCATCCGTGGATGGCAGATCTGTCAAATTTGACGAGTTTCTTTCGCTTCTTAAGCTGATTGAACCTGAACGCGTCTGTTTCGATACCGGCTCCGCTCTGCTTCTGCAAGTTGATATCATTGACAAGTCGGCGGTTGTTCGCTCGGTTGCTTCTCGAGGTTGCGGTCGACGCCACCTTGGCAGCTGCTGCTTGTTTGGCGGCCTCCACGGCAAGATTGGGGTCTTTCTGTGCAAGAGCCTGCCTCTCCTCGCGTGCCTTTCTTACTCGAATGTGGTGTGGCAGATACTTGGACTTTTCCGAATTGAGAATCTTCTTAGTGCCTTCGGTTCGAGCTGAGCCAGTAGCATTGGGCACGTAGTATCCAGGTATTTCAACGGCATGGCTGACAGGGCCAGCTGCGCCACCGGCATTGAGCGACTTGATGTCCTTCTGCTTCCAGGCCCACAACTTCGGATCTCGAATGTCTGCCGATGTCTCTTCTTGCAGCGCTGATTTCAAGAAACGCAGATCCTCTTCGTCCTTGACGAGATGCTGCCATCCGTCAATGTCAAGTACCAGATCATCCTCATCTTCGACTGTTCGGCGTGGCTTGTCTGCTGAGGCGCCCCATTCGACCTGTGCTCTCGGTTCCAGCTCCATCTCCTCGTCCTCTTCCTCCTCTTCCTCCATCACAAAATCCACGGCCTTTTCTTCCAGCTTCTCTACGACGCCATCCTCAATTATAGCTGACTCGGAGCCTTCAATAGCAGCCTTTGCTTCTGCTCTGAGGGCTTCCTGCTCCTCCAAAATCTGCTTCTTAGTCTTCCTCTTCTTCTTTGGTTTCTCCTTGACCACGGCGACGGCCACGTCAGCAGCATCCACCTGCATTGCGTCCGCGTCCGCCGTGACTCCATCTGCATTGACTTCAATTGATGGGACAGAAACCGAAGGAGAGTCTTCATTTTTTATGTTGAACAGCTCGTCATCGAATCTGGCCCTCTGTCGGTAGAAGAGCTCATTCTTGGCGCGCTTTAGGAATTTAGAATTTCGTGGAAGCGTGTTGACGACAAGCTCCAATTCCCGGGTTGCCATGTCCTCTGGCCGCTTCTGCAGCAGATCTCCAAGCAGCTGTTTGTGTAGGCCTTCAAATGTCTCTTGCTCTTCGTCCGCATCCCACAACTGTTCGGCATGGTCGGATTTGCGTCTCTTGTGCTTTGAAGTCTCCGCTAATTCACTATCCATTGGCGTCACTGTACTTGCACGACTCATTGGTCGACTCTCCATTTCGTCTGTATCCCTGGTCATCGAAGTCTTGCGCTCGTCGTCTGAATCGTCTTCTTCGTCACGGAACATATCTTGGAGACGGAAGTGCAATGGACGCGCTCGTGGTGCAGGTCGATTTCGACGACGCTCGTCAAGATATGCATTGTTACCACCACGGTTGCGTTGTGAATTCGGGTCGTGAGGTCGGAGAGGCTTGCTGTGAGACAAAGGACGTCGTGAACGTGGTGTTCCTGGCGGCGTCTCCAAAGCTTTGTTCAGCAAAAGTGACGGCGCTTTGTTCTCGGCGTCCATAGTGTCTGAAAGACCAAGCTTGCGTCTCTTCGCGGCGTGTCTTGCCGGATCTAGACAATCGTAGAGGGTTGGAATCGCGACGCGAGACTTGATATCGTCCATGATTTTCGCTCTCAATTCTATGCGCAATTGGTCCAGCGCACCCTTGACCGGGTCCAGGTTGTCCGCACGGTGTTTCTTCTCCACTTCGACGTCCTCGTCCTCGTCCCGTTGTAACCTTTCCCGCTCTTCCTGATTGCGTTGTTCTGCAACGGCACGTTCAGGCGTTGGACTACGTTCGTAATCTGGATTTCCGTACTGTTGGCACTCCATACTCATCGTGTACGTAAACAGAAGCTGATTGTTGCATTCATTGAAGCAACGAACCGTCTCGTCTTCACCACGCTTAGAATCATCGAAAATAACATAATATCCTGTCTGATCCAGCCGAACCTCTTTCCAATCGAATGCCTTCAGCCTCTTTTTCATGTGGGGTATAGTGGTTCCGAGCACAGGTACAGAAGCATTGGCAATGAAAATGTAGGGCTTGCGCTTGATCTTGGTCAAGATTGGTTCCTGCTCGACCAGCAATTGAGTACCGCCTCTAGGCGCGAGACCAGCCCTTGGGCCTTCTGGGGGCTTGATGGAGGACTTTCCAGATGGACCTTTGGGTGCGTTGAGTGGTGGACCTGGCGAATCTCTGGCTTGCGCGGGCTGCACAGGTGAAGGTACTACCGTGCTTTGGGCCGAAGGCGCAACCTTGGACCTGTATTTCTCTTGTTCGGCTTCGATTTCTAGCCTCGCTTTCTTCAGAATCTGGTCAACATGACGCTGGCACTTTCTACCTTCGCGATCACGCTCCACCTTGATTGTGCTTAGCCCAATTCGTTCTCCATTGCCTTCTTTCTCAGCACGTTTGGCGGCTTGAGCAGCAGATACCGAAACACCTCTTACAGCTTTACTGTCTCGGTATTTGATCGAACATACTCCAAGAAAACTGCCAGTACTCGGGTTGGTCTGATTGTGCAACTCTGCGATCTCGCCATAGCTTCCGAGAAATGCCTTGAGTTGCGACTCCGGTGTGAAGGGGTCAAAACCAATCACACATATTTGCTTTGGTGGTCCCGGACCGATGGAAGTCTTCGCATCAAAAGGATGTGGTTTCAAGACATACGGCGCAATTCTGAGCTTGCTCTTGCATGTGGCGGTTTTGGGCGTGCAATTGCCAGTGGAGTATCCAACGATAGCCAACCGAGGATCCGGAGGCGGATCAGGTTCGTATGCCTGCCACCTGGCGTCAGCGAAAGGGTACAGAGCGGTTTTCATCAGTTATTTTATACAAGCTCAGCCTCATGTTATGAAATTGTATAGACGTACCTCTTGACCAAACTGTTTTAATTTGGGTTTCAATTTACGTTTCTCCTCTTTGCCGAGCTTGTTGTCCAATTCCGGATCCCAAACCGCTCTGTACCCTTTCGATTCGCCATGTCGAGGTCTTGCTTCTAGTCGACTCTGTGGAGACGATGGAGGAAGAGGTGAAGCTTTTCGAGACGAAGACAGTAGGTTCTCTGTCGTCGCCGTGGAGAGAAGGGAGCCATTTGACTTGCGGCTATCGGCAACTGCTGGACTGCGAGCTTTGGAGGGCGAGTCTTCGGAAGATGTCAAAGGCGTTGCGGAGGACTTTCTGGTGTTGTGCTTGGCAGCTTGTGAGTTCAAGCTGAGGTTGGATGAAGCCGTACTGTGAAGTGAGCTTGTAGAACTGACTCCATTCAAGAGATCTCCAGATTCTCGAGGATGACCATCATTAGCTGCCGAGAATCTAGAATGAGAAGATCGATCTCGAGATGACTGCTGTTGACTCGCCATATTGTCAGAATGGAGGTGAGATCATTCCAGCAAGCTAGTGGACACCTTTAGTGGTGCTTTGGTTTGCTGATGACAGCTCGGTAATGTAATGCGAACCTTTCGAAGAGCTGCGGGCCGTCTCGCAGACCGGCTCACCTTCAAGCTCTGATTGTGTTGACCCTTTCAGATACGCGGAGGTATCATGATTGAACCCTCATCAATGCTGCTTTGACCAGAGTGAAGTTGTTACTTTGTAGCTGGTATGGGCGACTTTTCTTAGCGCGAGCCGAACACGGACACGCGACAGATAGATGGAGCGCGCAGTCGACAGATTGCGCAGAAAAATCGGTTGTTATTCTTGAAGCGTCGTACGTCAGCGTGGCTGCAGTATGCTGACAGAGATGGACCTCGAGGATCTGGTCGATGAATGAGATTATGAATGTTGCGAAAGGGACTGCAGTTGACGCTGCTCCTTGGAATGCGCTTCGCGGTCCGCCAAGCCTGCCTGCAGTGCTCCCGCCGGTTGATGCAGAGCCGCGTTTTCTGTCTCCGACCGCCTTGCCCGTAGCATTTGCTAACAACTGACTCGAATATCACCTACCAAATGCGCTGGGTACTCATTTGCGAATGCTTTGATGTATGCCTTTTAGATCAGTCTGTCTGGGTCAAGCAGACACCTTGTGGTCGTAGATCTGATGATGATCTGGTCACGTGACCATCGGCTCACATCGATGTCGGAAATTTGTCAATTGTATATCAGATATAAATCTATTCAATAAAGGTGCCTTCGTTCCATGCTCTTTTCTTGAGAGCGAGCTCAACGGCTGCGGCACCCCAGTCTTCACCGTGGTTGTGTCCCTTTCCGGCCTTGTCAATGCCAGCTCTTTCCAACCCTTGCTCTTCGGTCAGCAATGTGAGGACGCCGAAAATCAGCGGCACTTCCTTCTCCAGCTGGACCTTCATCAGACCATGGCTGACGGCGTCCGAGATGTATTCAAAGTGCATGGTGGATCCCTTGATCAGGACACCGATGGCAATGATGGCGTCGAATGGCTGCTTGGCCCCTTGCTTGCTCTGGTCGGCGCTGGTCTTGGTGAGATCCGTGGTCGATTGTGAGAGCAGATCCGTGGCCGATGTCAACAGACCAGATGAGGATGATTGTGTCTGTGATGCAGCATACATGCGCTGGACGGCAAAGGGAAGCTCATAGCTGCCAGGTACGGTTTGGGTGACAATATTCTCGGGCTTGACTCCGGCCTCTGCTAGCTTCTTCCTTGTGCCTGCGAGGAGAGCGTCGATGATTTGAGTGTTCCAGCGTGCGTGTACTATGCCAATGCGCAGATCGGATCCTGGTATGGCGTATTAGCTTCCATGTCGCAGTAACAATAAGTTGATTCGAGCAAGATGCCGCTGACCGTCATATTGTTTTGCGCCTCCAATACCCTTGATACCTGACATCTTGATTGCGATTGCTTTGGCTGCCAAAGAAGCTGTATGTAATGTGATCCCAGAATAAGTGTGAATCGATACCTAGGGTAAGTAGCAAATCACGTTGATGTACAATGGCTTTGCGCTATGAACGATGACTCGAGACGCAAGATGCACGGAGCCAGATGTGGGGGAGGGGCATGGCGGGATTCTGTATACCGGGCGTATACAAACATCAAATGTCACGTTGTCATATGCTCTTTGTTGGCCTAGCTGCAGATAAAACCTCTCTTTAAACCACGAATATGGTATACGGAGCATACTTGCTGAATGTTCACGAAGTTTCAGATAGCCATGAGAGCTCATCGTAGTGTCCGTCCCTTTTCGATGTTTCGTTCGCTATTCGCTGCCAGCCCTACACAAAGGTACTGTAGCAGATCCAAAGCCAACGAGAAGTTTCGTGATTGTCGGCGCAAATGTACTATTCTACGACCCCAGGTGATACCGAGATTACACAATCTCCGGCAGAGAAAAAAAATGCTTGCAAATGACATGCGAATCACTGATCTTGCAATAGAGGGCTCAACTTCGGACAGGCACTTTTGCATTATATTTCCTGGTTATGTAAATGTCACCTTTCGCTTGGTCAGACTGTTGACGATATCATCAAGCTCGTCCCTTTTCCGCTTCCGCTCACAAGCCTCGCCTTGCTCCCGCTCGTTCGTGCCTTCGTCCGCGTCATCCTCATCCATAGTGTCCTGAGATTCTTGTGGTCGCCAGCATCTGATAGTTCCATCCGTGTGAGCGGAAAAGAGCTCAACGTTATGGGGCCGCCATGCCAAACTCGTAGTACGATTCAAGACGTTGCGTGTACCTGTACCTGCACCAATGACAGTGTGTGAGGACGAGTATGAGGGTGTGCGTAGCCTGTTAATCAGTTTGCCAGTGTGAAGCTCGTAGACCAGCAGCTCACGCGGGTTCGGGAAAAAGAGTAGCTCTTTCATCGCTCCAGTATATTGGCTTGGCGATAGAAGCGGTAGCAGAGTAGAAGTGTGGTTGTTCTTCACGGCAGGTCCGAAATTTACCAGAGTGTTTGCCCCTGTGGCTGCGCTCCAAATTCTGATACGCTCATCATGGCCGGTAGATATCAGAAAATCTCCAATGTCGGTCCAAAGTACACCATTTGCAGATCCAGCATGAGTACTACCTCTCTCTCTACGCCGTGCGTCACTTCCAGTCCCGTCTGTACCAATCAAGCCGATACTGTCATCCATAGATAGCACGCCAAGACTGCTTGCACTTTTACGGATGTCCCAGACCCGAACCGACCCGTCAGACGCAGCGCTGGCCAATATGTGTTCGTTCTTGGGGTGCCAGGCTACAGACAACACAGCACCGCCATGACCGGCAAGCGAATGAGTACTGGCTCCGGAGTTCAGGTCGACCAGACGAACAGCTGGATGTTGCGTTGCACAAGCAACCAACAGATGTGAAGCAATGGGAGAAAGAGCGTGCGAGTATACTACCGATCCGAGATCAAAGATGGCAGACGATTCAAGAGTCTCGGAGGAATACAGCTTCAGACTGTGATCGTAGCTAGATGATAGAAAGGCGAGTGAATCGAAGGCGTAGAACGAGACGTGTGTTACACCTGCGCTATGACCAATATTTTGTCTGCCAAGCGCGTGTCAGTGTTCGAACACAAGGTACCGTCTGCTGCTGTGTCACGAATCTACGTACTTTGAGACATATCCAAGAGGCTGATGAATGGTGAGATTCTCGTCGTTGGGCGCGTTTGCTTCGAGATCCCAGATGGCGACTGATGAATCTGCACCTCCAGAGAGAAGACTGAAGGACTCATGTCAGGATGTCACATGTTCTGATGGTCACACGTCTTTGAACCTACTATCTGCCTTCGAATCTGTCGACAGTGATTGTGTTTACTCCGGCCGGATGCGCAACAGGTACTTTCGTCGAGCCATCTTCAGGATTGACCTTGTTGGTGCCCTCGCTGCCGTTGTAAGAAAGCTTAATATTACTTGCGAGCTGTATAGAGTGAACTAAGCGATCATTTTGAGCTTTCGCAAGGCTTTGATGGCTGACTGAGCCCAGGGCGCGGTTGAGAAGAAATGTGTTCATTCATCCACGACACGCAGTCCGTCGTTGACGTTCAGGTCACGTCAATGAAATCATGAGGAGAAGTTGCCTGCAATTGACTGCGCGTGAAAATCCCGGACAAGGCGAAGATGATGAGATCTGGTTGATCACGCAGTCGAATGGTAGAGCAAGTTAGGTATCATATTACTACGGAGAAAGTTACGGTCGGAAGTCGCAGGCAGGCACGACAAAAGCCTTGGCACACGCGACACTGTCAAAGTGAAACAGCAACACTATCTTACAAACACTTCTTCTCTCCATTATTGCTCAATTTCGCGGTCGAAGAGAATGCCAGATCGATCAACCATGGTCGGCCCTGGAAAAAGACAGCGCGAAGAGAGTGCAAACGCGACGGTGGGCTCTCGAGCACCGCGTAGAGTGGCGACTGTGTTTGAAGCCGTTGCTGGTATCACACCTCCATTTCAATATGACCATGATCGTCCTTTCAGTACTGATTGACTCCACAGGCCGTGTGGGATATGAATCATTTTTGAAAGAAGAGAAGACATCCAAGGACAGCGAGACCAAGTCCTTAGGCCAAGCCGTGCGACCCGAAGAAGTACTGTTCAGGCGACAGGGAGCACCACCTCGATTTCAAGAGCACGATGCTTATTTCGCCAATGATCAGCTTGGACCTT
>Ga0058704_10000538_pt1 | contig 19377 bp, 21 predicted proteins | sample AgamicMgSfe_FD_71363 | JGI IMG/M metagenome (GOLD analysis project Ga0058704, IMG submission 71363) | Agave microbial communities from Guanajuato, Mexico - Mg.Sf.e | ecosystem: Host-associated > Plants > Phyllosphere > Phylloplane/Leaf | place: Guanajuato, Mexico | collected 2012-05-30
CCTTCGATAGAACTGCCTCTGTCATCCCCATCAGATGTCGCTAGTCCTGTACCGAACGCTTCACAACAAGCTCGACGGTCTCGTAAGCCAGGCTTTGCGTCAAGACACAGACGGTCAAAGTCGGTACCCTCAGCTCTACTTCCCAACCACAAAGCCGACATACTTCACGGTCTGCTCATTATAATCAGCTGCATGATTATGGTCCGACTCGACGCAAGCAGAATGTATCACAGCATTCGTGGTCAGGCCGCTATCAAATTATACGTCATCTACAACGTGCTCGAAGTAGGTGACCGTCTATTCTCCGCTCTTGGACAAGATATACTGGAGTGCCTCTTCTCGAAAGAAACCCTCGAGCGCAAACCCAATGGCCGCAGCAAAATCATTCGACCAATCTGGATGTTCATAATCGCACTCATCTACAACGTCATTCACGCAACCATGCTCTTCTATCAAGTAGTAACCCTCAACGTGGCCGTAAACTCATACTCCAACGCCTTACTCACCCTCCTCATGTCGAACCAATTCGTCGAGATCAAAGGCACCGTCTTCAAGAAATTCGAAAAAGAAAACCTCTTCCAGATGACATGTGCCGACGTGGTCGAGCGATTTCAATTATGGCTAATGCTACTAATCATCGCTCTACGCAACATCATCGAAGTCGGCGGACTGAGCATCTCGCTATCCATAACCTCACCAGTAACACCCACCACCTCGGCCTTTCCAAACGCAACAAGCGGCTCGACCTCACCCTCCTCCATCGTACCTCACGCCTTCACGCTAATCAGCAATTTCTCCGGCCAAGTACTATCACCATTCTTCATCGTTCTCGGCTCAGAAATGCTCGTCGACTGGGTCAAACACGCCTACATCAATAAATTCAACAGCGTCAGTCCACGCATCTACTCGCGCTTTCTGGATGTCCTGGCAAAGGACTACTACAGCCACGCTTTTGCGGATCAGAACCTGACTAAACGACTCGGTCTGCCTGTCTTGCCGCTTAGCTGTCTGTTCATCAGGGCGGCTGTGCAGACTTACCATATGTTTGTCGCGACACATATGCCGGCGCCGTTGCCATCTGCCAAGACGGCGCTGTCGACTGAAGCGACTGCGGCGCCTACGGCAGCGCTAGCGCAGCTCGACGGCATCCTTCGCAGAGCGCTGGGTAAGTCGAGTTTCGGTGCCGGAGGCGAGAGCACCGGGCTCTTTTCGTGGAGCGTCGATGACGCCATCGCATTGGGCACCATGGTCTTGTTCTTCCTCGTACTGTACCTAGTTCTGCTACTGTGCAAGCTAGTGCTAGGCATGATCTTGCTATCGTTTGCGCGCGGCAGGTACAGAGGCATGAAAGAGCGCGAGCGAGAGAGCTACGATACGCACGGCAAGCGCGTAGGCGGCTGGGGCGTCGTGGAAGTCGACGACGAGAAGCGGCGCTGGATCTATGACGGGGACGAGGAAGGGTTGCAAAAATTGAGGGATAGAGAACAGCGCGATAGAGAGAAGAGAGGCAAGGAAGAGGTGCTCAAGCTGGATGGCGTGGGTCGGTATATGATGGCCGCGAAGCGGATCTGGTAGGGTAGTCTGTGCTGTCCTGTCATGAAATGAAACATTTGGGTATCTTCTATCTTCCATCGCCTTTCATCTTCTCAACTAGCTAGCGACCTCGCTCTTCCCCTCGAACCGCAACAATTCTTTCTCCTCCCTGAAACGCGCATACCCTGGCCTCGCGAGACAGTTCTCAGCAACTCGAATATCGAACCGAATATCCTCGACCAACTTGTCCTTGCTCACGTAATCGTACTCTGGTCGGATGAAACCCAGTAACACGAGATTCATGTGGCTGCCGTAAAAGTCCTGCGTGAAGGCGTGCATGATGTGTACCTCGACGCTGCGCTTCTCGTTCTTGTAAAACGGGTTGTAGCCGATTGATGCTACAAATGGGTAGACTGAGGGCGTGCTGGTGGTTGCACTGTGAGCGGCGTTTGCAGGCGCGGCTGAGAGCCCTGCCCAGCCGTAGTAGATTCCTGAGGACAGGTCTGCCTTGCCGCCGATTGTGACGCCTTCGATGGGGATGTTTGCCGTAGGTATGCCGAGCTGTGAGGTGTTAGTGGTGGTTTAATGTGCACATGGCTTAGTTGATGTAAATTCAGGGTCGTGTCTGGAAGCCACTGTATTTGCTCGTACCTCTTTGCTACCTCGCCCGAAGCCTTTGATCACTGTTCCGTCTAGTCGAAGTGGAAACGGTGATTCGGGGCCATCGTCTGGTCCCACCGTATCAGGGCGGGCTCCGTCGGGTCGCATGTTGAAAGCTCGTAGTTTGAGGTACAGCCTGTCTTGTTTACTAAGTTCACTCGGTCGCCGATACCTGTAAACAACAGATGCTCGAATGATTATCAAGCGGGCAGTTCTCCAGCCTGATGTCACGATTAAGCTTTCCTGTATGCTCGGGCCGAACCTCTGTCCTTGACGCCCAAGGCTTGCCGATCTCGGCATCGGCAAATGCTTGGAGGCGGGCCATATTGCAAAGACCGATATTAATGACATTGAGTTCGATCAAAGGCAATGCAAAAGAGTTAACAAAACAGTAGAATAGTTCATAACTATTGCAAGAGTAGAGACGCTCCTCGCAAACCCGAATCATCCATCCCACCGCTTCAGTATCCCAATGCGCCATTCATCCAATCCAATGCAATGATCTATCGTGGTATCTCATGACGGGAAAAGCAACCAGTAAAAGCAGAAACAACTCCCAGACAATCAAGCAAAGTTCAACTCTCAACTTCTATCCCCTACCTCGGAGAATGTTCAGTCGAGCCTGATCTTCTGCTGTTATACTCGCTCGGTGAGCGCCCTCAAAACCATTCTGTCCTACCGAAGGACTGCCTGCAATTGCCGCTAGAGGATGAAGGCCTGAGTGTGGAGGCGATCCGATGGCGTGCGTGCTCACACCGCTACCGCCTGGACTGTGTGGACTACTGCGTGTACGGAAGTGGGCCGCACTGGGGCGGGCGGGTGCGAGTCCACCGGCACCAGGACTTGGCGGTCGTGAAGTGGCCTCGAAGTAACTCGGAGGGCCATCATTGAAAGGTGTGATCGGACCTGGTGTTCGTACAGCGGCACCGTAGGAAGGAACTCTTGACAGAGACTCCATATCGATGTGCATCTCTGGAGGTGTCGCTCCATCAGTAGACCCGCGCCGCGACTGGGGCATTGAGCCATGTGGAGATTGGTGAGGAGGGGAAGATGGATTGGAGTAGTGTTGGGGATGGAAGTAACCGCCGTGATTCGAGGGCGGTGTTGCTCGGAGGATCGAATCATAGTCATTCAGTCCGTTGTGAGGTGTGTTGTTGCCAGACGGAGAGTGACTGACGCCAGGTCTGCTGTGGGGAAGACTCGTCGCGTGTCCGTGACCATGAGCAGAGTTGTGTCCGTGGCTGTGTCCGTGTCCATGATGCCCGTGTCCAAACGTGCGTTGTGACTGGAGATTCGCCAACCTAGCCTGCAAGGCAGCGGAACTAACCTGCCCTTGCGGCACATCGGCCAATGCTCCCAAATTTTGCAAGTTCTCAGATGAACCTCTCCTAGACATGGCAAAAGCTGGCGTTGCAGATCCAGATGGAGCGCGACTCATAAAGCCGCTCGGTTGAATATCGCTGTACAGCTCGTCAAGCTGATGTCTTCCATATTCTGGTGGCGCGTTCTGTTGCGCTTCTTGCTCATTGAGTTGCGTGTCTGAGAGACTGTTGACATTGGTCTGGACTTGGTTCGAGTCGTCGATTGGAAGGTTGGGTGAAATGAAGAGCTTGACGGGCAATCTGCATACGAGCTGAACGATGTCAGTAACAGCTTAAAGCGTGCGATATGCGAGTGCTTACCTGAGAAATGTGACCTTCCGGGTTATGGATGTTGACCATCAGCTTGAAGCGATGAGTAATGTTGATGGCGTGGAGATCGACGTCCTGTCTGCATTCCTTTAGACTTTTTGGCAGAGGCAAACGCGCCTTGAAGATGTATTTCTCGTCCTCCATTCTTGGATTGTCTGGGGTCTCTTCGTCGAACAGCACCCTTGAGTCCTCTGGGAAATCCATCTCGGCCTTTGCAACTTCGGCTTCGTCGGTCTTGGAGCGGTCCTGGGTCAATTGTGTGTTTTCGCTGGCTTGTATTCTCTTGGTGGTCTGCTCTATCAGACGCATGTCGATCTTTCCGAGGGTAACACCTTTTCTGATGGGTGAAAGCTCAACATCGGCCACAATTGATGTTCCAAAGACGACGGCATCGGTAGGTATTGAAATGCTGTAACTGATCTTGTTCGCCCAAATGTCCGCGTTCGTCTGCGACTAGAAGTTAGCGGACTGTGTTGGGACTTCCGGCATGACCTTGAACGTCTGTAGCATAAGCGTTCGGATGCGTATGCGGTTTTACGTACTCTTGAACGTGTTGACTCCATCTGCTCGGGTCCAAGTGTGCGAATGATGCGAATATGCATTGAAGAGATCAGGTCTTTCTGGTTCCAGCCGGGACGCTCGACACTCGCATGTAGGTTGTACACGAGCCAGCTGTTGGCCATACCTTCAACACTCTCGGGCATAGCTGGATTGAGATCAAATTCGAAGGGCCATTCTATGACTCCTTTGTTGATCTTGTGCGTTCCAGGGGTTCCGAGTTGTATCGAGTCGTTGTAAAAGACGCGCTTGTCGCTGACTTCTCCAGCTGTCATACCTCCCATGAAGAACCATCTGTAGACCGGTTACTCCCGCCCATAAGTTGGTATGGTATTCGAATCTCTTACGCTATCCTTCGCTTCCCCTCCAATCTAATCTTGACAGACTTCAAGTTCTGGGATTCAGGGGTGGTGAGGCGGACGACACCCCTGAGCTTTGCTGGTGAGGCATTGTGTTCGTCTCCGTTGAAGACGACGAACTTGTTCTCTGGACTGCGAGCTGTCAGCGCCTGCTTGTCGGGCGAACAAGACGATCCTCTTACATGATCTCTATGTGGGCCTTTGTTTTGGGCGTGTGTGAGCCATGTGAGAACATGGTGTCGCAAGCAGACCGAGCCGGTCGGTCAGAGAGCGAATGTTACAAATAGTGCAGAGTGGGATAAAAGAGTCACCTAAAGAATGCTTAGAGGCGAAAGAAGATAGCAAATGATGAGCAATACCAAGAAACCATGAGCAAAGAGATACAAAGATACCAAGCACGTGCGATGATCAGATTGCACAGCACAGCACAGCACGCCTTGCATCGCGCAGCAAGCAGCAGCTGTTCGTAGTTAACGTTTTGGGACGGTCACTTATCGGGTTGTGACGATGTGGGCCCAACCCTGCGGAAAGTCTAAATGTACTTTCTTTTACAGTACCTCCGTAGAAAACGCTCGATCGGCGTCAAAGTACAGCGAATTCGCCGAATTGAGCCTTCCAGTGTTTGTTCAAGGGACCAATTGTGGTTTGATCGCAACGCGGAAATGTACAGTACAGTAGACGGGCCGGTTTTGCGTGCGAAATGATCGGCTCAATCACTGTTGGGGAACGATTGCGGCGATTTCTTTGATCACGCCAGGGGTTGGGATGGATGTTATTTTTATTTGTCTGACATGAGGTCATACAATGGGTATCACATTTGAAAGATAAGACTTACTTACTGTACTGCATTGTAGTTACCAGCAGAGGGACAAAGTGAGAAAGTATGGCCTTCCTAATCGGCTTCCTACTGATAATCATCTCGCGCTGTATGTAATGGCTGCAAGTTATGGAAGGTACGAACGAGTATGTACTGCACAATCAAGCACGTTGCGCGTCACATACGAACCAGAGGCTCTGGTAAAAAAAAATAGAGAGATACGCTTCATCTAGCCTGAACGGGCCGAAAAGAAGTTTGGACCCTGCGACCGGATGTGGATCTCACACTTGCCTGGCAGAGTTCGTTGCAGCGTACAGTACGGAATGCTGTACCTCCTAATTTATTTCCTTCGCCGAGTCCGAGAGCAGAAGACTCAATCCCAACCACGGCAAATCATCGATCCAACCGAATGCTGAGGTCACCATGAGGTTTTCGCGCAACATGCTGTTTCTGCAGGGACGTCCTGTATTTGGTCAATGCCATACTTGCATATAATTCGTCAGGGTTCTATTGCATATTGTACAATGTGTGGCAAGTGCTTTGCAGATTGTGGCTGAAGACGTCTACCACTCTAGAGTAGATAGAATAGCATGACAAGGCCTGGTATATCCAATATATTTGACCAGAAAGAGCAATCGCTGGTGCCGCCATGCGAGACATCTTCCTCTCGATAATAACAACAATAATATTGTTGACCTTTTAAACATCCTCGGTCGAAAGCTCTTTCGGGCGATCCCAGGTACGGAGGTGGCCTACGTTGGGAAGTCAGCGGAATGTCAAGGTAGCACAAGAGATGAAGTCGTGCGTGTTCAAGATCCACTCGGCGAGAATGAAGCTCATGGACAAAGCGCAATTGTGGATCCACAACAGATAAGGATAAGAATAGGGTATGGACGGTGAGTAATGCGATTGAAGCATTTTCTTTTTGAACTGACCTTCGTGGCATGTAGTCATAATACAGTCGTGTTGAAATTGCAACCAACTCAAAGGATGGTCATCGGCCTTTTTCGTCTGCGATTCATTGTCAGTCAGACTGAATTGAAGAAGTCAAAATTCAAAGTTGCGGCAGTTCCTTACCAACACGGGCGGCAGAAACGCGGTGCTATTCTTCGAGTCCACCGCGTGAACACGTTCTGTGCCACTTGAAACATTCGTCTCGGTAAGATTGAGGTTGAGATTCGATTGCGACTTTTGGCCAGTGGTCGGATTCGAGGATAGACTGCCCCTTTGCTTGAGCGAGATCTGTTGAATCATTGTTAGCTCTATAGTGCCAAGCTTTGACATGAAACGGTCCAATCTCTCCCAACCGAACGCTTCAACTCTTGCGCGATGAGCTCCGGTATCGAGGTGGTCAGAATTGAAAATTGAAACGAACATACCGCTTTGGGACGACCCAACATGCCGACTGAAAAATCCCACAGCAGCAATCGGCAATCTTCACCAACACTGCCAAACCTATAATTCCGGTCATCGCACCTCCATGGATCGAACTGCACGTCCGATACCCAGCTGGTATGTCCCTGACAGCGCGCGACGAGAGCACTGTCAGCGAGTGACCAGATGCTGACCAAGTCGTCTTGTCCTCCAGTCAAGATGTACCGACCGTCTGGCGACCAAGTTACACAGATCAAGCCACCATAGTACGACCTGAAAACTTCCAACAGTTTCTCCTTGAGGAAGTCGATGATCTTGAGTGTACCGTCTTCCGAGACTACTGCCAGGTGGCTTCCATCCGGAGAGAATGCTATCGAATTGATCTTTTGGTTTCCAATCTTCCACACCGCAACCGGATTGGTCTTTTGATTCCTAGATTGTACAGATTTGTGAATTTTGATCATGTTGATTTTGTGCGATGTTTCGCCGTGTCCGTTTATCTGGCCTTCCTCGGGTATCGACGTCTCTTCTGGCACGAAAGGTGCATCTTCCTTATCCTTGTCATACACAACCAACGTTCCGTTCATGTGAGCGGCGATGAACAAATTCTCGCTGTTCGGGAGCCAATATACTGCCGAGACAGGTGATGGATTGATAACTCCGTTTTTATTCAGTCGAGCATACTTTTGTGATATTGGCTCGTACCAGATGATGTCGGACGAGTTGAAGCCAAGTACTACATCGAGATGTGAAGTGCTCTTTGTGAACTGGTTCACATCATGACATAGGGCGTGCGCTTTGGTGAACAGAATCTTGGTCATAGGTTCGACCTGATATTGTCAGCTTCTCGACCTTGGATGCGCACGCAATGAGAAGAATTACCTTGTTATCCGCTGACAAGTCCAGCCAGTGCAGTGCTCGATTGATATTGATGAATGCAAGCTGGCCATCGATGGAGCGCTCACTGAGACGCTTCTGAAGCGCTTCGTGAGGTATCACTCGTGAGACAAAGGAAGAATTGCTCTTGACAATATTGTTCTTTGGTTTCCGTCTCTTTGCAGCTTCTTTGGCGTCCTTTGCAGGTATCGGCGCAAGGGCAGGATTGCCGTCACCAAAAGTCGGGAGTGCGTTCGGAAAGGAAGTAGACCCAGCATCGCTTCTGAAGACAGAACCAGAGTCGCTGACTGGACTCTTGGGTACTTCTTCGGTTATACTTTGAGGAACACCAGAACGTGTGCTGTTGAATGTGTTGATGCGAAAGAGACTCGATGACGGAGGCTGTACCGATGCGATGGCGGTCAATGTGCACTTTGCGCCGGCCGTTGGGGGAAGTATGGTCGTCGCAAGGGGGTTGTTGTTCGGAGGAGGAATGTCGGACGGATGAGGTGGTGGGGTCGCTAATTGTATCTCGTCGCGTAGAATATATGTACCTGGTTTAATATAAGTCACGATTGTCTGCATCTTTCTTAGTTTTCTTGCTGACCTTCTCCGAGCACTAGCTGATATTCGGGACCTTCGAAGTGGTGAAGGAGGTTGTTGGTTTCGATAAGACTTCCTCCAGGTATTCCTCCATAGGCGCCCATAGGGTACCTAGGAGGAGGTGGTGGTAAGACACTAGTAGCTTATGTCAATCGACGCGTACAGCAGATGTGTGTTTGTGATAGTTGATGCGCTTACAACATGACGTGGTGGTAGTAATGACTCGGCTCTTCAGTGTGGTTATTGAGATGGCATTTGTGTTAGACGTCGAAAGAAAAGGATCAGTGTGTTGCTATCCGGATGTTCAGTACATGGCGACAATGAGACGAGCGATCTGAACGCTACTCGAATAATTGAAGCAGTAACTCGTGTCGAGTGTGGTTGGTGGTGGAGTGCAAGATAGCTTCCATCCTCCAACAGTCGGACGGACATGCGACCTGTCCCCGGTTTGTGACTGCCGCGGCTCTGTCGGTGGATTCTGCCGGAGCCTAGAAGCGGAGAAGTGCCTCGTGCGCCAAAGTCAAAGGAGGATATGCGGGTTGTTTGCGGGGATTTCTGCACATGCAAGCTGCTGCAGCTTCACGAATATTTGGAGTCAAGCGTACGACCGATAACTTCAGCTCCTGTCGGCCACAAACAAGAGAGATGCATCACGCCACAAGCATCGACCCGTCTTGCAGGAACATTTACAGGCATCAGTTCGTGAGCTGGCCTAGTGTCTTTGTACTTATCCTACCGTTACAGTATCTCAAACATGCCGTGCATGCGTTAAAGGACCATGACAGGCACGTGGTAGTGGATCCTTTACACTCGCGAATGCTGATCAAAACAATATTCGGTTCCTTCCTGACTGCTACTATGTTATCGTGTTTCAACTACTACGATACAATCACAAACCAGAATGTCACTGCCAACGACAAGAAGACAATATCCTTGCTGCACCATGTCGCACGATCAGCGAACGAGACTACGATACGTGACAATCCGACCTGAACTCAGTCCATCAGTCTCAACCCAGCAATACAGCTGGAGGCTTGCGACAAAGTTTGTTATATCATCGACCCTGAAATACCTCGAGTACGCAGATACGTGTTGTTGACATGATGAGCTGGTTCGACAGAGTGCAGGTGCTCTGAAAGTCGATCGGAAAAGCCGGGCTCGGTCGGCATCTATCACATACTACAAGTACTATTGTACTGCACGACACGGCTGATCTCCATGCGCATGACGATTCTACAACACCGACCGAATCACAGATCTGATCCTTCGGCATATTCCATCATCTGCTTCGCCATGCAACTCCGGTCCGGCCACTCTCTAATTTGGATGCGGTTCCGAAAATGTTCTTATCTACGCGACAGACTGTTACAGACTGTCACTGCGGGTATTCGGCATTGCAAAGTCGCGTGCAATTTCAGCTAAACCGTTCTTCGATTTGCAACGACCGTGCTAATAGAGCTCCAGACTGGCCAATACCAAACATCGGAGTTACCCCTCGGACTCCATTCGCACAACTTGTCCGCCTTTCTGGGTATTTTTCTGCCGAGTAGCGTCATATTTCGCGTGGATCGCTCGCTCAAGAACTAAAAAAACGCCCAATGCTTGAAATCATCGTGGCGCTAAAAGTAATTCAGACCTCTTCATTTGTCTGAGCTCTCTGTACTGCGACAACGGAATCCACTTTTCTTTCTTCTACAGTACAATCGGTAGGTGAACACGGCATCAAATGTATGGAGATGCCCACACGGAGAGTCTGTCACAACTGCACGATTGTCTGTTAGTCTTGAAGATATCCCATGGGGTCTCCACTGCATCGCCCGCTTCATTTTGTTATTAGTCCAGACCTCCTCGTTGTTGTTGTTTGCACCATTTCTTCCAGAGCAGTTTCTGCTTTCCATCCAGCTCATGTATATGACATAAGGTAGATCTACAACCATCAAGCCCTGCATCTCCCCATCACTTTTTGTCGTCATCACTGCCTTTCGACCAACTCTTCACATCTTTCACGAAAATCGACATCATGTCGTACAAAGAGCACGAGGGTACCACCACGAGGGATTTTGTGCCTCAGACTGCCCAGAGCGATCCCGAGAAAGCCGAAACCGCATCTCTGGGACAGATCAAGACTGCCGACTTCCCTGAGGGACAAGAATTGGGACATCGCGCAACATATTTCTCCACCAATGCCGCCGCTACCTTATCTCAAGAACATCGCGACTATCTCATCCAACGACATGGAACTCTCGACCTTGACCCGATGCCCAGTGATGACCCGGCTGATCCATGTATGTGAACCAACACGATCTTCAAGGGTTCCCAAGCTAATTCAAAATTCATCAGACAATTGGCCAACATGGAAGAAGAACACCAACCTTGCCCTGGTAGCATTTCAGTCTTGCATGACTACTTTTATTGCTGCTGCTATCATCCCCGCATATGAGCCGCTTTCGATACAACTCGACACCACCATCACACGCACATCTTACCTTACGTCTCTTCAGATTGCAGTTCTCGGTTTCGCACCGTTAGTATGGAAGCCTTTGATGCAGCATTACGGAAGGCGACCCTTCTGGCTCATTTCTACCGTCTGTGCTGGTCTATTCAACATTGGATGCGCTCTCAGCAATGATTACACATCAATGGCAGTGTGCCGTGCATTCTGTGCTTTCTTCATCAGTGCCTCGTACGTTGGTAGTGCTGTCGTTACCGAAACTTTCTTCAAAAGAGAGCGTGCTTTCAAGATGGGAATCTGGACTGCTCTGGTCACTCTTGGTCCACCTGGAGGTCCTTTCATCATGGGTTTTGTCGCACAGTACCTGACATGGCGTTGGATCTACTGGATCATGGCAATCAGTAAGTGGTACCATAGCCGGCTGAGTGCTCGTTGCCATACTAATCGTTCTCAGTCAACTTTGTCCAATTCTTTCTGTACATTTTCTTCGGACCCGAGACTCGCTACATCAGACGTGGTGTTGAGCATCGTGGCTCGGCCTTCAGACAAGAATACATGCAATTCCGCCGCATCGACCCAACACCGTTCACCCTCAAGGAATTTCTTCAACCCTTTACACTTTTCAAGTACCCCTCGGTCGTCGTTCCCACCATCGCCTATTCGATCATTTTCGGATTCTGCAGTGTCCTTCTCACTGTCGAAATTCCACAATTGTTTCTTCCAAAGTTCCACTTTGATCCACAAGCAATCGGTCTCCAATTTGTCAGCATCATCATCGGCACGGTCCTTGGCGAGCAACTCGGTGGTCGCTTTTCCGACTGGTTCATGGGTCACCGCCACAAGCAGATTGGAAGGAAGCCTGCGCCAGAACACAGACTTTGGTTGTCTTATATCGGCTACACCCTAGTCGTGGTTGGCTTCATCATTTTCTGTGTACAGCTCGAAAACATCACGACCTACAACGTCACCCCTGTCGTTGGTGTTGCTATCGCTGCAGCCGGAAACCAAATCATCACCACCACGCTTGTCACCTACGCCATTGACTGTCACGTTGAACAATCTGGTTCCATTGGTGTATTTGTAAACCTTGTACGATCGACCTGGGGTTTCATTGGTCCTTTCTGGTAAGTCTTGAACTCACGTACACTATATGACCATGGCTAATATACCGCAGGTTCCCTCCTATGTTTGAGGCTATTGGTATCGAAAACTCGGCAGGTATCATCATCGGCATGGTAGCGGGTATTTCGATTATTCCTACCATCATCTTGCATTTCGTAGGTAGCAAGAAGCACAAAGCTGGACGTCATGCAGCATAACCTCTGGTAGTGTATTTGTAGAAAGCCATGTAAGGAGGCTGTAATCAGTAGTAGCTTGTACCCATGTATATACAAGCGATTCAATTTCAAAGTTGTATAATCTTGTCTCGAAAAATTCGTGTCTTGCATGTCTTACGTAACAAGAGAGCTGATGAGGCGTCTGACATAATATATCGACTGACGCATGTGAACGCCAAGAAATGAAATGGACGCCCGCATTTCTCCAAACCTCCACCTCGGAGAGAAAACGTCCAGAACACATTCGACCATGATCACACGAAGAGTAATTGCGCCGTCACTACGGTCAATACTGGAGTCTCAACATGGCATTAACCGAGTTCCACGAGCCATGTCAATGCGACACTACGCTTCCAAGCATTCCCCAAAATCAGTCCCCAAGGTAGTCCCTACAATACCTAACTCATCCGAGCCCTCTCCAAAGCCAAACACCACCAGCAATTCGAATAGCGGACCGCGACCCTACAAAAGTCGAGATCTCAAAACGTCCTCCCCTCCGGTCCCGGAAGAGCCTCCGTCGGAAACGACACCCGAGCCCGAAGCCCCAGAACCAGTCCGCGTCAAAGATCCGGCAAGAGGTTTCGCGGCAGCGCAAGAGGTGGTGAAGACCGGTCGCTTGCCCTCAGAGTATAAATGGGCAGCGGCGAAAGTCACGGCTGTCATGACGAGTATTGTGTTGCTGATTGTGTTAACGCCTGTGCTTTTTGGCCGTGTCGTGCAAGGCAAGGAGAGGAAGAGGTTGGTTGTTCCTGGTGGTGCTGAGCATGTTGTGAGGGTTGAAGAGGGTCTGTTGGGGGTGAAGGGAGGGGAGTATGGGGAAGGGTTACTGCCTGAGGAGATTGATGAGGGTGAAGGGGTTGAGAAAGAGAAGGAGGGGACTGCGTTGCGGTTTATCGTTGGCGAGGACAAGGCGGCCGAGAACAGTCGGAGGCGTGAGGGATGAGCGATGGATGCCTACAGAGAGCAGGTGTGCGCAAATCAAGCATGAGCCTGGAAAGATCGCGAACACCATACACGCGATGGAGTAGAAGGAGGCATGGATTACATTCAAACCGAAGCTATGGATACAGCACAAACCAGCACGCCATGCTCAGCCTCCTGGAAATGCTACGTTGCTCGCCAAAAGAGACACTCTCACACCCAATTACCAAGCGCAGTGTCCACCGTCAATCCTCAGATCCGCACCCGTCATGAACGTGCTTGCGTCGCTGAGCAAGAAGACTGCCGCACCACGGTATTCCCTCGGCTCACTGAGCTTACCGAGCATGTTATGCGTCGGCCATTCACGTTTCCTCTCAGGAAACTTCTCAAACAATGCCTCGACCATAGCAGTAACGATGTAACCAGGCGAAATAGTGTTGACGCGGATACCATGTGGGCCCCACTCCGAAGCAAGGTTACGAGCGAGCTGTATAACACCAGCCTTGGAAGCGTTGTAAGCAGAGCAGATAAGTCCCTGCACCAGACAGTCGGTCAGTAAACCTCAATACCAAAACTCGCAGTCCGTATACACACCCTATTAGCAACCGTACCACTCATACTAGCCACAAACGCCATAGAGCCCCCATTACCGTGTCTAATCATCTGTTTCGCAACCGCCTGCGCCGTCACCAGCACGCCCGTGATATTGACCGAGAACATGGTATTGGCGTCTTCGGCGCTGTACTCGAGCGCAGACGTCTCCTGCTGGATACCCGCGGCCGCGAGCAGGGCATCCATCCGGCCCTCGGCGTCGCTGATGTCGGCAATAATCTTGTGCACGCCCGGCTGGTCGCGCACGTCGATCTGGCGGTAGTGCAGCGTGGTGCCCAACTCCTCGGCCGCGCGGCGCTGGAGGACGTAGAATTCTGGGCTGGGTTCCGGGAGGCGGTCGAGGGCGTAGACTGGTCCGTGTTAGAAGGTTGTGGTGTTATGAATCTAGGACTGTTGTCTGTGGCTGTTACGCACCTGTTGCGCCGGCTTCGAGCAGGGCTTCGGCTGTTACTAGACCTAGACCCCGTGCTGCGCCTGTTACGAGGACGACTTTGTCGTTCATGGCGAATTCGGGCATGCGCTTTGCTGTGCCCATGAAGGTCGCGGCGTGCGTGTTGTCTTTGAGATTCGCGGCATCTTCGCTGGGAGCGGCCGGTGGGCCGCGACCGCTAACGACTGGGTTGCCCTTTGGTGGGTTGGTCAGTTGATCTGTGTCTTTGCCTAGACGTAGAGCTGAGAGGGTGAATGGACGGGTCTGGCTGATTGCTGTAGTGCGAGGTAGGCTACGCAGACAGCGGGCGAGACGAGGCGCTGCCATTGTGTGTGGAGTGAGGAATTGAGGTTGTCTTGTTCAGTAGGAAGTGACAGAGCGACGAGAAAAGAGGCAAGGAAGGAAACGCAAGCGGGTAGAGCAGGACAACTGGGAAGTGAGGAGATCTGAGAGAAGAGGGCAAGGTGTACTTATGTATGCAGGTCCGGGCCGCCCACAGCAGTGAATCAGTGCCCAGCTCTGACTTCAGGTACAAACCTCGGAGACGACACATTTTCCCAAGAGAGCGTGAGCCGATAGCGCGCCATTGTGTCGTCAACGGGATGCACGCACGCGTGCAACAAGAAAAGACAGAAACATCAGAAGGCTGCGGCCCAGTTCCTGTCGGGGAAGTCGACTAATTCCGTCGCCTGACCTTCCTTTTAGGACCAAAATACGACCTGACGACCGATTGAGGATTCCAAACGGACATGCTATTGGCTGAGAAAGTATCGAATTCGGGGATCGCGGTCCTAAACAACCACGAAATGCGGAGCTGGAATGCGGGGAGTCCGGCGTTTCCTGTTTAGGAAAGCCGGCAGGCAACATGGCTGTCGGGGTCAGATCACCTTCGGCCTTTTCTCAAGTACTTAGAGCGCGTATAATTAAGGGGTTACAGTACGAGGCAACCAAGAGACTATTAATCTGATCATCGCTCAGACGTCAATTCTTCATGCTCTACTACTGAAGAGCACATCATGCATGTCATATGAATAGATGTGGGCCACAGTCGATATTACCTAAATTCAGGTTTGTGGAACCGGTCACTAATCATTGAAAATATATCAGAGTTCTTGTAGAGACATGCGTTGCATTTCATTCGTTAACTATCTACATGGAGATAAGCTATTGTTACAAGTCATCATGGTCCGAGACATCATCTGATATTTAGGAAGCAAGAGTCATGACCTCTTCGGCAAAGGAGCCGTAACCGCCGACAAAGTAGTCACCTTCCTGGTTTTGGACTGGTGGTGGTTGTGGCCAGTTGTCGAGGGTGGCGTTGGTGCCGGTCAAAGTAAAGTTGATCATGGTCAATGGCTGGACGTCGACCATGAGGCTGTAGTTTCCTGGGTAGAGGACGGTGTTACCAAGGTCGTCGACACGGGCGAGGGAACCAAGAGTCAATGGCAGAGAGGCGGTCTTGGTGCTGCCTCCGGTGATGTTGAACAGACGCTGGTACTTGACGAGAGTCTTGATTGGGTATGGAGCTGGACCAAACTCGCCAGCGAGGAAACCGAGGGCAGAGTAGTCGGAGGTGACGTTACCGGTGTTCTTGACGCTGACGTTGAAGGTCTGGAATGCGCAGCGGTCCATGTACTGCTCGTTGCAACCTTTGACGAGGGTCTGGATGTCAAAGGTTTTGCTGGCTGGAGCGGCGACAGAGGCAGTAAAGTTGGTGTAGTGCATGCCGTATCCGAACTCGTAGACAGACTGGTTGTACCATCTGTAGGTGCGACCTGGGAAGGTGCCGTTTGGACGAAGAGTCATGTCGGTCATTGGAATGTCGCGGATGTAGTGGGCTGGGTATTGGGTGGTTGGAAGACGGCCAGCTGGGGCGTACTTGCCGGTGAGGACATCAAAGATGGCGTTACCACCGTCTTGACCTGGATAACCACCCCAAAGAAGGGAGCTGATGTTTGGGTTGTTCTTGATTGGGGTCGAGTCAATCTGTCCACCACCCATCTGAACAACAGTCATTGGCTTGCCGTAAGCAGCGAGCTCACCGATGATGTCGAGCTGAGCACCAGTCCAGGCGATGCTGACACGGTCCATGTCCTCGGCCTCAACAGAGTTGTCAATACCACCGAGATAGATGATAATGTCAGACTTGTTGACGGCGTCGTAGACAGGAAGCCAATGGTCAGTGGTTGGGTCACCTTGACCACCTGGACCCTGGGCGTAGTGGACTTGATAGCCAAGAGACTGAGCGGCGTAGAGAGGGCTGTGGAGGAATGGCGCAGGACCGTTGTAGTTACCTTGCATTTGAGTGGTGGCGTTGGCCCACGAACCGATCAAAGCAATGCGAGTGTTGTTTGGAGAACCCTTCAATGGAAGCATACCCTCGTTCTTGAGGAGAGTGATACCCTCACGAGCGACCTGTCTGGCGAGGTACTGAGCGTTTGGGGTGTTAACATCGGCGTAAGTGAGGTTGCGGTATGGAACAGCCATGCCGTCAAAGTAACCAACACGGACGAGGGAAGAATATTGACGGATAAGCGCCTCGTTAAGTCTGGTCTCGTTGATGAGGCCTTGGGCATAGGCGGCTGGCAAATGGTGTGGGTAGTAAGTACCGCAGTCAATGTCGGTTCCGGCGTTCAAAGAGGCAGCGACGGCCTCTTCGCGGGTCTGGGTGTAGTTGTGTGGAAGGAAGACGTTCTGAACAGCATCACAGTCAGAAGTGACCCACTGCTGCTCCTTGGTCCAGCCCCAGTGTTCTCTCAGGATGGTCTGGAGGAGGTACTCGTTTGCGCAAGTCGGCACGCCGTTGAGGGAGTTGTAGCTGCACATGAAGGCACCAACGTTAGAGTCACGAGCGCAGCTCTGGAATGATGGGAAGTAGTACTCGACAAGATCCTGAGATCCGACGTGAGCATCCCACTGGTAACGGTGGTTGCCGTTCCAGTTCTCCATGTCGTAGGCAGCAAAGTGCTTGCAAGTGGCAACAATCTTCTTGTACTTGGGGTCGTAGCCGCCCTGAAGACCGTCAATCAGAGCGTGGACGTATGAAGACAGGTGGTAAGGGTCCTCTCCAGGAGTCTCCTGACCACGTCCCCATCGCGGGTCCTTGAAGGGGTTGATGTCTACCGAATATTAGCAGCTTTTCTTCGCCAGCAAACGGGAGTTCGACTGACTTGGGGTCCACGCATCAAGCGAGGCACGCTGATCGTTGTTAAAGGCACGAGCCTCGGTACTGATGACATTGGCTACGGCAGTGATGATGTCGTCGTCGAACGCAGCTCCCATCAGAATTGGTTGTGGGAAGGAGGTCGAGGACGAGTAGTTTCCGGATGAGGAGAAGTTGGCTCCAGGTGAGGTAGCTACACCGTGGAGAGCCTCCTGCCACCATGTGTACGCTGGAAGACCCAGACGGGCAACACCAGGCGATTCAGAACCCTGCTCGATGTCAGATCCACATTTTTGATAGTATCAGAACGTTGACCTACAGTGTTGTTAAACTTTTCCTCCAAAGTGAACATGTTGATCAAAGCAGTAGCTCTGGTGAGAGGGTCGGCATTGACGTTGCAAACAGTGGTGTTTGCCAAAGGCCCATTTTGACAGTCTGGAAATCCTCTTGGAATACCGGTGTTCTCATATGTGCTTTGGGCAATGGTCTGACCAGCCAGGGCGAGAGCCCCGAGAACGATGGTTGCTGCCATATTCAAGAAATGAAGATGACAAGACACTGGATGATAGAAACAAGCTCAATTCACTTACACATGAGGAGATGGTGTTTATATACTTCTTCCGACCTCCCACAATGCTTACAAACATGCATACAGACAGGCAGTGGGACCTTGTCGATCGTTGCAATATCAACGGAAGAAGGTTTTGTCAATGGATGACGATATGCCGAGTCCGCAGCATGCTGTGTACAGAGCAGACAATTTACTAGTGGGTAAGACATGGTATTGGCGAGTCTTTGGAGAGGCGGACCTGACCAGTGATGAGCCACTCATATCGTGGTTTGATGTTGATCATGACCCATCGCGGAGAAGGTTGCCGGAGAACCAAGGTTGCTGGTCAAGAAATGCCCTGTACGACAGGGTCTGCAATACTGTCAAAATACTGTCTCATGAGGAGACTGAGGAAAACTCTGACTGGGGATGCAGCGCTATTTGATGCGACTCCACCAAAAGCCCTAACTGTGTGGTCTTGAGCTGCATGCAACTCGTGGTGAGTTGTTTGTATCCTCCTCGGCATGCCAGTCGGAAACGAATGACCTGTCTTGGCCGATCGGAGGTTGCTGTCGATGAGCAATTAGCAGATCCGAGTATGCCGGCGGAGACACACTAGAATCCGGCGCATTTAGCCAAGAAGTGGGGAGAGTCTCGGCTATATTCGTTCCCCGGGAAGTGCGGGTGGCGCTTTGTGGAGGCGTCATTAGCCGGTGTGGAGACTGAGTCACAATTTAGCCGCGAACCAACTTCAATCAAAATCTCTCGACACGAACACGACCGGGAATTTCGACGCGAATGGCAAATTTCCGGCCACGCGATGCGACAAGATCATTGGAGACCAGTAGACCGTGCCTCTGGGGTGCGTCGACCATTCAGCGCCTTTACCTGCCCCCCGCATGGAGAATCCCCCGTGCGACTCCAGATTGGCACATGGCACGAGTCTGGAGAAGCCCACCACCAGCACGCAGAGGTCGTTTCATCGACTGTTCACGCCTGCTGTCTATCAGAAGCATATGCAGAGGCACGACCGTTGCGTTGCAAGCTCGTGATGCTAAAACAACGCAACATGATCGCCATCATCATTATCCGTTCTCAGAGCAGAAAGCAACAGCTCTGACCGACCTTGTATCGATGTACCTTGCTAAGATGCTGAAGGATGCATGAGACGGGACGCATGTAACAAGCCAGTGCCAAAGTAGTCACGAGGCTAGCATGTTCGAGGGAGCAGAGCTTGCACCCGGCCAAGCTATAATAGATGCTTGATCGCACCTTCCCAATGGTAATTACTCTTCTCCCTTCTACCTTTGACTCTTTCATTGCATCTCTTCACCCAAATCAAGAAGATCAAGTAGATACCATGGCTCCAATCGCTGCTGGTTCGCAGTTCGATGCGGCCGCAATGGCCAGGCGTCAGGCGCTCGCTGGTTCCTCTGGTCCA
>Ga0058704_10000539_pt1 | contig 19363 bp, 22 predicted proteins | sample AgamicMgSfe_FD_71363 | JGI IMG/M metagenome (GOLD analysis project Ga0058704, IMG submission 71363) | Agave microbial communities from Guanajuato, Mexico - Mg.Sf.e | ecosystem: Host-associated > Plants > Phyllosphere > Phylloplane/Leaf | place: Guanajuato, Mexico | collected 2012-05-30
GTCTATATGAGATCCGTTTGACCAAGCTGAACATGCTAGCCATGCCTAAGGCACACGAACACTCGTCCGTGCGCCTCTCGTGTGAAGGCCTCTTCCAGCCTACCACTGATCTGGTTAGTCTCTACCTCGTTCCCGGGGGCCGTTTATGCTCATCATGCGTAGTAGCGTAATACAAGGTCGCTACTGCCGTGGAAGCTAATCAAGCTGTTCAGCCTGTCGCGTATGGGCTTGTAGTTCGTGGCGTTCTATACCTATGACTAAAAGCTTAGGCGTAGGCAAGAGCGCATTGTCCAGATGTGCACAAGGACATCAACCTTGATGAGCTACGTTCGAAGGATCGTGTATTGCACGGAAGCGCAGACAATGAGGTTTGGTGTCAGTGTTCCCGTTTTGACGCTTGCCTCTATAGTCAGGGAATACACTGGATGCCAAAACGCCACGCGAATCTGCCAGCGTGCGAACGCTGTGCGGGGACGTCATCATCTAGCGCCGAACACAGACAGAGACGGCAACGACCGCTTGCTTAGAGTGTGGCTTAATTGAGATGGACGTGGCGAGGCTGAGACGTATCTCAGTGGTAGATCTGGTACGACGCTTCTCTTCACCCGCGGAGATGATGGTATTGGCTAGGCTTCAGACATACAATACTCTTCTCCTTAGGTATGTAGAGGAAGGGAGGTATGTGGTATCAACCCTGCTATCTATCGGAGTTGTCTTTAGTTGAGTTGGTGTCGCTGTCAATCTTCATAAGTGCACGCAATGAGCAAAGGCAGTCCTTATTGGCCGCATATCTTGAATTGATTCACGAAATCAAATTATTTCCTAGACCGCTCTATATATATCTTTCTTCCAAACTATTTCAAAACCAACGCCACGCCTGAAATACCTAATCCCCCAATAGCGAGATTACATTCGTCGACCTTTAGATCACAGCAGGGTTCTGCTTCTCAATCTGCCCTCCAGGAGTACCATCTTTCTTGGACTGATCGCCCGCCTGCTTCTCAGCTGGCGGCTGCCTGCTGACGAGACCCTTCAGCTTCTTCGATCCGCCGCTAGATGGTTTAGCCTTCTTTCCGGACCTTACGCGGAAGAAGTAGTACAACAACACAGCGGCCGCGATGTCGAAGATGATGTAGGCCCACACCAGCCCAAAGTTGCGCCATCGATCGCTATAGGAGATGCCACTGCCGGCCAGGAACTGATCGGCGACAGTAAGGGAGCAGTAACGGCAGTCTGAGGTGGCTTGTGGATTTTGCAGTGTGCCTTCGGCCGCTGTAAGATATGTAGCCATGTACTGCCCGCAGGTCTGGCCTGTAGGCGGGTTGAAGACGCTTACTTCGGAGGAAGAACATTCCACCTGGCGGCCGTGAAGCATGGTTCCCGCCATACCGCCCACCCAGTATGTCAATGGCGAGACGCGGTACATGAAAATCCAGAACCCTGGTAAAGCGGTCGGTGACTGCATGACACCGTTGAAAATCAGTGTCATGGCAAAAAGAGTGGTAGCCACACCGCCGGCGGTCTGTGCATCCGGCATCGCTGCGATCAGGAAGTGCGCGAACGAGGAGGCGTAGATGAAAAACTCGATGCTGAACAGCAGGATTAGACCCTGGCGTTGCGCTGATTGAATACCAACGACTGGATAGTAGAAACAGGCCCAGACCAATATGCCGGTGAAGATCTGGTAGGGTATTTCGACAATTATGTTGGCGATGATAAAAGCTTTCCATGAATAAGCCTTACTCGGTCTCTCTCTGACCTCGTAAAGCGACCGTTGTGTGACGAAGAGCGGCATGATCTGCTGGATCAATGTTGTAAAGATCGTCGACACCATGAAGATCGAGTAGATAACATCCTGCATGCCTTGCAGTGTGTTGTTGGCATTGTAGAAGGAAAAGCCGATGAACAGACCGGCGGCGATACCCAGGGCGAATTTCGCCAAGATGTACGATGGAATGCGCCAGTACTGTTGGAAGACACGTACGGTTGTCTCTCGAAGTTGCGCGACGAAAGGCATGGCGAATTCATCTCCCGAGCGGGGATCGTCATCATGAACTTCAACGTCCTGCTTCTCCTGGTGAATCCGGTCGAGCTCCGTTTGAATGTCCTTGGCTTCCTGACTGTTCTGCCACGTCTCGTACCAGTCGTGATCCTTATCGGCGGCGACCTCAAGCATGTATTCAGCCGGGTTCTCCATGTCATCGCACTCTCGGGCACCGTTCGTTGCGAAGTAATGAAGCAGTGTTTGTGAATTCTCGCCGATGTCACCGAAGTAGACTGTCTGACCGCCTCTGCGGAGGAAGAGGAGGCGATCGAATTGCTGGAATAGAACTAGATGGAACTGTCAGCGTCGAAGTAGTGTAGGCGATAAAGTAGGACATACTGGCAGAAGGCTGGTGGATCGTGCACAAGACTGCCTGTCCACTATCCGCAAGCTTACGCAGGAAAGCACATATAGCCCACGAAGACTGCGAATCCAAACCACTGGTAGGCTCGTCCAGGAAAAGGAGGAGCTTGGGTTTGGCGGCCAGTTCGACACCAATGGTGAGCAGCTTCCTCTGCTCCACGTTCAAGCCCTCACCAGGTACACCAACGATAGCTTCAGCAAAGTCCTCCATGTTGAGCATCTTGATCACCTCCTCAACGTACTCGTGCTTCTCCTTTTTCGAAACGCTCCTCGGTTGTCGTAGCATAGCAGAAAAGCGAAGCGACTCACGCACGGTAGCGGTTTCAAGATGGAGATCCTGCTGTTGGACGTAGCCCGTCTTGCGCTGGAAGCTCGAGTCTAGTGGTTTGCCGTTCACTAGCATATCACCGGTGATCACGCCCATGGAAGTGCGCTGAGCCAAGACCTGTAGAATGTCAGTATTTGGCCGGTAATCATTGGGACGAAACATGGGACAAAGACACTTACATCGAGCAGTGTCGTCTTACCAGCACCTGATGTGCCCATGAGTGCGGTGAGCGTCCCAGGTTTTACCCAACCAGAGACGTTGTCCAGCAGTGTGCGGGTTCCTTCCTTCACCGGGATATCATATTTGACGTTGCGCCATGTGAAGACGTCCTTTACCGGTGGTATGACATTGACTTCCTGACCGTCTCCTCCGCTCCGCTCAGCGCCCGCGCCCTTCTCGGGAGCACCGACTTCCTGGTCATTGGCTTGCTTCTTGTCAATGTCCTGCATGTATGCCGGCACATGCCCTCTTCGGAAGACCAGGACCTCCGCCGTAGATGTGGTGGATGAGTTGACCTCCACAGCGATGAAGTACAAAATCATGAAGGCGATGAGGAAAGCAAGCAGGATACCGAAGTTACGCCAGACGTGCGAGTAGTAGTAGCTATAGGACTCCGCGATGTATCGGTCGCCCGAGACTGTGTGCTGGCCGGCAACGGCGCCCGTGACAGAACAGATGAAGCTATCGCCTGGCAACGGGGTGTAGGCCGGAATAAAAGCGGAGCAAGTGAACTGCCTCCCGTGGAACTCGTTCGCTACCAGGATCTCGAAAGCGTAAAAGATGGGATTGATATATCGAATCCAGCTGAACCAGGGATGCATGTTCGTCACCGGGACGACGAAGCCGGTATAGACGACAATAGCGAGGACTAGGACTCCAGAAAGCGCCATGGCCTGTGAAACGGTCTTCGTCATTGCCGCCATTGTGCGGAAAACAGCGGACATGACGAACATGCTTATGAAACCAATCAGGCTGTACTGTCGTTAGCCGTTATAAGAGTAAAGAGATGCTAGAGGACTCACAAATAGATGAAGAATTGACTAGGCTCTCGGCGTAGATTGGCCAGGAAGTATAAGATGACGTTGAAGGCCACTGCAATACAGAACTTGACCGGGATATCGGACACGACACCGGCCATTGCTTCCGTAGCCGGGTGATAGAACGCATACGACTTGTGCTTCTCGACGATAGGCCGTTGAGCGTACAGGCTGTTGATCTCGGAGATGGCAATGAGTGCGTTGAACAGAATGGCGAAGAACAGGACGGCGCCCTTGGAGGTGAAGCCAGCCGAAGCGTTCGGTGTGCCGTAGAACACAGATCCCACGATGAGTGACATGACGATCTGGGAAGCGATCGTGGTGAGGGTCGATGACTTGTCGTTCCAGAGACGCTGGTATGCACGTTTAGTGTTGAGCTTAATCTGCATTGGCACAGACACGACGTAAGAGCTCTTGGGCCTAGTATGCTTGGCTTGAGCATCTCGCTTCGAGGCACGGAAAGCCTCGAGTTGCTGGCCGTTCGACCCGACCGGGAACTCTTGCTCGTACTTTTCGATATCTTTTTGGAGGAGCTTGTAGTCGTCGCTACGGCGCCAGTAGTCTGCGAAGTCGTCCGGTGTCCGCGGAACCTGCCCCTCGAACCCTTTCCTTGCTTGCCTTTCGGAAGGGTTCGTGACGGATGTGAGGAAATCCCCAGTCGTTTGCCGCTGAGGACAGAAGAACCCCATCTCTTCAAAGTAGGCCTTCGCCCTATCAGTTGGACCGAAGAAGATCTGTCGTCCTTCGTACAACACGACAGCCTTGTCGAAAAGATCGTAGATGGACTGGGAGGCCTGGTAGATAGCCACAGCGTGGGCAGAGCCGACGAGGTTAGCGGTTTGCCTCAGCGACTGAATGAACTTGAGAGCTGTAGCCGAGTCGAGTCCACGAGTCGAGTTGTCCCACGCAGCAAGCGGTGAGCCAGAGAGTGCCATCTCTGCAATAGACACGCGCTTGCGTTCGCCACCAGACACTCCACGAACGAAATCGTCACCAACCTGTCAACCGAAAGTTAGCTGCTATACATGCTTCAAACCTCAGAGTGAAGAAGCATACCTTCGTGTTGTAAGTGTGACTCAACCCATACACAGCCATCACCACCTGCGTCATGTGCTTGACAAACTCCTGCCTGCCAATACCCGACGCGCGATGCTGCGGTGTCCGCAACGCAGCCGCATGTTCCAGCGTCTGTCCAACAGTCAAATGCGGGAAATGCTTGTCGACTTCTTGGTTGTAGACAATCTCGCCCTTGAACTCCTTGAGCATCTGCTCCTGGGTGATACCATTATAATGGATTATCGAATCCTTGCCCACATCCAGTCCGTGCATTTCTCCGGTCATGGACTTTAGCAGGGTACTGCAGCCGGAGCCAGGACGACCCAAGACCACAAGCATCTCACCGCTCTTCATGACACCATCGAAGCTGCGGAGAATTTGCTTGACAGGCTTCTTGCCGAAGTTGAGGTACTCGTTGATTCTCAGCGGTGCCATAAAAGCGCTGCCGACATTCTTCTGCAGGTTGAGCGCTGAACCGGAACCGCTGATGCTGAGATTCTTGAAGCAGATGCCGGCGCGCTTGACTCGTATGTCATCATGATCAATTTGGCGCATACTCATACGGATCCATTTATTCAAGTCGAATTTGGGGCTGCTGGGGTCGAACATGGGATCGTCAGCCTCGAGAAAGTCAATCGTGTCCTGCCTCTCAAGGTCACCGCCAGTACTTGTGGAGCGGCGATACGACTTCTGGCGGGATACATGAGAAGCAAGCCGTGACAGCGTCTCCCTATCGCCGGCGTTGATCGGTTCGTAGACATCCCGATTTATGGTGTTGGTGCGCTGAAGTTCGCCGAGGGGCTCTTCGGTCTCCTCCTTGCCCTCATCATCCAGGTACGTGTGGCCAGCTGTCGCAGACACGACTTTTGTATCGCTCGTATCGGATGTGTTGGATGTATTCGATGTGTTCCGTGTAATTGGCTCGCTGTTCTGTGCTGCTATCTGGTCGGTTTGGAGTCCATCTGGGGCGTATGTCATCCGCCCTGACGCTGAGCGGATGATGCCGCCTCCATTGGAGGCCATTATGCCGGTAGGGAGACCACGTCTGCTCCCAGAACCCGGTGAATCGTTACTACGCAGAAAAACGGGCCGAATGCAAGTTCTTCGTGTGTCGAATTGGAAGGGCTGGGAAAAGAAGGACTAGGTGAAGAAACAGGCGCACGATTGGGGATAGGAGTATTGTTGCTGCAAGGGGTGAGGATAAGACGTTAGGGAACTACAGTACTGTACCCTTCAATCAACGATCATTCGCGTTCGCGGAGTGCCTGACTAAGTTTCTGGGCACATCGTACGGTGACTGTGATTGTGCTCAGCAATGACGCCAGAGGCAAACCTTCCATCGCCCTAGAGCGTCTTAAAGCCGACTGTGACTACTAGTGTCCCGAGTTATGAACAGTGGCGGTAGTATTTCTCAGCAATAGTGACAGACTGCAAAGTGAAGAGCGGATGGACAGCAGCCGCGCGGTTGTTTGTGCACAAAATGAAGATGGAGATAAGGTTCGTAGATCAAGGCGATCCACATACAGTAATGCACAATCTCCTTGGCTGCTGGCGTCGTGGACTTTAAGCTTCAGTCTGTGCGGGTGTAAAGCCCAAGGCTTTAGGCTTTGTCTACTGCGGGCAGCTGTTGAGAGTTTTTGCAAGAACTACAAACAGCTCAGGTCGCATAAAGTAGAAAAACTTAGGTATAACAACTTAGATAGGATGTAACAGCGGCGTCTATGAAAGCTTTTAAATCTTAGGTAGAACTAGTAACAGCCTATAATAACTCTGTTTCGCGGTAGATAGGGAATTAGCTGTTACCTCCGGCTTTAGAAGGGTAATTTATGCAAGGTTTTTGTGCCAACGACTAACAACTGCTCGCAGTAGACAAGGTCTTACGCTCTCAGCGGTCGAGGCAAGCTGTTCCAAAGGTCCGTGTATCCACCTAGGACTGCCGAAGAATCCGATTGGTACGGAGGACACCCGCAATACCCCTCGGTCACCACGGAAGTCACGACACCAGCAGCCAAGGAGATGTACATAGAAGTCGGGTCATTACCAAAATGTAAGTCAGCTTCCGTCAGCTTCTGGAAGTCGGTCAATCGGATACAATCTATGCGTCTAACAATAGAAGTGTTTGTTTGAGAGGACTTACTTGATCAAGTACCTTTTAGGTGATGTATTCCACCTCCAGTCGAGCAGCGACGCTCACTCAGATACTCCACAACTTCACTTCCTGCGTCGTCACCAGCTCCGCATATTTGCATCCCACCAGAGCGTGTCCGCGCACTTTGGCACAATGTATGGCTCCGAGACTCTCCACGTCTGCAGCTGGTTGTGGCTATGGTAGACTTCCGGGAAACCCGTTTCCAGCGTGATCTTTCGAAGAACGGGCGCTTCTGAGCTTCAATCTTCGATCGCGCATTTGCTTCATACGGCTAGAGGCGACAATGTCGAGACTTTAGCGCCGCACACGTCTAAAGTACAGGATGAAGTATACAACTTTTGAGCAAAGTATGAGGGTATGCTGCCAATGTACAAAGACAAAGAAGAGGAATCGCAAATATCTCGCCCAATATTTCCTAATCTTGCGAATGAGACTTTGGGGCAATCGATGCCGTAGTGGCGCATACTCATATAAACCATCGACCACCCATACAGGACGATACAAGCCAAGCAGAGCTATGCCCTCGTAGTTTGATCTGACCAGTGCAATCGCGATGTACTTGGATCCATGCATCCGCGCATCACCGGTAAAAGCTCGTCAAGAGGCGAGCTCTTCGCGACTCCGCGGATCCAAATGTATACTAGGAGGCCGAAAGAGAGGCCGAAAGAGAGGCCTGCTGAGCTTGAGACGAAGAGCTAGCGAGCGTGTTAAGACGGTAGGCCGACGTCAGAAAATGTAACTCCCTCTCTGCCTTTCACACGCGCACAGCAACAGCCGTGTCAAGCGCAGCCTCTCCGCTGCAGAACGGCTGTTCCTATTGATCTGGTAGAAGAACATAGCTTTCGCCCAGGCGATACGGTGCAGTATAGGTGCAGTCTGTATAATGCGCCGCTCCTCCAACGCAGACCGCGTGGTGCTGTTGCAGAGATGATGGACGTGGCGAGTGTCCTCCAGCTGAACATGCTCGAAGATGCGCATCCAGAGCTCGACCGGAAATTCCATGGTGATGATGGGCGGCTTACAGAGGCCAACAGTTCACGTTGAATAAAGAAAGAGACCGACTTGTTGGAGGAGCCTGGAGGACTCAGCGCCGTCCTCGATGCCACGACCTTGCGGCGCGGGCAACCCGAAATGATTCGGACCGACGTCGGCCGAAGCTCACCGCTGTGCCGCTTCAAGTCTCCTTTCCACGCAATCACCGACACCAGCATATCCGACGGCGACCATGGACGATCAAACTGTCTACTCGTGTAGTATGAGAGCTAGAACGCTGCAACGGCAGGGAGTGCCAGGGACCACAACGAGTATCGCTTGCCCGATCGCTGGCGCTCGATCAACGGCACGGTAAAGTATTTGTCTCGCTTGTCAGTGTTCTTCTTCCCAGATCACACGCTGTTGAGAATAAGTCCCATCGATCTGCGATCTCGCGACACGTACATTCCTTGCTTCGATACTCTGCGACAATGAGCAAAGTGGCAATCATCACTGGCGGCGGTAAGGTCAAAGGAGTGCTATCGTAAAATCGGTGGACTTCGTACTGACGCTGTCGCAAAGCCAGTGGCATGGGCCTCGCTGTCGCCACAGCACTCGCCCAACGTGGTGACTGGATCCTCCACATCATCGACTTGAACCCCGAACGCGGCGAAGATGTCGCTACAAAGCTCACAAACACGACCTTCCACAAGGTCGACGTCACAGATTACGACTCACTCGCAGCAGCGTTCAAACACGCCTTCACCTTCAGCGGTAGACGACTCGATTTTGTCTTCGGCAACGCCGGCGTGATCGAGAAGCACAACTTCTATGCCACTCACGATAGGGGCAACGAGCCCCCGCCGGAAGCAGACCTCCTCAGCGTGGATGTCAACCTGAAGGGTGTTATGCTCACCAGTCATCTGGCACTGCACTACTTTCGCCAATCACCACACAAAGGTCAAGGAGCCAGCCTTGTATTGACAGCTAGCTGTGGCGCGCTGTATCCATCCTATTACTCGCCTTCTTATACGGCGGCTAAGCGTACGTTTGTTTAAACATTCTCTATGCCGAAGGCGGCTGATCTAAATGCTAGATGGTGTATTGGGCTTCTTGCGTGCAATCGCCGGACACTACCACCTCGACGGCATTCGTGCGAACTGCATATGTCCCGGCATTGTAGAAACAGGCCTTGTCGGCGAAGGCGGATGGTCGGCTTTCCCGCAGCATCTTTTCACGCCCGTGGGGATGATCACGAAAGTCGTGCTCATGATGCTAGACGGCGTTGAGATGGTAGATTCGAATGGAGTGAAAGTGCCGGCTGACAAGAACTACGGCCAGTCGGTCGAGATCAACCTGCAGAACTTTTACATCCGCACTGCGCCGGGATTTTGCGATGACGAGATGAAGGCTATCATGGAGGCGACGAGTGTGGAGAACCAGAAGGGAGGAGTTATTTGCGAGTGATCACTGTCTCTGAGTCTATACGGCGAGCTTTCATCCGCTCATAGTATTGCATCCGGCAGCTCCGAGATCTCACCGTGCATAGCTTTGAACAGAGGCTCCCAGACTGTCACGGCTCGCTTCGTCTTTAACCCATTTCCATACTCCGGCACATCGTAGAAGATCAGCCTGTCCGATGAACCTTCCAGCGCCAGACCAGCGACACCCTCTTCATCGTCGATGAACCTGTCATGGGCAGCGATGATAGTGCAGATAGACGTGAGACTACGGAGGTGAGCCAGCGCAACCTCTGGCAAGATGTTTGTGGTAAAACGTACCATTCAGGACTCACGGCCGCAATCATCTCAGGCGGCACGATCGGCGTCTCAACAGCACCCGGCATGACGACGTTGATGAAATTGTTCTCTTTCGCCTTCAACAAAGGCGCTACGCCTCTCACGTATTGAATCACCGCAGCTTTGGCACCGCAGTACTCCGGATAGCTCTGGTGAGGAAAGATACCGCCGATACTCGCATTCACGACAATTTTCCCACCAGGCGTCGTATTATGCCGCATAAAGTGCGTCGAGAGCTGGACGCCGTAGATGACGGCTTTGTAGTCGATGTCGGTGCACTGGAGGTCTGGCTCAGGAGGAACCTCTTCGACTGGCTTGTCTCGCCATGAGTAGATGTACAGGCTGCTCCTGTCGACGATGCCGGCGTTTGCGCAGAGCAAGTCGAGACGACCCCAGGCTTTCCAGACCCCGAGGAACATGGCTGCTTGAGAGCCGTAATCGTCTAGATGGCATTGGAAAAAGCGGGCGTTCTGCTCGTCTCCGATTTCGCGGACGACTGCTTCTCCCGCAGCTTGCTTGCGGCCTACGATGGCGACTTTCCATCCTTTGGCGTGGAGGTGCTTGACTATGTCTATGCCCATGCCAGACTAACATTAGGGCATATCTCGATCAGCATGTTGACTTCGATAATGCGTTGCGAGGGCTCGTACAGTGGCACCGGTGATAATTGCGACTCTACCATGGTTCGAAGTGTGTTTGGCATTATCGTTACTGCTAGCCATTGCTGTAATCGCTCTGGAGCTCTAATGATAGCAGATGTAATGGTCTCGGGAGGTACGAAGCACATCCCACATCCTGAACACAGCACCTATTGTCGTTCGGTCGTACAGAGTACGACGCTCTGCCGCTGCCATTGGCTAATCGGTGCCAATGCTCCATCCAACGCCAACGACAGAAGATGAAGACAATTGTATGATCTGCACTGGGATCTGGTCAGTCGGCTACTAACCGAATCACGCTGACTCTGAAACGGCGCATATAAAGCATGTACGATGACCTTGTTCCCCGAACAAGATCTCACGCTACATCCGTCGTTGCATTTCACGAATCAGGCGGCATTTCGAGCGGTAACTAGGGAACTTCCGAGCCCTGAACGCTTTGCTGCGTCTGTCAACAGACGCAGATCACGACGAACACCCTCGTGGTGTCCAAGGATAGCGCAGTAGTCCCTACAAGCCCAATCATCGACGTGGATCACTAACCTCCCTGGTGTCCAAACGCAATGTGAAGACTACATCGTGTACACCGGGCTTTGCTGAGGGTCCAAGACGAGATACAAACACCTTCCACTACCATGATCGAACGTCCCAGGACACGTGCATCGATCAATACCGACTCGCTCTCCAGCATCTGTCATCCTCATTCTAATCAAAGGTTCTGGGTACCGTACATGGTGCAGTCAGCCTTCCTGTCAAGATGGGGTCCTACAATTTGATGGCAGAGACTTTCACGGAGTTTGCAATTGCGCAGTGCTTCCTCATGACGCGGCTCTTCGCCCGAATCAAGATGGTTGGCTTTCAAGGTCTTCAGGTTGGAGACGCTTTTGCTGTCGCCGCCATGGTACGCCTCGCCCACCAGGGGATGGAACAGCGGGTGCTTACGATATCATAGATCTTCTACTCCCTCATGACCGCAGGCATCTATTTGTTAGGTATGCGAACTACGCAATGTGGAGTTTCAGCCGCCATGCTTGAGAGAACCTAATTCTACACAGAGGAATACGGCAACAACATAGGTCTGAACGCCGTTACAGCTATGGAAGTCCCAGAAAGTAAGACAGCCGACCTAACGCTTGGTTCTAAGCTCGCCTTTTTCAACTGGATTTGGTACATCTCGTTCCTTTGGTGTCTAAAGGGTGTTCTACTTCACTTGTACTACAAGCTCGGTACTGGCCTTCGCAATCAGGAGAACATAGTCATCGTGATGAGTGGCTTTACGTTTGCGACTTGGCTGGCTTGTATCCTAACGCACATATGCATTTGCACACCGCTGGAACGCAATTGGCAGATCAAGCCGTACCCAGGAGGTGAGTCACGAGCTCTCTTCAATGCCATCAGATTAGGCTGATGGGTGACAGACAATTGCACCATTCGAGGCCCGGACTACTACCTAATCGGTATTCTCAACTGCCTGTGAGCATTCTCATTACAGCACAACAAACATCCAACATTTGAGCTGACAAAAACGCAGCACTGATTTCGCCATAATTCTCATTCCACTCCCGCTCCTGTTCAAAGTGCAGGTACCTCTGCGCCGCAAGCTCGTTCTGTTGATGTTCTTCTCGTCCGGCGCATTCATAATGATCGCTACAACACTCCGGGCCTACTACTCACTTCGCTCGATCTCCGACCTTCCCATCGCGCTGGGCTTGGCTGACCGCGAGGGTTTCGTAGCCTCGATCACAATCGCTTTGCCGGGTATCAAGCCGCTCTTCAAAAAGGCAGTCTGGTTTCCGAACTCGACCAAGGGCGGCACGAAGAGAAGGACTGGGGGCTTGGGCAGTGGCCCGTACAGCAGCAATGGTAGAAAGAGCAAAGGCTTTGCGGATGGTTCCCAACGAGATCCGATGGATCGCTACTTCGAGATGACAGCGACGAATGTGTGGCGTAGTGTCAAGCCTGCGGGCGGGAGACGGTTCAGTTCTGACGCGAGTGAGGAGGAGATTATGATTCAAGATGTTCTTGAGCAGGATAAGGCACATCGCGACCGGGCTGATATCGTGGTGACGCGAGAATTTGAGGTATTGACAGAAGAGCGGGAAGATGATGTTGGAGGCGCGCAATGATCATAATGCAGGTTGTTCGGGGAAGCGCTATCGGTCTTTGTACCTGTATACATCCGCACATGTTGTATAGCAACGGGACAGGAAAGCAAATTAAACAGTCCACGCGGACGCACCTGAGATGCCCAGGCCAAACGCTGGATGTGGTGGATAGGTTCCGCAAAGCTGGGAGGCTCCCGCGAGAGGACGAGGCACAACTCACGAGCTGCAGCCTACAGCACTGTTTCCCAGATTATCGTGCTCTGGCATGGGTACTGGCCAGCGAAGGAATTCAGGTGACGGTTCAGAATTACGTTTAGGCGTGGCCCACTCCCTCACACCTGTGACCCTAGGTATAGACGTAGTCCGCCTGATATAACCCTGATCTTATCTTGGTGGTCTGGATTATATTAATCTGCTGCTGAGAAGGCGAACTCCGCTGCTCAACGGAAGGTCTGCATGCAAGTCATCCACATGAGTGAAGTTCCACAACCTGATAGGTGGTGGACTTCGATGTCCACTACGGCTTTCTCCATGACAGGGAGGTACGACGATCTGGGGTACGCTTCCGGCACCGGCACGTTTCGGCAACGTAGCACGACCGGCGCACGAGCACGTGCGTGAAGGACCCTGACATGTGTGCTCGAGGCGAGCCGGGGTCTTAGACGCCGGCCACTTCTCCCCTGCGTTACAGATCTACTCAGGCATCTAGAGTTATACCGGCACCGTCTCATGCAATATGGATGTCCATCACCTCGATAGGATAAAGTCCCGCAGACGCTGTCGAGTACTGCAGTAGCCAATCTGCGACTGGATATCTGCACTGTTTGGCGATCATCAAGCGCATATTGCACCACTAGTGTGTCCCTCAACGCAGCACGAGCTGTCTACCCCGTAGTCCACTTTGCTTAACTCCATTCCCATGTGCACTTATGTCTCCGCGCTTCCTCGCGTCTCCCCCATAGCGGACTGCAAACTAGACCCCAATGGCAACTACCACCCTGAGCGACGCGCAGATCGCGCTGGAAAGGGACAAAGAAGAACAGCAGACATCGAATGAAGACCCTCATAGCCCAGTGGACAGCAAGGGCTTCAAAGATGCTGAAATTGAGGAGCCTGATGAGACCGAGCCGGTGGTTACGCTCAAGACATGGCTTGTCTGCATCGTACGCAGGATGAACCTATGCCGCAGAAATCACGGATATGCTGACTGAATCCAAAGATCTTGTCCATTGGATACGGCCTCAGCTTTTGGTGTGTTCCAGTAATGGCTGCAATCGGCTCAGAGCTTTCTGCGAAGCTGGGTGATCCGGACGGCTATGTGTGGTATATTCCGGTAAGCATTGTTGTGCGAGTACGCTTCCAGTGTGTGAAAGGTGAATTGACGATGATCGGATATGTAGGCTTGGACGATCGCCATCACGGTCTCCTTCTTGTGGCTGTAAGTACACTGAGGCTCTAACCTTTGGATCTACCGGCTCACATAACGCAGTGGCCCAAACACCGATCTCCTCGGTCGACGATGGTTTCTGGTGGGCGGCAATTTGGTACGCACTCGTCACTGTCATCTTGAACGCGAGGCTCGTCGAGATTAATTCGGGCAGATCACCACAATCGGTCATATAGTCATAGCAACTGCGAAATCGAGTAACCAAGTGACAGCTGGGTTGGCTATCACCGGATTCGGTGGTGCTTTGTGCCAGGTCCGTCAGTGCTTGGTCGAATTCAACGCAGTACTCTCGCTAACTCGAACGCAGTGCGCGGCTTTCGCTCTACCAGAACTCTTGCCGAACAAGTGGCGACACATCGGCGTCGTCTTCGCTGATGCAGTTGTGTACATCACTGTCATCGTCGCGCCCGTGACTGCTCGCTACGGCTGGCAGGATGGTAGCTGGTATTGGAACGTAAGCAATATGAAGGGTACCGCCATATCCGAGACATAAATGGGTTCTGACTTCCTATACTAGTTCAGAGCGTTAGCCATTGTGCAGTTCATGTCGTTCGTGGGATTACTGCTGCTTTACTTCCCTCCGGCGCACCCGTAAGCTTCCCATCCGATCTGGACTCGGATCGTACTGCGGCTGACGAGATTCTAGACGTGGCATGCCTGCTATGCAAGCTCTGAAAGAGCTCGACTACATTGGTCAGTACGGAATTTTGGGCGGTTGGAGACAGGTATACTACCGATTGCGGTAGGCATGTTTCTATTCGCCGCCGGCTGTGTTCCTGTCCTCATGGGTATCGTCTGGGCGGGAATATACGCATCGTCGTCCGCTTACGTCGTCGCTCCGCTCGTCGTCGGATTCGCGTTCCTCGTCGCCTTTACGGTTTGGGAAACCACCGTGCCAAAGCACCCACTCGCACCTCGTCGCATCTTCAGCGCATGCTGGGGCCGTGACTTCACCGCGCCTGCTGTCGCGCTCGGTGTTGTCAATACGTTCTACTACTCGTCGAGCATCATCTGGCCGACTATGATCGACGTGTTCTACACGGACGGCGGACTTGACTGGAGATACGCCATTGTCCTCTCGCTGCCGCAAGGCTTTGCCATTACCACGGGAGCGATACTCTTGACGCTGTTTGGTGGCAAGATCAGGCATTGGCAGTGGCAGCTGTTCGGAAGCTCGTTTATCATGGTGCTCTTCGGCTCGTTGATGGGGATGGTGTCTCCGACGAACAAGGGAACTATGATCACAGTCGTCTTCCTCTCCCAGATGGGGTTCGGGTATGCAATCTACCTCGCCATCGCACTTACTCAGCTGGGTGTCAAGCACCGGGACCTTGGTATTGCTGGCGGGCTCTCGGGCAGCATACGCTTTGCCGCTGGTGCAGGTATGTCTCTCGATCTTATCAGGTCGGTTTCCAGTTTGCAGAGTGGTACTGACATATTCTCTAGTGGCGACCACGGTCTATGAGACCGTCCTCTCAAAAACACTAGCGACGGCACTCGCAAGCCGCGTGCCCCCTGCAGCTGAGACGGCTGGGGTGCCAGCCTCCAAGATCACCGCCTTGATGACTGCCATAAGCTCCTCGACATTGGCGAAAGAGTTCGATGCTTCTGTTGTTGAGGCTGTGACACCCGCCATCAACGGCTCGTATTGCCATGCAATTTTGTGAGTCGAGCTCCTGTTTTGTGAGTGATAGAAAGTTGGCTAACAGTCACAGTATGGTTTGCACGACCTCCTTGGCCTTCGGCATCGTTGGGCTGGTTTGCTGCGCATTCTGCAAGGATGTCGACAAGAAGATGAACAAGAAGGTGAGCACTCTGCTCAATGTCCTATCCAGCATGGTGAGGTGGTTCAACTGACTCATCAACTAGATCGAGGTGTACCTTGAGAACACCCAATACGCCGATCGGAATCGCACCCATTCATAAGCGCTTAACTGAAGATCTTGGATATGGTATCCGCTCCACACCTACGTTCATCAACAGATTAGAGTGCACACTTCTACTTCACAGAGAGTGTAGAGTCGGTACTTTGTCGCTGTCGTGTTGCAATACTCCCTTCCGCGGTCACGTTTTCGCCACTATTCGTCACCTGACAAGTAATTGCTCGCAGCAGAGGGGTGCACCAGGTGCTTTCCGGGCTGCTCTCGTCGTGCAGAGCGTCGTTGATGTACCTCGAGCGATCGCGGTCGGTCAACCGCTCGGCCGTTTGCAGAAAGTGCTGGAGGTGCGCGGAGTTCGGACTGGCAGCTGCTTCGAAGAGCGCACGGAAAGGATCGGCGTATCCAGATGTACATGTCAGGGACCGCAGCATGTGTTGATATTCGATCCTGTCGTCTTCGAGCCAGGGCTCTGACCCAGGCGAAGAAGTTATGCTGTTCTGTGGGCCTGAACGGAGAACTTCAGTCAAACAGTTTTAACGCTAGAACTACTTTGTGACACTCAAGACTCCCAGAATGCCACGTAATTGAAAAGAACAGACAAGCGCAGTGTGGCACAGCCCTCGTCTGATGCCTAACGTTACCTACCCTGGGCGAGAATATCTGCCCGAGGCACTCCAGAAGGTGAAACTTACCTTGTCCCTTCCGACCGCCTGCCGGTGCAACGATCTGTCGATGAAGCTGTATTACGCCATCCCTATGTGAAGACGGGTAAGCATCAAAATATGCCATGTTCCTCATAACTGAGAGAACCAAACACAAGCGTCCTCTGTACATGCCTGTTCTTATCACCCTCATAATTCCCAAGCGCACCGGACTCCCGAACGCCCTCGTCAGTCTACACTCTACAGACCGGCACACCCACTGTTCCTCCTATTTGTTCCTGATATCATATCGTGCCATTCACGCCTTCTTCAACTTCTCAGTCAACTCCGGCACAACCTCAAACAAATCCCCCACAAGCCCCACATCCGCCACCTGAAAAATCGGCGCATCGGCATCTTTGTTTATGCAAGCAATAACCTTACTATCCTTCATTCCAGCCAAATGCTGTATGGCGCCACTAATCCCCGCGCTCAAATACAACTGCGGCGCGACATTCTTGCCCGTCTGTCCAACCTGCAGGCTATTATCCGCGAACCCGGAGTCCACTGCTGCTCTACTAGCGCCAATAGCCGCCCCCAGAGCGTCGGCGAGGGGAGGCATAATACGATCAAACTCCTCCTTTGACTTCAGCCCGCGGCCGCCAGAGACGACTTTCTCGGCGGTGGCGAGGTCCGGGCGATCGGATTTCGCGAGGTCCTCGCTTATCCATTCCGTTGGGCATTCGGCTTTGGGGTCTACGCCTTCTTCTACGCTGGCGGAGCCGCCTTCTGCTGCACCAGATGGGAAAGCCGTGCCTCTTACTGTTACGAGTTTGAGGTTGTCGGAGGATTGGACGGTTAGGATTGCGTTGCCGGCGTAGATGGGGCGGACGAAGGTGTCTTCGGATTCTATGGCTGTGATGTCGGAGATTTGTTGGACGTCCATAAGCGCTGCTACGCGCGGCATGAGGTTCTTGCCGAAGGCGGAGTGGCCGGTTAGGACGTGGGTGTAGCCTCCCTTCTTGATGTTCTCTACTAGCAGCGGGGCGTAGTTCTCGGGTAGGCCTTTGTCGTAGGCGGCGTTGTCGACGTATATCACTTTCTCTAGGCCTTCAACCTTTGCGGCTTCGTCCGCTACGCTCTTGGTGTTGCTGCCGGCTACGAAGCCGTGGATTGTGCCGCCTAGCTTCTGTGCGGCGGAGACGGCGGCTAGGGAGGACATATTCAGTTTGCCTTCTCTTTGCTCCAACAGCGCCAGTGTCGACAACAATCGCTGAACGGCGGCATTGCGGGAGAGGCGTGGTATAGGTGTTGGGCGAGTTTGGCGGAGACAGGTGGTTGCTTGCCGGAGCAGGCTGTTTCGTATAGGAGGGACCATGTTGACGGTATACAATCGTCGAGCCGCCGACGAGATCAGGGAGAGGCTTGAAGTGCTGATCCAAGAGTCAAGACGAAATAACGAGCCGCATCAGCACCAAGTGACGAGGGACAGCTCCGACGGGAGCGATCGCGGAGCTGTTCAGCCGAGGTCTGCGGCCGAGGCTCGAGTGATAAATTGATGCCTAAGGCACTAATATTGCTGCTCAAGGACCACAGACGATAACATAACATCACTAGACGAAGACTGAACTTACCACCGTAACCAGATGATGAATAGACTGTTGAAGTGGATGCTCCATATTGTTACAGTAGTGCACACTGCCTATTCTCCGGCAGGCTCTATGCTCATCCGTGGCCTCTGAGCCCTTAGCTTACATCCACCCAACGCCGGCTATGCGTACCCTTTATATATCATACAATCCTCCCCCCACAATTCTCATGAGCTTAAGCTTGCCCCTCTTAGTCCTTCATCATCCATATCTACAAGCGGATTGGCGTCGAACCACTTCAACAGCTTCTGGTACGCGAGTAACATGGTGCCGGATTGGACGCTCGTCCATACCGCTCTCGGTCCTACGCCTCTGAACCATCCCGCCATGCCTTCGGTGCGGTAAATGATGCGGAGAGCTTTGACGACAGACTCGGTATCGAGCGGTACTTGGCCGTGCTGCTTCAGCGCGGTGGCTGGACCGGAAGTGGAGATGGGCCGGAAGCTCTGCTGCGCCGTAGGGTGAGCTGGCTGGGACGATGAGGGCCGATGTGCAGAATGATGTGGATCTGTCCCCGGCGTAGAGCTCGATGGAGCCGCGCCTCCCATGGCTTTCTTGGCCTTCCTCACTTCTCTGGCCTTAGCTGCGACTTCAGGATCCAGCTCAGTCTGTATCCGCGTCTTCACCACATCCATTGGGCATGTCAATACTCCTGCCATACCGCCTGCACTTGCTCCCGTGAGAATCTCCAGCCCTAGCCCGATGTCCTTACCAGGTCCAACCCATTGTCTCGCAACCTTTTGCTCCTGCTCATAGAACGTGAACTGTAGCGCCGAGAAAGGGAGATCCCTGAATAGCGTGGCCTTGTAGCCCGAAAACAGCTCCACAAAACCTTCGGTGCGGTATATGGTGCGCAAAGCGTTTAGACTCGAGCGGTAGTTGTACCCGCTCGTGAAGAAAGGGTTATTGTACCTCCCCTGCAGCTGCAACCTCGTCTTCAGCACCTCGGTCGGCACGTAGAGCGGCGAGGCGGCTAGGTCGGACAAAAAGCCAGCTGCCAGGTACGATAATGAAGGCGCGACACCGTGGTCGATCATGAACCGTTTGCTCCACTCATAGCAGCCGAAGAACATCAACGTCCCGCCAAAGCTGCCAATGAATGCCGGTGTGACGCCGCCGTAGAGACCGCGACTGACGCCTTCTTGTCGCAAAATGGTCCAGTATGTGTTGCCCATACTCGTATATTTCGGCGGCATATGCGGGTCTCCTTGCTGTCTCGTCTTGACCGTGTCCA
>Ga0058704_10000540_pt1 | contig 19358 bp, 33 predicted proteins | sample AgamicMgSfe_FD_71363 | JGI IMG/M metagenome (GOLD analysis project Ga0058704, IMG submission 71363) | Agave microbial communities from Guanajuato, Mexico - Mg.Sf.e | ecosystem: Host-associated > Plants > Phyllosphere > Phylloplane/Leaf | place: Guanajuato, Mexico | collected 2012-05-30
TTATCGACGAGGCGCCGGTCGGGTTGGAAAATACAGGTGATATGGTCAGTCGATCCCCAAGACACAGATCCCCAAGACACAGATCCCCAAGACACAGATCCCCAAGACACAGATCCCCAAGACACACCGCAACGTTATGTCCCGTGTGCTAACGTCTCTTCTCAGTCCTTTTGTTCAACCTGGACCATCATGCACGTCCCTGTCATCAACATCCCCGGGTTTGCAGGCGAGAACGGCATGCCGATAGGTCTGACCGCGGTTGCCTCTCGCTATAGGGACAGGCATTTGCTACATGTGTCTCAAGCGATTGGGGAAGCCTTCGAGAGAGACGGCGGCTGGCGCGCAGGCAGCACGTAGAGCTTATTCTGGGCTTTTTCGTCGACTCCATTCGATAGCGAGAAGAACGCAAGTGAATTGACATGCCACTAATGCCTTGTTGACAAACACCCGACCGACTTGCATGCGCGGCGGGCTTTGACCTTACATTATCAGCTTCAGCTGTACAGCAAACGTGGACTAACGACGTGTCTCGCATGTAAACACTCCATATCTACCTCAAAGACGGGTTCCCATACACCGAGTGCTCTTTGTCGAGCATCATCCTGCAGCATCATCCTGTACAATCTACCTAGGCAAACGTCCAGATATCCCAAATGCCCCAGAAACCTAGATTCGCACGGCTACCCCTACAACCGTTCGATCATGCTTCCAGACCCACGTCCAAAACAGTCCTTCTCGCAGGCGCTTTCCGTCACGAATGCTGATGACTTTGACGCGATGATTATGCCGCAGAGGTTGAGAAGCGACAGGACGTGATGACGTCTTCGCCAGGCACACGCACACCGTCTCTGGAGTTGTCATCCGTCCGGGACTAACGGCGGACGACCTTGAACCAGCAAATGGAAAAGACAGCGCAGAGACTAGGGAGCGTCCCCTTCAACGGGCTGACGAACAGGCCTTGGGCGAAGGGACGGTCTCAGCCAACTGCATCGCCGAGTTCCAGCAGTGTCTGCCTCTCATCTCGAGACCGGAAAAGCGATGGCGAGAAAGTGAAGCAGATGATGGGAGCGAAAACGCTGACAGCTCCGGGTTGAGTGGTTTACAGGATGGCACGAACCATGACAGAGAGATGGCTTGGCTGCTCGAGAGGCGCAAAAGTCGTCCGGCCCTTGATGATGATGATGAAAAGTCGGGGCGGCAGCAGGAAACTCCGGATGAGCGGTAGCCAATACTCTTGGAGCCGCCTGCAATGAACGGACAGACGATAGCTGTAAACGCATCCAGGACCTGCCTCCCCACAGATGTCAGTACACTCGTCTTACGCAGCTGCTGTCTTAGTAAGAGAGACAAGATCTGACCAGTAAGCACACTGCAGACCCGCGCGAGGGCATGGTCCTTTGATCTTGGGCATTGATTTGATACGAGCAGGTCATGGTGCAGAAGCCAAGCTCGCCGTCCTGAAAGGCAGCCCTGTGTCAATACGAAAAGGTAGACTTACCCGTGTCTGGCTTATCCGAGCAAGGCCAGCGATCATGATGCTCTCGCAGGAACAATCGTGACATCGAAGCACGCCGAAGCGGACTCTTAGAATAGCAGCAATACCCACGTGCTTAGCTTTCACCGCGTTCCTTCGCGGCCTTTCTCGCCAGGTACCTTGCTTTCGCATCGCTAACGTCCTCGTTTGTCTTTTTACTCTTGGCTTCCCTCTCCATTTTGGCTCGCTCTTCGTCTTCCTCGTCCCTGGCACGCTTCGCCTGAGCTGCCAGCTGCTCCTCCATCATCCTGGTTTGCCGCTCGCGTTGAGCCTGCTGACCCCTGTCGTCTCTCCTTTGGTATGCGGGCTGAGAAGCGCGCTGATTCGACGACCGGAGGTGGTCTGCACCTCGCTTGTCGCTGCCCTTGCCCGACGAACCCACGTTAAGGCCAGCCGAAAGCAGTTCACGCTTGTCAGTCAGTTGGCCCTCTTCATTCGTATGGACATTGACGCCCTTCGCCTTGAGTTCCGCGGCGAGCTCTGCGTCTGTCTTGCCGGTCTTCTCAGCGCTTGCTGGTCTGGCACCGCCTTCCGCTTCAAGTTTCGCGGCCGCATCCACGGCTGCTTGATGTTGACGCTCACTCTCGTCCATCATCGTCTTGTAAAACCCTTGCATCCCACCACCCATAGCCCTCTTCCGCTTCTCGTCTTCTTCGCTACGCTTCTTCTCCTCTGCCTCCAACCGCTTAGCTTCCTCTTGCTGCGCCTTGTACGCGCCAGTAACAAACTTCTCCTTGTCGGCAAACTCGTCACCTTCCGCCTCACGCTCCTTTTGCAACAGCTTCTCCCGTGCAAGAAGCTGATCCTGCTTCCTGCGAGCTGCGGCATCGAGCAGGTTGTTGATGTACTTTGGCTTTCGCTCAATGGCATCCTGTTTGGCCGCAGCCTTCTTGCTCTCGGTAACAGTGGCCTTGGCGTCGTGGAAGGAGTCGTAATCGAAGATGGATGGGTCGACTTCCTGAGCGGCCTTTACGTGCGCTCTAGAGGCGCCCATTGAGGATAGGTCTTCGGCTGGTGCATCTTCTCCCCCCTTGCCAGGTGCCAGGAGAGGATGGGCGGGCTTCGGCCGACCAGAACCATGCGGCTTCTTGATCTTCAGGGCGGCATTGTCGCCAAAGCTGCTGATCTCCTCCTCGACCGCACCACGCTGTTCGTGGCTGAGGCCATCTTCGTCATCCTCGTCCTCATCGAGTACTGCTCTTTTGGCAAAGGCAGGCGCGGCCTTTTTGACATTCAGTCCGTATTTCAACGACATTTTGTACGTTTCATTGTGCAAAGTGATATGGGAAGGTTCAGCGGCCTTGAACTACGCTAAGCTCACCTGTCACGTGATAGGGCAGTCAAGGGTCAACCATCGGAGGATGGACCTCGCCTTTCGATTTCTTCCGATTCGCCTCGTTATGGCAACTTCGGAGAACAAAGCGCGCCAGTTGCGTGGTGAGCTCTACTACGCATTCACACCCGAGAATGTGAAAGGTCGCCGTCGCTGCACCGAAGCAGTCAATCGGTACAATAACTCAGGAGACGTGTCGAGACGAAAGCGGGTAGAACTTTGGCGAGAGTAAACGTGCAATCCATCTCCCTCGGATCATGGTCCCTTCGTATTCTGACGGCGGTAAAGCATTGTTGGCGATGCGACGCCTCTCCCGCCACCGGCTGCAACGGAAGAAGAAGACGAGGAACTCTTTGCCGAAGACGCCTGGGTCGAGCCTCCAATCCGCATTGACTACGGTACCAACCTGGAGCTAGGAGACAACGTGTTCGTCAACTTCAATGCCACCATCCTCGATACCTGCAAAGTCACCATTGGTGCGAGGACTTTGCTCGCTTCGAATGTGAGCTTGTTCTCCGGCACCCATCCCTTGGATCCCGAAGTCCGGAATGGAACGAAAGGCCCAGAGGGTGGTGCGGAGATCCACGTTGGAGAAGACTGCTGGCTCGGTGGTAACGTCACGATCTTACCTGGCGTGACGGTAGGAAACGGCAGTGTTGTCGGCGCTGGAAGTGTCGTCACAGAGGTGAGTCTGGAACACGAGTCTCGCCAGCTTTGCGACTGAGAGAGGCTTGTAGGATGTACCCCCATACACGGTTGTTGCAGGCAACCCAGCGCGAAAGGTGCGGGATGTGCCTAGGGGGACTAACGCAGAGGTGGCGAGTGGCGCGCTCGCCGCTCTGAAACGGGACCAGGCCTGGGCAGAGAGATGTGACGGTAGATGAGAGGGACCAGAGAGGTACCGGAGCATGCATGGCCTACTGGAATAAGCCCACGCTGGCCTGGGAAATCGCGAGATTGTCTTTATACGGCCTACGATCTACATTCATAAGGCACACCTATTCTTGAGAAGTTGACAGGCGTGTGGCGTCTGTCTATGTTCCTCGTTACTACCAGAGCCCAGTCAAGGTCACCACATCAGGATTTGGTAACCGAGCATGGCTGATAGCACCTATGAGCGACCAGATGAAAATAATCCATCTCAGAAAGGGACGTTCCTAGCTACCTGACTGTGAGCAGACGACGTCCACATCCTGACTAAATGACAGACTGCGAAGACGAGGAGTTCGTCAGATTTCTGCGCAAGATCGCAAACTTGAATGGACTACGTTCAGCCATCCGAATTCTCAACACTGGCTGTGGCGTGAGCTACTCAAGCGCATCATCAGATTTCGTGAACACGTGATGCGGCTACTTTCGTCCACATTGGGAAGCAGCAGGGATGTCGATCCTTCGGCTTGCGATTGGGTTGTGCCGCCTGTGCACCCCCTTTAATCAAATCCTCTAGGCGCCCCGGGCCCCTTTCAAAACCGTACACGGTGCAATATTGCACTGCCTCTTGCGATTGGCGTCCAGATAGCGAGCGAGTCTCACTACAAGAATGTAGTACGCCCACTGAGAGAGGGCGATGTACCACCCCACGATAGAACAGTCCCTCAACAACACGCTCACTTCCCTTCGCGCACAATGTCCCTTACCCGTTCGCTATGCCTCCTGTTCAGAGCCATCCATTTCTTCTTCTTCTTCATTGCCCTTTCGTATGCCTTGCCCATAGACCGCGAGACACCATTGTCCCCTTCCACGTACGACGGGATTTGCGACAGCATTGACACCTACACCACCGACTGGTTCCTCGCCAACACGCGCCCCGAGTACAGGAAGGAATTGCACGGCAAAGCACTGTTCTACACCCGCGGCACCTCGCGCAGCGCTCGCGACCTCGCCGAGCATTCTCACGGCAGATACGTCTCCATCTGGGAAGTCTGGCCGTGTTGGCTGCATAACGACGAGCAAGCGGCAGGCAATCGACTGAGCTGCATTCACCACGACCGTATGCAGAGGACGACGTTCTACGAGAACATGAGTAGAGCCTTTGCCAGGATGTCGCGGAAGAGTGCAACGGTCATGCACATGTCTGCAGATTACGAGGAACCACCCCTGGACGGCATCTGGGCGCGGATAGAGTTGCCCGCTTTACGCAAGATGACCGATGTCGAGATGGTAAGTTATTTTGCAACGACTGATAGCTGATGATGCTGAATCGTCTTAACAGCTCAACAAGATCAACGAACATGGCGGTGTTCCCACGTCGTACTACATTGCCAGAGGCACCTGGCAGAGCGTCCAACTTGCTGTTGAGCGAGCCATGGAGGATGTACGGGCTATCTTTCGCAACGCCAAGGTGAAGACGATCGATGGCGCAGGCACATACAGCATATGGCACTCTGTAGATGATGCCTACCTCGACTCGTTATGGTGAGCCACGTCTGCAGACATGAGCGCCTTACGCGCATGACATCCTGTGTCAGCTGCAGGTATGCTTTCCGCGCTCGTCCGTTCACGCAACGGCCTGGCCTCCCGCCGACCAGGTTTTCAACGGCAAAGGTGAATCTGTCCAGCTACATCGGCCCATCGTAGCAGTCCTGGCGGTGACACTCCAGGCAGGGTCTGCAACATCAGCAACGAGACCGGCACCAGCCGAGAGATCCACAAGCCCTGGTCATAAGGGAGAACACGGAGGTAAGGCATCTCATGGCAAAAGCCTGGCTCCTCCGTTCACTCTGTTCCAGCACGATCGCAACTACCAGGACGAGGGGACGCGTATTGTTGAGCGATCGCGCTCAACGCATCCATCTTTTGCGCCTCGGTCAATCAATGCTTCAGCGCGACGAACAGTATGACCTTTTCCTACGACTAGGGTTTGAAGGCGAAGGAAGAGGCCATTATGGAACCAAGGCCCCAATCGGACCGGAGAATGGAAAGTTGGTGATCTCGTACATCAAGGACCAGGAGAAATATCGAACATGAGTCGTCAAGTCTCCCAATCGTACTCAGTAGTATCTCATGCTATCAATCCTCAACAGCTCAACGCGACGTAGAGTCGCACCTGCAATCGTGTTCGTGGTACAGCCGCACCTCACGCCAACGCCATAGACCTTGTACGTGCCCATGCCATACACAGAACGAAAGATGCATCTTGATAGTCTCGACGAGAAGCATTTAACCTTGCTGTCTCTTTCTCTTGCCGACCTGGGCAGAGAAACCTGTCTTGATGGCCGTGACGGAGCGTCTGGAACCGCATGAGTTGCAGGTAACGAAGTAGAGCCTGTTCTCTCCCTTGTTGAGCTCGGTGTCAGGGGAGCGGCAGGTCTTGCAGGTGACGTATTCCACTTCAGAATGTTAGCAGCTGGATCTGGAGTGGGGAAACTAAGACACGAATGCAGTACTTACCGATATACCGCCTTAGCACGTTCTCGATCTGCTTTTGCTGGAAACGACCCTTGATGACCAATCTCCTGCTGCCATCTACACTGCCACTGGTACCCAGTTCGGCAAACAAGAACTGGGTCACGTGCTCATCCGTTCGCTTCATCCTCTTGCAGATATCTGCGATGTTGGCGAAGATCGTCTTCTTGTTGCCTTCGCGCAGACACTGCGGTGGTGGGATCTTGTAGCTCTTGCCTCCAGAAGATGCCAGGTCCGGGTGGCTATCGTGGAGAAGGGTGAAGAAGCGGCTGAGCAGACTCTCGTAGTTGATGACCTTTGTCGCGTCGTGCGCCCAGATGCCAGTGCCTTTCACAAGATCGCCGTCTTGCAGACCACTTTGCACCGCTGCCTCGGTCGCATCATCCTCTTTGGCGTCGATGTCTTCGCCACCCGCGCCAGCTTCGGCGAGCTTAGCCTCGAAGTCGTCTTCGGTGCTCTTGACCTTCTTCTTCTTCTTTTTCTTGAGCGCGCTCAGGTCTACCTCGCCGTCATCCTCCACTGCTTTCTCCTCCTTCTCCTCGCCATCGTCCTCCTTCTTGGGCTTCTTCTTTTTCTTCTTCGCCAGCCCCTCAAACATAGCCGTCATCTCGTCAACCTGTTTGTCGCCATCCTCGCCGTTCTCCTTTGTGTGCGACTCGGCCGAATCTTTTTCGCCATCGTGCACGCCGTTGGTCTCTGTCACTTCGCCGTTGCCGTCGACGATTGTCTGGCCGTCCGCGAAGGCGACCGACTTGCGCGGTCTCTGCTCTGCTGTGTCTATGTCCGCCATGTTTGCACTGTATCGAAAGAAGCAGGGAGTTGAATGCGGCGCGATCGCTGAAATGTGATGCTTGCCCCGCTGAGTCACCTGTGACTCAATTTCCGTGACGTTCGGGCGGCTGCCAGCAGTAACCCTAACCCTACTGCAATCGACGCCGCTTGCACGTGAGGGTGAACTACTAGCCTCATCCAGAAGCTCTCAGAGAACAGACACATCGAGCCAATCTCATTGATCGAACCACACGTCCGAGTGAGAGCGTCTGATCTGTACATACACCTCTTCGGCCTGTCTTGGTTCGCCATGTCTGACCCATCGTCCTCCTACGCTGATATTCCCCCGCCCTCTTCCAGCGAGGAAGTCGACTCTCTCCCATCATCCTCCGCCGGCTCCACCACGTCCGTTTCACCAAGCGAAGAAGAAGCATACTCAGATGCTGAGCGCGAGTGGCGGGAGAGTCTGCAACAGATCGAGCTGCTGCTCACAATGCTGCTGGTGCCGTATCTGGGAAAGTACTTTGGGAGGAAAACGGCATACTGGGGTGAGTGGATCCAGGACAGCATCGTCGTGACTTGCATGACCAAGGCCTACAGAGTATGAGACTGGCGCTGACTGTATCTGGGGCAGGGTGGGGCAAATTCATGGAGTGGAAGTACCCCGTCTCCGTCGATATCACCAGTCCAACGGCATTCAAAGTTACTGGAGCGGTAGAGGCAGCCGCGTCGCTTTGATGGGTGTCTCCCTACGACCTTAGATTCCAAAGCTACACGCAGGTACTCGTGGGACAGTACCTCTCTTTCTGAGGGCGGGAACCCATTCCTGGGTGAACTGTACGTGCGAGGAGTGCAGACCGCGACCCCAGACGGATCACGACGCCGTTATAAAGATCTCTGAAAACGGATAGACTTACTGGCAGTCTGGACAATGGCCCAGTCTCGCCCACCACGACACTGTCTGTCCTTGTCGCGAACGCTTCCCAATATGGCACTCAAACGCCGGTGCCGTCATATTGTTAAGGGTGCGAGGATACGCAAACCACGAAGGCCGAGATGCTCTTCACCAGCCACTTGTGGAGATCGTCTGCTTGCGAGGTGCTGCGCTTGGACTACTAACGAAGCACGCGCCGGAAACGAAGTCTGACCGCTGTCCCAAAGAAATCTCTCGACCAGGGCACCGGAGGCATCAAAAAAACTCCGCGGTCACTGCGCTGACGGCAAGCACAAAGATCATGGCGACATGGAGCTATCCGCATGTCGGCACGGCGTTCAGTCCCGGGGGGATGACGCAACGCGAATGACGAGGTTGGACTTCAGGGCTCCGATTGGGCTGCGATGACTTGCATTGCACTCAAAGTATTGATCGTGCGCGTCTGGCCGCGTCTCCGTAGACTGGCACGGAATCGAAATATGGAGGGTGAGGTTGACCGAGATGGACTTGGGCATCCATCGATCTCGCGATCCCATGAAGATGCGTTTGACCACAAGCAAGGTTACAAGCGATGTTTTACTGAAATATGTACCTGCGCTTTTCACCTATTTTGCTACTGTACTCGACCATGTTTGGCTTCGCATCAATATCTCCGGGTAACTCCAATAAAAGTATCTAAGACACATGACAGTCCTCTCGAAACGTCAATATAGTAATCCCAATCGGCTGATAACCTTGTAGGCTTGTATGGGAAGGACTATCATCTGCCTGAAATCTCTCAACCAAGCCGTTTTCGCTATCGCGTTGCAAAGCCGAGCTGGGATTTTCGGGTCTTTGACTTGCTCCAACGTCATCATCTCAAGCGCCGGGACCGACAAGTCGTGGAGCAACGACAAGCCATCGAACTACAATAGCGTGACCGATTTCACGATCTCGGGCGTCAATGCGGTCGTGAGCGGTCAGAGTGTCAAGTGCAAACTCGAGAAATTGGTTCTGGTAGTACCAGCGGCCAAGAATCGATGTAGACTCTCAACAACCACCGTTTCACGATGTCGGACTTCCGGTCAGTCATTCTGCTTTCTAACACAACATCGCCGATAACCGTCGTGTCGTACCCTGATGTGATTCCACGAGGGACATCCACGATCGGGTGAGCGAGAAGAGCTGCAAGTTCGGTCGGCATGGGTGATCGGCAGAGGCTTCGTGCGAAATGAACCGCTGCACACAAGCTAATCGGTTTTCGAGCAGGACCAATATACCTGCGCGGTCAAACACAGAAGTCATCCAACGTTCTCCCTGGGCTTAGAAACTTCGATTTTGACTGATGAGCGCTCCCCAGCACTGCTTTCGAGATACCCTCATGGCCTGAAACCACTCCATTGGCTGCAATGTATGTCATCAGGCGACCAACGTTGACGCCATTGGAAAGGAGGCAACCGTCATGGGCATTTCTCGCGCGTTGGGAATGCTGGAGGCTATCCGGTCCCGAGCTGCAGACTCCCTCTCCGAGATCAGTAAGGTGCGAGAAATGGGTCCTCGCGAGTCGCGCCATCGGGCTCGTTGCGTAGCAGCCCTAGCATCCATGATCAAATCGTATGGTTGGCGGAAAACGTAGTCGTTGTACCCGACGAGCAGCAGGCGGAGAGCTGCCCGAACGTACCAGGTGATGAGCTCATGGAATTTTGTTTTGGTAGGCGGCAGTAGAACAGCGAGTAAACGCACCTCATACCTACAAGCACTAATCCGTGGACTTGGTGCCGCATCTTCGTAGTGCGACTTCATCTTGCGTCCGAGAACAATGCGGATGTAGCCAGGCTGATTTGGTCAAGAAGCACGGCAAACCATACAGGAAAAGTTGGTCGAGCGCTCCACGCTGTGTTTTCTCTCTAGATTAAGTTGCTCTCAGCCAATATTTGGTACATGCCAAAGACCATATCCGGAACGCTTAGGGAAGCCGATCGACTGCAGTCGTGCATCCCAGTCAAGTAACCGTGCCAGAGTGAGGTATCTGCAGCTCGGTAGATGAGGCAACGTGCATCATGCCGTGCTGGTTCCTGACCTGCGCGTGCCTGGCTTGGGTATTCGTGAAACGTCAGACAAACCCCTCCAATGTTATGTTCTCCCTGTGGCTCGATACGCGGTATGGGCAACGCATTCGCTACGGTACCATGTGGCTAGTGGTAAAGTGAGGCTCTTTTCCTGGGTTTCTTTCAGATCGTGACGGAAAGGTTGAAGCCAGTAAAAGGGCGCGTTGAAATCGATGGACGGGCATTTCAAGACGCGGACGGCCGAGCGAGATCATCTGCGACCAACAAGTGCAAGATGTTGTACGAGGACACGGAGGATCGCAACGTGATTGATGATGTTGATGTCGATGTTGGGAGTGGAGTGCATCAAGATGGTGGCGGTCAGCGAGGAGATCCCGTCGTGTGCCAAGCCTGTTTGGCCGCCTCATGTTCGCACTTCATGGGAGACTTTACAAGCTAAGGTACACACATGATGCACATGCACTGGATCCCTCTGCGTTACTCGACATTGTACGCGTCGGTGCTATACTCGGTGCTGTGGCTTCAATGCCAAATATACACCTAAGGAGAGACAGGACAGCGGCGCCGGCGCGCCGCCATGCTGCTCCCGTTACGCCCTGGACAGCATTCATTCTCGGGTGCACATGAACGTGGCTACGACAAGCCACCTGCCTGGATCTCGACGGGTCATGGGTTGTGAGCTTGAGCGGGTACCTGCTGTCTCGGGATAATAACTCTGGAGCAAGCGCGAGCAGAAGTACTGGGCTCGGTTTCCGTCATCGTGCAATGCTTCGGCATGAAACCTGACCAGGAACAGGCGGCATCTCGAGCATTGGAGCGCACAACAGTAATCTGATCTTCCACCAGAGCACGCATTTGCTTGCTGCATGTGGCGTACCCGACAACTGCATGACGAAAACGACCTTGGGTTCACGGCAGAATGATCGCCTAGCTTCAGCGCGTGCGATTGGGGACTCTATTCCGGTACCTTGACCTTGTGAATCCATCCCTCCAGATTCAGTCCTCTCATTCTCGCGCGACTCGACGGACAATCCCGCCGTATCCGCTAGGCGGACTTCACTCCAACCTCTCCACAGCTCAAGAGATTCAAGACAGCCTACCAGAGCGACTGCTCGAGTTGCTTTCGTCCAACGTTCCGCAGCCTAGTAGCTGTGTGCTGTCTCTGCGCTCAGGCACCGCATGGAAACAACTCAATGGAGACCCGTCCTCCTGGGAGATTGTTCTCCTGTCGATGTGGGCGTGTCCTCTTTCTCACCAGCATTGCGATCAGCGGCATTGTGCGATCCCTTCCAGCATTCGCCAGATTGTTCTGTTGGGAATATGTTGTGTCGTGGCAACATGAACGCCGATCGTATTGCACACGACTACAAGTAGGTACTCCGCCCACGTTCTCTTGCCTCCGAGATCCTTAGTTGCTCCCCATTCTCTTGATCCTTTCTTGCAGTGGTGCTGTGATCTGACCGTTCGCCTTGTCACAACCATGGCAAAACTCCACTTTCTTGTTGCCGGCCTGGCAGCCTGTGCGTTGGCTTCTCCATGGAACCATCACCAGAAGCGTGGCGACGGAAGCAAGAGTGGCTCTTGGGGCACTTCATCTTCGAGCCCACCGGGCGTGCCGGTTGGGTACGGCTCATCGTCAACTGCAAGCTCCGTCGGTGGTCCGAACGGTTACGGCCCGTCAATCACCTCCAGTTCTGCTGCCGGTGCTTGGGGCTATGGGTCTTCGACTACTGCTTGTGAAGTATCCACGGTCACGGATGTCCGCACCTCGACCGTCTCCATCCCCTACACAACCACGCTCTCCGGCGAGGCCTCCACGGTTACATTGGCGGCTTCACCATCGACCGTCTATCTCTCGGCGACAAGCACAACCACAGTGAACGCCAAGCCTTCAACGGTGACACTACCTGGGTCTACTGTAACTGTGAGCGGCAGTGATGTGAGCACGGTGACCTTGCCCGGGTCGACCGTGACTCAAAGTGGCTCTGCCAGCACGGTCACCAGTATCTCCACCTCGATATCGACCACTACAGTGTACGGGGCTCCGATCACTGCATGCGCCAGTACTGTGACGGCCAGAACCACACAGTACTTGACCAAGACCGGCCCAGGGTACAACGCCACAGTCATTTCTCGTGAGTGTCGCCCCATCAAAGTGCGGAGTCTGGACTATCAAGCTGATGAAGCCTAGAAACCACTGCCACCGAGTACGAGACCTCTACGGTCTACAACAGCGAGACGACCACGGCTACTGCCACTGTCACGGCTCCAGGTAAGGAAAAACGTGGTCCTAACTTCGAAGAATGCTTTCGCTCGGAAGTGGAAGTCTGACTTCTTACAGGTGCAACGGTCACAGTTGTTCGGACTTCTACCATCGACGAGACTATCAGCCTGCCCGGAGCCACGGTGACAAGCACGCAAACGTCTGTAGCACCCGGTAAGTCCCCAAATAGATCGGTCTCTTGCCAACGAGCATCATCATCAGAAGCATCGTCGTCGGCTTTGCTTGCTTGGCGTAATGACGAGGCGTCCGTTCTATTGATATCGCTCAACGCCCGGTGCACGCTTCGTCCGTCGGCTCTGCACTCCTCATATTACCCATCATTGTCACTCATTCCTCCGTTACTGACAACAATCTAGCTCATACAGAAACTGCAACGCGAACGATCACATCGGAGTTCACTACAACGACTACCGCCATTCAGGCACCGTCTACTGTATTCGAGACGAAGACTTTGCCTGCATCTACTGTGACCAGCCTCTCGACTGCGCCCGGTATGCGATGTTCATAATTATCTGGTTGAGACACCTCATGCTAACGATCAACCAGCTGGGACCATTACAATCACTTCGACCCTTCCCGGTAGCGTACTGACTTCATTTTCCACGAAGACACTCCCGGCCTATACCTCCGTTGTTACAACTTCCATTACCAGCGAGTTCACCACTACCGTAACCTCGACTCAGGCACCGAGCACTTCAACGATCACCTCAACGATCCGTAAGCCAAGATGGAGGGTGTGAGCCATGATAATAACCCGTGCTGATCTGACTATAGCTGGCATTCCCGAGACGACGTACATCACCAAGACGCTTCCAGCAAGTACTGTCACTTCGGTCCAGACGCAGCCAGCATCCACATCGATCGTCACGTCGACCATAACCAGCGACTTCACAACGACCGTGACCTCGACCGAAGCGCCTCGCACGATAACACAGTACTCGACCCTGCCTGCCTCAACTACAACCGTTGGTAAGTTGACCCCACTTGCAATCGGGAAGCTCTTAGTTGACGTGAAGTGTTCTAGTCGGCCCTCCTCAGATCAGCGTCGTCACGACAACTTTGCCAGGAAAGACCATAGTGTCGTACTCCATGGAAACGCTGCCCGCATCGACGAGTGTTGTGACGCAAAGCATAACAAGCGACTTCACCACGACCGTAGTATGTCGTCCCATTCTCGATCCATGCTTCGATTGACGTGCTAATCTTCTTTCCTACTCTCAGACCTCGACCGCTGCACCGAGAACGGTAACATCATATAGCACGCAAACCTTGCCTGCATCGACAAGTGTAATCACAACCAGCGTCACGAACGAGATTACGACTACGATTGTGCGTAGGCTTTCGAGCAAAGGCTCCCTCTTTCCACCTTGAGCTGACCCCTCTACCCAGACTTCGACCGCCGCTCCTCAGACCGTGACGTCGTACAGCGTCCAAACAGTGCCTGCGAAAACCAGTGTCGTCGTTTCAACGATCACTAGCGATTTCACCATCACCAAGACCTCAACCGCCGCCCCTCAGACCGTGACGTCGTACAGCGTTCAGACAGTGCCTGCGAAAACCAGCGTCATCGTTTCAACTATCACCAGCGACTTCACCACGACGGTCGTGAGTACATACTCAAGCAAGAAGTCCTGTCATGCGCAGTCAGCTAACCTCGCGACTCTGATCTCTACAGACTTCAGCTGCAGCTCCCAGCACGTACACCGATTTCGAGACTCTTCCTGGGAAGACAATCACCCAGACCTTGACAAGGCCAGCATCGACCATAACCCAATATCAGACGTTGACTACAGAGGCCACCGAAGTCAGCACAGTCACCCAAGCGCCCAACACCGTCACTGTCATCAATTCCTACACGCTGCCGGGCGTTACCTCGACACTTGTCACGACTGTTCCGGCCTCTGTAGTGACTTCAACCAGCATTGAAGACGTCACTGTCACCAAAGTTCAGACTGCACCAGGAACCACTTACTATGCTACCGAAACGGACTTTGTCACCGAGTCCGCGACTTCTTCGTGCCCCAGTGGTTCTCCTGTTGGGCCCGTGGAAACCATCACCGTTACGAGTTATGCTACGAGCACGGCCTACTCTGACCACACCGCACCCGCGCAGACGGTCACAGCCTACGCAACCTCTACAGCCTTCTCCACCGTCTTGTCCGCCTGTTCGGGTACGACGGCTGCGGGTTCCGTGCGTACAATCACGAGTTATGCCACTTCGACGGCGGTCGAGACCACCACTACAACTGCCTACAGCACAGCACCCGGCGCTACCGATACAACCACTCTGTATCAAACACAAACAGCAACAATCACGTCGTACATGGACGTGCCTGCCAGCAACGCCACGATAACCTCGTACAAGATTTCAACGGCGGTACAGACTACCACCGTCACGGAATCGCCAAGCTCGACTCTCGGGAGCCCGCTCACCCAGCCATCTGCCTCCACAGTGACAATCACGGCTCCTGGCGGGACTGCCACCGAGTACGCCACCGCTTACACTACGGAGTACGTGACCAAGTCCGGCAGTGAAACCTGCAGCGCGTCGATCACCACCGTCACGGGCCCAGCCTCGCAGGCATCTGCCTCTACAGTGACCATCACAGCTCCTGGTTCGACCGCTACCGTGTACGCCACCGCCTTCACCACGGAATACGTGACCAAGTCCGCCAGCGAGACTTGCGGTGCATCGACCATCACCGTCACGGCCTCGGAGAGCGGCTGGGCCAGCAGCACTGCTCCCGCGCCCGGCGTTTACGGCTCGAGCAGCAGCTTTCCGGTAGGACCAGTCAGCAACAGCCCGCCTGCTACGAGCTCTGCTACTACCGCCAGTTCTCCAGTCGGACCTGTCGGCTACGGCCCGTCAAGCACCAGCTCTGCCGTCGGTCCTGTTGGCTACGGGCCGTCGAGCTCCGGCTCTCCTGCTAGCACATCCTCCATTTGGAGCTATGACCAGCGTGCTTGAAAACAGCATGATTAACGAATCGAAAAACCATGTGATGTTCAGAAGAACGTCGAACGACGTGACGATAACGAAACGGACAGTCATTGCTACCCAAGCCCCGACATCAATCCTTGGCTTCTTTGGAGGAGAGGGAGCAGGAGAGTGATGCTCACTTTACGGTTTCCAAAAGTGAATAGTATAATTAAAGAACATAGCCTATATACCCATTCTCGAACGACAGATCATGCATTTGTCCTTGTTCATGCGTTGAGTACGGTAAATAGGTCCTGCTTTATGTCTATCACACTTTTGTGGGTTGAAGTTGCAGCGAATTGAGCTGGCAGGCGGTCGAAGGAGGGCGGAGAAGTGATAGATGTGCGTACGAGCCCCTATATCAATCACTCAAGCAACAGGCAACGGATCTCCGGACAATGCGAGTCACAGCTGTCACCACAGCATCGCTTGCCGGCTTTAATTAAACCGTCTGACCAACGGGGCAGGCTTATTGCCCAGAACATCATCAATCTCCTTCATCACTTCCTCCGTCAGCTTGGGAAGCAACTCCAGCGCCCTCACCGAGTCCCAGACTTGCTCCGGCCGACTCGCCCCGGTGATCGCGCTCGCCACATGAGGGTTCTTCAGCACCCACGCCATGGCCAGCCGGCCCCTACTCACGCCCAACTTGTCCGCGACCGGCTTCAGCGCATCGACCCTCTTCGCTTCCTGCCGCCAGTCTTCGGTCTGGAAGCGGTCCTGCATGTTCTTGACATACTTGTCCTCGGAGACCGCGAAGCGGGAATCCGACGGGATCCCCTCGTTGTACTTGCCCGTCAGGATGCCGCCTTTGAGCGGACTGTAGGTCGTGAGGCCGAGCCCGTAGTTCTCGTAGAGGAGCCGGTACTCCTGCTCGCACCGCTCGCGCGCCAGCATGTTGTACAGCGGCTGCTCCATCACGGGGCCCACGAGGTTCAGGCGCGTGGCGACGTGGTGCGCCCGCTCGATCTCGTCCGCGCCCCACATCGACGTGCCCCAGTAGAAGCACTTGCCTTGGTCGATGAGGAAGTTGAAGGCCCGCACCACCTCCTCCATCGGCGTGTTGCGGTCCGGTCGGTGCGCGTACAGCAGGTCGACGTACTCGAGGCCGAGCCTGTCCAAGCTCGCCCTCGTGCCCTCGACGATGTGCTTCCGCGAGAGTCCGGATAAGTTGACAGGGTTGTCGCCATTGGCCGTTCCGAAGTTGATCTTGGTCGAGACGACGTAATCGCAGCGCTTCCACCCGTACCGCTTGATACACTCGCCCATGACCTTCTCGCTCTCGCCGCCGGCGTACCCTTCGGCACAGTCGAAGAAGTTGATGCCCGCGTCGTAGGCGGCCTTCATGCAGGAGAAGGTCTTCTCGTTCTCCACGTGTCCGCCGTAGGTGAGCCAGCCGCCGAGAGCGATGCAAGAGACCTGGAGACCTGAGCGGCCGAGGAAGCGGTATTCCATCTTGGGGAGGTCAGAGGGCATGATATTTGAGGACGCCATGGTTTTTGATACGGTATTCACTATGGATAGCGATTGTTGGCAGTGTTCTGGCCTTGCGGAAGTGTTCCAGAGCGAGAGAAGGCGGCGGAATCAGTAGATATAGTCCGGACTGCAGACTCACCGTCTCTATACGCGTTGATTCAACAATACAATAGGAGATATAGCGTGCGTGAACTATACAGTTACAGTAATGTTCACCCACTGAGGTTGACTGTGGACACACGTGATGGACGAATGAGGAGCCGACAATTCTATGTGGAGCCGGTACGGAGAAACGGCGGAGACTGGGGAAGGAAAATGACGAAGAATCTATGCCTCATGCAGAGTCATGCTACACATTTGTCGTGGACTCCGGATGAGAAGTAGGTGTTCTGCACACAACTACTACACATTGAAACGCACCTAGAGCTGTTGTACTTCACCTAGTTTTGCCACGCAAATCGACTCACTCACATAAACCATTGACCGTAGGAGAAAGAAACACCCCTCATCATACCAAACCCCATACGCTTAAACCACCGACGACGACCTTGAGAAGATGTCAGGACTCCCACTCATCCGGCGGCGGCGTGCGCTTGCATGTACGCGGCGAAGGCGGCCGGGTTGCGAGTCTGCATGAACACAGTACCGGGGCCTGTGAGGTGTTACTTTCGCGTCTCTCTCGCAAGCGTGACAATGGTAAGCTTTCGTTGTGCGCACCTGTGAACTTGCACACCAGACCCTCGCCGGCGCTCATTGTGCTGATGATGCCGCCGCTCGCGATCCGCTCGAGCACATACTTGCAATTCCACGCGACCAGGTGCCCGTTGTCGATGATGTACTTCTCTCCTTCCCGGAGCTGCTCGTTGCAATGTCAGCCTGCCATGCATGTTGCGCCATGGGCTTTTCCTCGTGAGGGAGCTCGGCTTACGTCTTTCCGGATGATGGCGCCCATGCTCTGTATCCAGCAGAGACCCACCCCACCAATCTTGTACGTGAACAAACCCTCGCCGGAGAACATGGCTTTGCTGATACTCTGCGCTTTGTAGTCCTTCGTCACGCCTTGGGTACACGCCATGAACGCATCTCTTCCCACGCTCCACACCTCCTGTCCGGTGAGCCGGATATTCGTGATATCGCCTAGCGCGTGCGGAGCAAGCAGCAGTTCGCCTGGCCCGGTGTAAGTGCTGTGCGCCATCTCGCTCGACATGATCAGCTTCTTCACGCTGAACTTGAAGCTGCCCTTCAGCGTCATCGTGGGCGACATGGCGATCATCAAGCCGGGCTTGACCGTGAGCGGGCAGCCGATGGCAAGCTGGATCGTGACGATGGTGTTGGTGTCCCGGTGACTGATGCGATATGAGCCGCCGTTGAACGTGCCGATGTCGTCGATCGTCGCGCTGGCGCCCACGAAATGGCCTTGCGGAGGCGCACCGCCGGGCAGCATTGATGGACGGCTGATGTTCACCGGCCGCATGGGTGGCGGCGATTGTTCCGTCTCTTGTTGCTTCTCCTGGGGGAACGAGTTGCTCGGTGGGCCTGGGTAGTATGGCAGAGCTTTCTGGTCTGCCGGCGGAGGAGTCGGTGCAGCAGAGTTACCGACATTGCCATCGGGGAGAGGGGGTGATACGGCCGGTGGAGGCGCGAACGTGGGAGGTGGAGCAAACTGGTGTTGAGGTTGCGGTGGAAGTTGTGTCTGGCCTGGGGGAGGGTAGTAGCTGTGCTGATTGTTGTTGTAGGGAGGTTCGAAGTGTTGTTGCTCTAGCTTGGGCGTTAGCTCCACGTCGAACGAGGCCGATATATGCCGTACCTTGACTAGGTGGAGGAGCTGAGCAGGCAATGTCAGTTTGTGCTCGCAACGCTCATCGACGAAGCGACATGCTCACGTGGGAAATACTGGGTCTGGTTCGTAGCCATCGTGACTTTTGTAGCCGAACCGTCTGCGACGCTGTCCGCGCAACACGATGTTCCCTGGTGAACAACAAGAGGTTGATCTATGCTTCTGGTTGCAGAGCGTCGTGAGGCTCACTTCAGGCCCCCTTAAGAACGATGTCCTCTTCCGTCCGGTCTTATGAAATCGTGATACTTGCGAACTCTTACCAAAGGAAGTGGAAGAGTGGTAGGTGACAAGAGGAAGGCCGCGACTTACCGTACATACACCGCCAACACTACACGCTGCTCAGTAGACCGTGTCGTCGTGACCGTCCTGAGTGCATGGGAACCGCCGCAGCACCTTACCATTACACGCTGCGATTGGTCACGGCCTGCAGCAGGTCGGCGCCTACATCCAGCCTCAACCTCGATTAAGCGCCCTTGCGATCGCTGGCGCAAGCGGTACCGACGCATCGCGGACTTTGGCAACGTCCATCAGCCCATTCTTTGATCATGTCTGATTAGTGATGATTGATCTGACACATGAGAGTGTCGGTTGAAGACTCGACATGAGCGTATAGCGAGGCGAGGACGGTAGACCGGATGAGGGTGGATTGGCCTTGGCGCACGTGATACGCACGGACAGACCCGCCGCACTTGCGGCGACCAACAGTACAACCGCACGAAACAAACTCCGTCATCTGGGAAGCAACCCCCCCCCCCC